>Ga0307376_10006307_pt1 | contig 10513 bp, 7 predicted proteins | sample TR2MG_FD_202536 | JGI IMG/M metagenome (GOLD analysis project Ga0307376, IMG submission 202536) | Soil microbial communities from Risofladan, Vaasa, Finland - TR-2 | ecosystem: Environmental > Terrestrial > Soil > Coastal area > Acid sulfate soil | place: Finland: Risofladan, Vaasa | collected...
TAAAGCGCTATCTATTACAGTACGTTATATTAAATTAATATAAGGTTTTTGATGTTTTTGTCAATTTTATACGAGTTTTTCTGCTATTAGACATAATAATTTTGTCTAATTATAAATGTCAGTCGTCATCCTCATCTTCATCCTCTCCGACCTCTACATCTTCTATTTCTTCTTCATGCAACCCAGTTGGAGAGAATTTTTGCTTTATCTGTTTCGTTACGGAAGGACCTGCTGGCTCTTCGACCTCTCCTAAGTCTACAGATCGTCCTCCCCTTGCAGGCGACATGTCTATATTCATTCCCCCGCCTTCTCCATCTAGAAATCTTTGTATTCTTTTTTTTCTTTCTCTTTCATTTTTAACGCCAGCATCCAAAAGTTGTTGGTCGAGAGATCTTACTAACTCATCTCTTTCTTTTGTTTTGCTTTCGTATTGAGCTGCTAATTCAGGAGTAAAAATGCTAGCTTTTTCTCTTTCGGATATTTTTCCTTGATCGAGCAAGCCTTGCATTCTTTTTTGAATTTGCTTCATCATTGGTTTTGGCATACCCACCGCTTGAGCTGGAGTTATTTCATTTTGCCAAATTTCTTCCGCAGCCTCCGGCGAAGCTGCAGCCATAATTTTTTCAAAAAATTCATCATAGTCTAAATCTTCCTCGGATGAGTCTTCAATACCTTGATTATAATTTCTTATAAAATCTTCCTCATCAAATTCTTCACCGGATTTTTCGGCAGCCTTTTTTGCTTTTGACATTTCTTCCTGCATGTCTTCTTCGGATTCTAGTTCCCCATCGAAATTTGGAATATTCTGGGGAGCTTCTATACCTGAAGTTTCAGAGAAAGCCTCAGCATAATCGCTGTATTTTTGTAAAGCTTTCAGAATATCTTTCATCTCATCTGTGTTTTTAATTTCATCTAATTTATCTATTAAAGAATCTTTTTCTACTTCAAGATTTTGTGCGATGGATTCTCTTTCTTCCTCGGCTTTGGAAGGGCTTCCACCTTCAGGATACCAATATATCTGATCGTTGTTTAGCTTTTGTTTGACTTCATATATTTTATCTAATACATCAATTATTTGTCCGCCGATTTCATTCCAATCTTTTTTAGTTCCCTTTTCAAATCTCGATGATTCATCTCCAATATACAAATCCACAATTTCATCAGCGCTAATGTGATATTTCTCGTCTAAGAAGTTTAGTTTATTGTTTTCTCCAGTTCCGAGATAAATATATTTACCGATCTTTTTTCTCTTCGAAGTTCCCTTGATGGATTCGTCATCTTCTGCAGCTGTCTTTATAAATTTATATTTCATAAAAGCTCTTTGAAGTTCTGTTTTATATTCTATTTCTTTCTTGCTGCTGTTTTCTGTTACTACTTCGGTTTTTCCAAGTTCTCCCGCAGGGCCTTCTTTTGCGGTTTGGGAATAAGCCTTATATTCAGCTTCCATTACGTTTCCTACTCCGGGAACCTCTAAATTTTTATTTGGATATATCATGTCATCCGAAGGTTTAGAGTCTTTGTATCTATCGTCAATGTACTCGCTCATGTTTGGATCTTCATTTTGATTTTCAAGATAAGCGGTTCTGACATTAGGCTTTGCATTGGCTACGACCAATTCTGTGGAGTCTACATTTTTATTGAGCAACTCTTTGACTGCAATAATTATTTGATCAATTCCCGCAGACGAAAAAGCGTCTAGAACATCTAAATCAAAACTTACATGCCATTCTTTTTTATCTCCTGAAACAGATTTCCAATCATAGTCTTTTCCATCAATTGACACAGACCCCTTAGCGGCAAAATCTTTAGAAGATTTCCTTAACGTCAACTCTTTTATATCAATCTTAATTCTTTGCATAGCAGTCGTTTCCTTTACATGATTTGTGTTAGATTTTCTCGCATCAAAGGCACATTCCGTATCACGGCATTCAGCGGCCGCTAAATTAGCTTTGAGTTCGTCCACGTCATTTTGATCGATTCTGACAGTTCCATCTCCTTGGTATCTTTGGGCAGATTCCGAAGATGACTTTCTCGTGTTGTCATAAACACGTGATCTCAATCCCATTTTAGCTAACTCGATAATGTCTCTTTCTGTTTCGGATTTTGCAAAATTACGTAATTCATTATTAAAAACAGAATTTTCAGAAGAAACAATGCCTTCCTGTATGGCACTTGAAAGTCTATCGTTATTATTATCTTTTTGTTCAGATACAGCCTTTCTCAAAGAAGCCAGTCTTTCTAAGACATTAGCTTCCTTAAAAGCTGGAACCGAAACCCATGATAATTCTATGAATTCTAGGTCATGGTTTACCTCGTGAACAGGCCAAGCTCCATTTCTGTGAGCGTCGTTATTGGTTAACCATCCAATTTTCATACCCTTGTAATTTCTAACATGATCGCAATATTCATCTTCAGTTCTAGCGGCATGCTTACATACGGAACAATTAGAAAATCCAACTCTAGTTCCCATGGAAACAGAATTTACAACTCCTGTTTCTATGTCTCGGGCAAGTTGTGGATGTGATTTTTTATCTACGGCGATTAGGCACTCTACGCTTTCGTCTTCATTGTTCATAAATGCGTCTACAACTAAGCCCCTAATCTTTGTTATGTCATCAGAATGATGATCTATAAAGTTTCCTTTTCCAATAAATGTTTTATACGATGCCTGTAGCTCTTTCAAAGGAAAACCGTCTCCGTTCCCATTGGGTCCCCACTTTTCCATACTGCCAATAGCCCTTGTTCGAATGTAGGCAAAATCCTCTGATTTCTTTAATTTTCCCTTAGCAACTCGTATAGTTTCTCTAAATTGAGCTACTGCTACTTTTGATTGCTCTCCCAAAGATGATTCCACCCTCATTTCGTCGGGGTTGGAAAAGACATCTATAATGTCCAAATTAGTTTTAGCGAATTTTACCATTGACATATGAGTGACCTCTTTATTGAATTAATAGATTTGAATTGATAGATTTAATGTATTGTATTAAAATTATATAAAATATTTATTATTTTATACTATTTAATTTGTCTAATCTGCTGGATCTCTTAGTTAATCTTTGTTCTTTCGATAAACTAGCCTTACCGATTGGTTTTGGGATGGTAGGGGACATTTTCGACCCCTTTGGAGCTTCGGTAGCAGCAGCCATAGATTCTTCCGATTCCGTTTCTGTTTCTTCTTCTGGCAATTCGAGCATTTCTTCTTCATCTGGTTCAACTTCAACTGGATTTTCTAATTCTTTGACTTTTCTTTCAGCTTTGTCTTCGTCTCTGCTGTCTTTATAGTTTTCAAAAGCAGCGCTTAAGTCATCTAAAGTAACCAGTAGTTCGTCTTTTTTGTCTTCTGGGAACCCGCCCTCGAAGTATTCTTTGGATTGTAACATCTCCAATTGTTTCTCTAATTCATCCTGAGAATCATACCCGCCAACCTCAACTAATCCTTCTCCCTCATCGGCATCTTTCCCAAAGATCGTCCCTTGAACGGCTAATAAATCCTCCGGTGTTTTATATCGTATATAATGAGATTTATCCAAGGCATCTTGCAAATCCAAACCTTGTTCTTTGGCCAACATTGTTCCATAATCTTCATTCATTACAACTGTAAAATTGTCCCAGTCTAAGGTGTTTATTTTTTCTTTGTCTGGAGCGTCTAGGATATCGGATAGTTCATCCCCTTGGTCTTTGGCCTCGGAATCCATTACCGCAGCGTCTCCCTCGGCATTTGGATCTTGGAATGGAGATGCCACACCTTCAGGACCTTCCCCGCCGAGTATTTCATCGTCATTTCCCGTCTGAGCCAGACGAACTATAAAATCATCTTGTATTTCTTTTTCGGAACTATCAAAGTTGGGTAGGTTATCGTTGTGTAAGTTATTGCTCATTTTTACTCTCCTGTTTGGATGTCTTTAGGATATTTTTTTGTCCGCAGGATGAACAATCAATAGATCCTTCGCTGCAGAATCTAAGATCTAGCGGATTTTTACATTTTTCACAAACAGTATTTTCATAAATACCATTGCAAACATTCTTTTCAAAGAAATTAAATTTCTTTATCATCATGGCGATTAACCTTTCCCTACTACTTGTGAAAAAGTAGATGACACTGGACTCGGGTCTCCAGCGTGATATTCTGATTTATTTCCATAACCATCTAGACCCAAAAGTCCCGGGTATCTTGAACCGGGGGATTCCGTAACTAGGAAATGTCCATCGGAAAATCTAGTATTGCAGTCCAAACATACAAATTCTTTGTCTTCGCCTTTTTTCTTTATGTTTTTTGATTTACATTTCGTACAAAATTTAGAATCAGAGTCCATGGTATACAGTCTAGACTGTTGTGATGCCCATGGAACATCTGGATTAGAAGGAAACGGAACGTTGGCTGACGCTCCAGCTCCTTGCGGAAAGGATACCTTAGATAGCCTAGCCTTTATGATCTTATATATTTTTTCAGTATAATTCATATTATTCTGGAGGAGCTTCTCCACCTCCGCCTAGGTCTGCCAGTCCGGGAATTTCTTCCCCACCGCCACCGAGTAAATCTTCACCTCCGCCACCGCCGCCTAGATCCATCCCGCCCATGTCTCCGCCTTCACCGCCCTCACCGCCCTCTGGAGCTGAGCCTTTTGCCATTTCATCATCGCTCTTTTGTTTTTCCATGGACTGTTCCTTGCTTTCTTGAGAAACGTTGATATTTTCTGGACCGAGGTAAGGTTGTTCTAATTTGTAAGCGATTTCTTTCATGTCATTAATTTCTTCTTTAATGTTAGACATTTCTTCTTCGTAATTTAAATCAAGGGATTTATACATGGATTTCAAAGAAACCTTATTGTCTCTTAACAATCCTTCTAGTGACTGCTGATATTCCCTATTATTTTTAAGATTAATCTTATCCCAAGCTACCTTTGGGATAATTAACTCCTGTTGTCTTCCGACGACCTTATAAAATCCCTGTAGCTTAGAGACGGGCCTAAAAATCTTCCACTCCAACCATTTTTCTATAAGAGTCCTAAACGATACATACCTCTGTTGCAATATCTCCAAAGCAACCGAAGCATTACTGTATGTAGGACCTTCTGAAGTTGTGAACGCCTTCGAAATATGAAGTCCAGTCAACACTCTATCTTGTATGCGATCCATTTCGTTTTCTAAGGGAAGAATTGAACCTGTAGATCCTACGTATTGCACTTCCAAGCCGGGGTGAGTCACTAGGGTAAAGTTTGGATCATAGGTTGCCTGCTCTAACATGTTTCTAAACGCAACTAAATCGTCAGCGGTTGGTCTGTAAGTTCCATCAGCAGTTCCTACTTTAAATATCTTTAAAGGAGTCACGTGATTGTCGGCAATGGAAAACTGAGCTTCACGATATTTATCCCTCAACATTAGATCTTTAAACACACAAGTTAACTGAGTGGTCCCCCTCACGTCATAAGGTGCATTTTTTCTAGCCAGATGAGAAACCAATCTAGGGTGAAGGGGAATATTTTTACCTGCATAAATATATGACAACACATCATCCGGTATCTGTTCTCTTAATGCTATATCATCCGGATTGGTAGATGTTATTAATCTCTTCAGATCTTCATCAGGCATGAGAGAAATAACTGGCTCAGTTAATATGTTTGATTTTACATCTATAAAATCTGGATTCTGAATAATAATTCTTTCCCATTCGCCTGTTGATTCGTTTAATTCGGAATATGGGAAAACTTCTCCGATAATATTAAATTCTCTTCCTATATCGTAAATCATGGAAGAAAAATTTAATCTCTGCAACATATCATTGAAAAATTTTGTTATTTCTGGAACATCGCATTTCACTCCGAATGCGCCAAGAGGATATGTCGAATGTAATTCTATGGCGTTTTTTACCCATGGATCCGTCGTGTAATAATGTCTTGCCCAAGCATTTATTTCTCTTCTGTCTCTTGGGAGCATTAAATTGGATTCTTCATAAAAAGGAGAGAACGGTCTAGGAGCCATTCTAACGACAGATGCTCCAACGGGGTTAGCTAACTTCACCATGCCGCCACCACCGACGCTACTCTTGGTAAAGGATGATCTCTTTATGATTTGTCCCGAATCACTACTTTTTGATATTTTGTTAAACATTTACACTCCAGATGTTAAAGGTTTTTTAAAACTTCGTCATTTTTAAAAGATTTCTTTAGCGTGCGTAGACCGTCAGTTCCATACGAAGCTGTTATAGTTAATTCTACGGAGGCTATTCTTTTTTTCAATTGACTAATGTTGTAATCTATATCTACGCCCATACTTGCCAACCTATATTCCGAAAAATCCTTAAAATAGTTTAAATAATAATTTATATTTTCTTGCATTGATTTAGATATTTTTATGTTGGAAGCGGTGAGATAATCGTCGAAAGCCCTAACGTTATCCTCATTTAATCTAGAAGATATTTTTCTATAGTCAGATACAGACATATTGCTTTGTATATTTAGACTGTTAACTAAATTTATAGCTTCTTCCACGCTAGCGTCATCGGAATATCGTATCACTGATGCTTCTAGGTAGTTAGATATAAAGTCAGTATCTTTAGCTATAATCTCGGCAATTCTTTGCGCACTATCGTTGCTTAGATATGCATATCGTCCACCACAGAAAGAATCTATATCCGCTTCGATGATGTTTTGTTTGTTTCTACCGGATGCGAACAACACCGTCGTTCCAACATTTTTAACATTATCTTTCTTTTTCTTTTTGTTCACTACGACTTCGAAATTCTTTGCATCAGACTTATCATTGTTTCTTTCCGTATATGTATCCTCTATGGGCAGCGCAGCAGATTCCACGTTTTCTGGATTAGCTGGATCGCTTAAGGACTTAACAAATTCCTGTTGAGACGCACCTTCCCCAAACGACTCAATGAAATTATCGATCCAATCTGGAAGTTTTCTTCTTTCCATTTTTATCTCCTATAATCATTTCTGGTTACTGGATCAACCGGCTTTTGTTGTCCTGCCAATTTTCTCAATTGCGAAAACATATTCCCGGATACCGGACCGTTCCCACCAAGTTTTCCGCTAAAGTTAGCAGCGATTGGTGCGGGCATACCTGTTCCAACTTTTGCAGGTATAGAATGTAAACCAAACCCTGATTGTCCCAAATGTGTTATGGATGCTAAATACGCATAATTCAAACTATGAAATGCGTCATTAGGTTCTGAATTATTTAACTTATCATATTTTCTTCTTACGTTCCCTGCGTTAATTCTAATGTCAACGGCGGTATTGCATATTTGCTTTATGAACCAATCTGATTTTTCTGGATGTCGCCAAGGAACATGCAACCTTCCATTCGTAACGATATCGACCAATTCTTCCAAAAAGCTATCTCTATCCACGCTCAACATCCATGTGTCTTTATTATATGAAATTCTATTTTTAACATTAATATTATAGAAGCAAGACTTGGCTCTATCTTTAAATATTTTTTGCAATTCTTGAACCTGCATGCCGCCAAATCCAATGTCCGCTACTATCGATATGCAGTTATATTGCCCCGCCAATGATTCAATTCTTTTAACCTGCTTGGCCATATCGGCCATTAACAATCTTTCCGTATATATTACGTTATAATCATTTCCAACTTTTTCTATAATCGTTACAACAGTATACGCCCCACGATCTTTTTCATCACTTCTACTGCCCCAGTCAATTCCCATATAGGTTACTTTTGGAGGCAAAGAATTAATAGGAAAATCTAAATGAGCGTAGGGCTCGCAGCACTTGGCCACTACGGCAGCATATTCCAAAGGAACACCAGCGCCGGTATAGAACTCTCCCATCACCTCATTTCTAAACCTAGCTTCAGAGTATTCTGCCTGACTCTTGTTTATAGATTCTCTAGTTATGATTGGGGAGAGTAGCTGAGAAATATGGAAGCCGACTCGTATCGCCGTCTTAGAATCTTTGGTTGGGATCCATTTCCCACCTCTTACTGAAATTCTTTTATCTTGCCATTCTTTGCATTTAGGACATTCTACTGTGAATTTCTCTTTGTAGTTATCTAGAGTGATTTTAAAAAAGTGAGAACATTTTACACATTTTAAGTGAAAGAACCTTTGGTCGGAATTTTCCCAGAGTTCTTCGAACTTAGCTCCAGCGAGCTTGGGGGTTCCAAAGGAAAATTCTATAGCATATTTTGATGCGTGTAAGTTAGCGTCAGTATTTGCAATGGCAGATGCCGACCAATCCTGAAACTCATCTCGACAAAGAAGATCAGCCGGGATACCACGAAGTGCGTCTGCGTCTCCCCATGCAGAATACATATAATACCGACTATCGTTTCTAAATTCTACGTTGGACACCGTATCTGATGCGTTGGGGTGATTAGCTTTTAAGTCTCTTAACTTTCCTTCTTTGCTGTCTCGAACGGCCACTTGCAATCTATCTCTAGAATAACGGGAAACTTGTTCTTTTCTGGGAAATGCGTGCAATACTGTGAAGTGACTATAATTTTTTAGGTAATACAGGGCTATATTCAATGCGGCCTCAGTCATCTCCACCTGACGACCTTTTACAACGACTACGCTTTTTTTCTCCTGAATGGCACCTATACAGCAATATCTATATAAATCAATTAAATACTCTCTCCCAGAGCCTAATATTCTAAAATCGTCTCCCTTTATAGTTCTGTGAGATTCTATGAAATAAATCGGGTCTACGTTTAAAACATCTTCGAATATATTTTTAATGTCAGCGGCCATTTTTTTATACGGTCCTTAAATTCACAACTCGTTACGCTACAAAGCATAACGAGTCATGACGGGATATTTCATGAAATATAATGTTTATTTTATATGTATCAGCATTAGACATTATTCTTCACTTTCGAGTTATACATATTATATTATAACAAATATTTTGAATTATTTATTGGGAACTTCATACCCCTTGGATCTCGCAATTTCAATAGCTGCCGCTACCGCCCTACCGTGCTCGTATCCCTTATCATTAATTAGATGAGAAATCTCTTTAGAAATAAAGTCCTGAGCTTCTTTGGAGTATTTTCTATACATTACATCTTTGTCCATCTTTTTGTCGAGATATTTTCCAATCATGCCAGCTGGTGAATATTTCGATGCAGCTCCTCCTATTTCAGAACCAATCGCTCCCCCAATGGGACCACCAACTGCAGATCCGGCAACTCCACCGGCAACTTGGCCTCCAATTTCTGCTATATCTGAAAACTTGCCGGAGGTTTTGACTTTAGAATTAATTTTTCCTTCGGTTGTTTGGATAAATTGCTGAACTATTTCTGGATGCTCTCTTATATATTGCTCAGCTGCAGCTCGAGCATCTTGTTCATTTACTTGAGATTTATTAGTAATAAACATGACCACTGAATCTACTAACGCTTGCACACCACCGGGTCCTATGGTCTTGCCCAATCTTTTAATAATAATTGGTATATATCTCATGATTAGTTTTGCAATGGCTGGTGCCTGTGCTTTGCGTAAAATTTTAGACTTGTAATTCATTTAATTCTCCAGTAATGATATTATTTTCCGCCTATAGCTTTGAGTCTTTCCAATCTTTTGGCTCTTTGCAATTCTTTCTTTTCGGCTAACTCTGATCCCGATGGTCCCATAACTTTCTTGGTTTCGTTAGCAGCGCCTTCGAACCATTTCTGTTCCCACTGTCTGCTGTCTCCGCCAACAGGAACCTGCATTGGGCCATTGGGGTATTCCATTTCCTTAGGATATCCCAATTTCTCTGGATTGTTAGAGGTTACGTCACCTTCGAGAGTTGGCTCATTAGCGCCCTGAAACCATGCCTCTAGTTTCTTTATATATGCATAAGCTGACTTATTCGTAGCGTATTTTCTCTTAAGCGGTAAAATCTTACCGGCTTTGGCTAGACGGAACATTTCTACTTTAGTGCGTGATGATATAGTTTCCATTTCTTCTTCCTCTTCTTCTAATTCTTCTTTATTCATTTCGGTGTTTTCTTTTTTTGAAGAATTTTCATCTTTCTCTTCTTTCTCTTCTTTCTTTTTAAATTGATATTCTTTTAAGTGTTCCATTCCGGATGTTTTAGTTTTGCCTTTCTGGGATGAAATAGCAGGCATTTGACTTGGGTTAGTAGGTTCAGTAGGGGCTAATTCGCCCTTCTCCAAAATGTTTCCAGAGGAATCCATTTGACCACCAGTGTCGTGAGTTCCAGTAAGAGGTCCTCCAAGTTCCATAACATGCGAACCACAAGAGGAGCACTCTATGGTTTTAATTCCATCTGAGTCTCCAATGATTACTTCACCACCACAAGCTGGGCAGCTTTCGCTTGATGGATCCCCAACTTTTTCCATTTCTGGACCGTCTGTTTCAACATTTCCGGGAACTAAGCCGCCTTTTTCCAAGATGTTTCCAGAGGAATCCATTTGACCACCAGTGTCGTGAGTTCCAGTTAGAGGTCCTCCTTCTGCCTCTTTAAACATTGCATAGGCAACCTTTCTGATGTCGTTGGCTTCACTCGCCGTTAACCCAGTCCTGACTCTT
>Ga0307376_10006311_pt1 | contig 10507 bp, 9 predicted proteins | sample TR2MG_FD_202536 | JGI IMG/M metagenome (GOLD analysis project Ga0307376, IMG submission 202536) | Soil microbial communities from Risofladan, Vaasa, Finland - TR-2 | ecosystem: Environmental > Terrestrial > Soil > Coastal area > Acid sulfate soil | place: Finland: Risofladan, Vaasa | collected...
TCTGATTCGGATCCATTTCTATCAGAAGCCATCCACCAGGTTTTAGATACATTTCACTTCCTTCAATTATTCTTTTAATAAAGTGCATACCATTTTCATGTCCGTCAAGGGCAACTCGAGGCTCATAATAACGCACCTCCGGGGGCAGCGTCTTAAACGCCTCAGAAGGAATATAAGGGGGGTTAGATATGATCATATCAAAGCTAACAGAGGAGTTAGAGAATGGCTGCCAGAGATCACCTTGGCAGAATGTTATTCTACTGTTAAGGTTATGATGTTGTGCGTTATCTTTGGCCAAAGCCAGGGCCTCAAAAGAGATGTCGCTCGCCCATATGGTAGCATTTTGAATTTCTTTTGCCAAAGATATTGCTATTACTCCAGATCCAGTACCTAAATCTAATATTTTTGGGTGGCAACTATCTGAGAAAAGATTCCTCTCTCCGAGCTTGAGTGCCTCTTCAACGAGAAGTTCCGTCTCTGGTCTTGGAATCAAAACCGCTGGGCTCACTAAAAAGTCAAGAGACCAAAATTCCTGATGCCCGATAATATATTGGAGGGGTTCTCTTTTTAAGCGTCTTCTAATAAGGGAGCGATAACCAGCTATCTCTAAAGGATTTAATGGCTGATCGAATTCAAGGTAGAGTTCAACTCTTTTTTTCTTTAGTTGATGGGATAACAGGACTTCGGCACAAAGGCGAGGGCTCTCTATCCCTTTATCTCTGAGAAACTCTGTGGCTACATTCAAGATTCCCTGGATAGCCCAGTTTTTTTGAGTCATAGGAGTTGTTTTGCTTGACTCTTCTCGGACTCGGCCTGAAAATGAACAATGAGTGGACGCAAAATGAGATCAAGTTCACCACGCAGAATATCTTCAAGTCTATAGATCGTCAACCCTATTCTATGGTCGGTTACTCTCCCTTGAGGGAAATTATAAGTCCTGATCCGTTCACTCCTATCGCCTGAACCCACCATATGTTTGCGCTCCTCAGATATTTTTGATCGCTGTTCTGCCTGTTGAAGGTCCAGCAATCGAGACCTGAGGACCTTCATGGCTTTTGCCTTATTTTTGTGCTGGGATTTTTCATCCTGACAAGAGACCACAGATCCAGTAGGAATATGTGTAATTCTCACAGCTGAATCTGTAGTATTAACGCTCTGACCTCCTGGACCTGAGGATCTATACACATCTATCCTGAGATCAGCTGGGTCAATTGATACATCAACCTCTTCCGCCTCAGGCAGCACAGCTACAGTAACAGCTGAAGTATGTATTCGGCCTTTTGACTCTGTCTCGGGTATCCTTTGGACCCTATGAACTCCACTCTCATATTTAAGCCAGCTATGTACTCTTTGCCCCTCTATTAATGTAATGAGTTCCTTAAAACCACCCAGACCTGTAGGATTTTGGCTTAGAATATTGATTTTCCAGCCTTTACTCTCTATGTAATAGCCATACATCCTAAATAGATCTGCAACAAATAGGGCTGCCTCTTCTCCTCCAGTGCCTGCTCTTATTTCAAGAATACTGTTTTTCTCATCATTTGGGTCCTCGGGGAGGAGCAAAAGCCCTATTTCGCGTTCCAGTTTCGCTAAGGTAGCCCTCAAGTTGTCTATTTCTTTTCGAGCGAGTCCCCTTAACTCTCTGTCAGGATCATCAAGAAGGCTTTTCGTGTCTTTAATCTTTTCTTTTACGGCTTTATACTTGCGGAAGGCATCTACTATGGGTTGGAGACTCACATGCTCTTTTAAATATTTCTGGTAGAGGCTTTGTTGCTGAATAACCTCCTGCCTACTCAATTCATACTCCAAAGTGCTAAGCCGTCTTTCTGCTTCTTCAATTTGGGGGAACATAATCAATTATTCTCTTATTTCTTCTTTTTACTACCCATGTTATTTTCCCCAATATTCTGGTACTTACGTCTGAATCTTTCAATACGCCCCTTAGTATCGACAATTTTTTGTTGGCCAGTAAAGAGAGGATGACATTGAGAACATATCTCCACCTTAATCTCTTTAGCAGTAGAAAAGGTTTCAAATTCGTTACCGCAGGCGCAATGAACAGTTGCCTTTTGAAAGGTTGGGTGAATATCTTTTTTCATGCTGCTGATCTCCATTTATTAAAATTAGACGTTATACGTGCCTAAAGGTAAGGCAATACACTCGGCAAACACAAAAACAATAAATCATTGATTCATTGAAGCTAAAAACTCTTTATTGTTTTTCGTTCCTTTCATTTTTTCTATTAGGAATTCCATACTATCAACTGGAGCAAGAGGGGCAAGGAGTTTACGTAGAATCCAAATTCGATTAAGATCTTCTTGCTCAATCAAGAGTTCCTCCTTCCTTGTTCCTGAACGATTGATGTCAAGGGCAGGGAATATCCGCCTATCGCTCAATTTCCTGTCAAGATTTACCTCCATATTGCCTGTACCTTTGAACTCTTCGAAAATTACCTCATCCATTCTGCTTCCTGTATCGATAAGGGCAGTGGCAATTATGGTGAGGCTTCCTCCCTCTTCAAGGTTCCTGGCAGCTCCAAAAAATCTCTTGGGCCGATGAAGGGCATTTGAATCAACACCTCCAGACAAAATTTTACCACTCGGTGGCACTACAGTGTTGTATGCCCTGGCAAGGCGAGTGATACTGTCTAAGAGTATAAGAACATCTTTTTTGTGCTCAATTAATCTTTTGGATTTTTCTAAAACCATCTCAGCTACTTGCACATGGCGTTGCGGAGGTTCATCAAATGTAGAACTAATAACCTCAGCTTCCACAGAGCGCGCCATATCAGTAACTTCCTCGGGTCTCTCATCAATTAAAAGGACTATTTTATGTATGTTCCTATCATTTTTGGTCACAGCGTTAGCAATATCTTTAAGAAGCATTGTCTTTCCCGTTCTCGGTGGAGAGACGATCAGTCCTCTTTGTCCTTTCCCTATTGGTGTCATTAGATCCATAATCCTCGTTGAGAGATTATCAGGATCAGTTTCTAATTGTATTCGTTCTGTTGGGTAAAGAGGGGTCATATTATCAAAAAGTATCTTATCTGCAGCTACTTCTGGATCTTCATAATTGATATTTTCGACTTTTAGCAAAGCAAAGTATCTTTCTCCATCCTTTGGTGGTCTTATCTGGCCTGAAACAGTATCTCCTGTCTTTAAAGCAAATCGTCTGATCTGAGATGGTGAAACATACATATCGTCAGGACCGGGAAGATAGTTAGAATCAGGTGAGCGAAGAAAACCAAAACCATCTGGTAAGATTTCCAAGACCCCTTCTCCGTAGATAACACCATTTTGTTCTGTCTGGGCCTGCAAAATAGAGAAAATAAGGTCCTGTTTTCGCATACCTGTAGCACCAACAATTTTAAATGTTTTCGCTACATCTATCAGTTCACTTATATTTTTACCTTTAAGCTCAACTAAGTTCATCTCTTTCTATACCTCTATAAATCTGCAAAATATATTTATTTCACTTTTTTCCCTCTTTTTTAGCTCTCCCAGCAAAAAGAGAGATAAAGCTTTCACCTCACATGAGGTACTTTACTATACCATTGTATTCCTGAAAACTATTTGTAAGAGCTGATTATAAGCAGACCTTAATTGATGAAAAATTTAATAGCTTAATTTAGCGAGGAATGCATTTCTTGTGGATGTATTATATAATATTTATAATAATAAATCTCTAATACCTCTATGTCAAGGGATTTTACACGTTACACGTTATAGCATTTATGCCATTTGATTCTTATTGAGCCATTTTAAAAGACAATCCATATCTGTTGGAAGAGGGGCCTCAAATTCTACGTATTGTAATGAATCAGGATGAACAAACCCTAATATTTCTGCATGGAGCATCTGCCTTTTTACTAAAGTCAGTGTTTTTTTCATTGTCAAAGATTTTTGATTCCACCATTTTTTCCCATATCCATATACAACGTCCCCTACCACTGGGTAACCCATATATGCCATATGAACTCGTATTTGGTGAGTTCTACCAGTATGGAGGCTTATCCTTAAAAGTGAAAAACCAAGAGGAAATACAGATATGACCTCCCACTCACTTATGGCGGCTCTCCCTTTTAAAAGAGACACGCTCATCTCTTTTCTTTTTATTGGGTGTCTACTGATAGGTAAATCTATTATCCCCTTCTTTTTTTCAACATCACCATGGACAATAGTAAGATAGCTTTTTTTTATCTCTCTATTTTTGAATTGATTAGATAAAAAATCGTGAGCTCTATCACTTTTCGCTACTACCATCACACCTGAGGTATCTTTATCGAGTCTGTGAACAATCCCCGGCCTTATCGGATCGCCAGAGGAAGAAAGAGTTCTACATCTATAGAGAAGGCCATGGACCAAAGTTCCTGTATAATGGCCAGCAGAAGGATGAACCACCAGGCCTGGAGGTTTATTGACTACCAAGATTGAATTATCTTCGTAAAGAAGGCCAAACTGGACATTTTCAGGGACTTCTAAAGGGGCTGATTTGGGTAAATATGAAATCTTTATCCTGTCGCCAGGTTTTGGTTGATAACTCGGTTTCTTTCTTTCACCATTAACGGTTACTGCGCCAGTCGTTATGAGGTTTTGAATCCTTGCCCTTGATAAACTCACATCCTTATTATCAGAGAGAAACTTATCAAGCCTTACATCTATTTCTTCTGACGGTTGACGAAAGATAAATGTTTTCTCCCAACTGTTTACCACAACTCTCTGCTAACGTAAGCTTTATCCTTTATCCTGTTGGGTTTGCACAAAGAGATTCGATTGAATATCTCTTTCCACATCTTCCTCCTTCATGTTTTTAGCGAGGGAGATCTCCTTCACAAGCAGACTTCGGGCTGTATCCAACATCTTTCTTTCCCCAAAGGACAGCTCTTTATCCTGCTTTATTGTGCTCAAATCGCGATAGACTTCCGCAACCTCAAAGACAGAGCCACTTTTAATCTTATCCATGTAATCCCTATACCGTCTGTTCCAGGTCTGATTATCATCTACGTACATATCCCTATTTTTAAGGATCGAGAAAACCTTTGATACCTCAGTCTGGTCTATTAACTCTCTTAGGCCAACATTTTTAGTGTTTGAAGATGGAATCATGATGATCATATTATTTTCAAGTATTCTCATGATGAAAAAGTTTTCCTGACAGCCAGAAATTTCTCTATTCTCAATCCTCTCAATAACCCCAACACCGTGTGCTGGATACACTGCCAAATCGCCTATCTTAAACATTCTTACCTCCTGTTACTTTAACTATTAGATACTCAATCGGAAAAACTCTTTATCTCCTAAATGAGGTAGCTTTAAAGTTGAAGGTCCTATCATATTTTTTATCTTAAAAACAAACCAATTACAGGTAGTATTGGTGCGATTACAAGAGATACAACTGACATCAATTTTATTAATATATTCATTGCTGGCCCAGCGGTGTCCTTAAAAGGGTCGCCTACTGTATCACCGACTACAGCAGCCTTATGATTATCACTACCTTTACCACCTAAATTGCCTGCTTCTATGTATTTTTTTGCGTTATCCCAGGCACCGCCTCCGTTCGCCATAAAAAGGGCGAGAAATGCGCCCATGACTGTTGCACCCAGAAGCATCCCTCCTAAGGTCTCTCTTCCCAAGAGGAAACCTACTGCCACAGGAGTAAGAACAGCAATCAGACCAGGTGCCACCATTCTTTTAAGGGCTGCCCCTGTTGCAATAGATACACAGGTGGCCGGATCTGGCTTCACTCCTTCTTTTCCCTCAAGAAGCCCTGGGATTTCCCTGAATTGGCGTCGGATTTCTTCCACAATAGAAAAAGCAGCCTTACCTACTGAGGTCATTGTCAAGGCTGCACAAAGCATAGGTACTATACCACCAATAAAAACCCCTATTACTACCATAGGATTCTTTATATCTATTATTTTTAAACCTGCTGCCTGGGTATAAGCAATAAATAAGGCCAGTGCAGTCAACGCTGCGGAACCTATAGCAAAACCTTTCCCTATAGCGGCCGTAGTATTACCAAGGGCATCAAGGCCATCGGTGATCTTTCTGGTTTCAGGACCAAGGCCTGACATTTCCGATATGCCTCCTGCATTGTCTGCTATTGGTCCATATGCATCCACAGTCATGGTGGCTCCAACCGTTGCCAGCATTCCCACCGCGGAAAGACCAACACCGTAAATTCCTGCGGTTTTAAATCCAACAAATGTGGCCGCACAAATACCAAGGATAGGAAGATAGGTGGATTGCATACCCACAGCAAGGCCGGCTATGATTACGGTTGCAGGGCCTGTAGCGGATTGACCAGCAATAGTTCTAATCGGTGGTCCAGAGGTATAGTATTCTGCCAGAAGGCCAATTGCGATGCCGCACAGTAGCCCTGAAAAGATAGCCCAGAAAGCGCCCCAAGGCATGCCAATAGAATTTGTAATAATAGCAGCCAGAATTACGAAAATAGCGGCTGCCACAAATGTCGTATATCTAAGTGCACCAGCGGGATTCCCTTTCTGAAAGAGCTTGATGGAAAATACACCCACAAATGAACTCAGTAATCCTGCCATGACAACAAGGATGGGCATTGCCATGTATTTCAGTTTTATTGCCATTGTAGACAATCCCTTTAAAACAGGAAATTGATTAAGAAATTCAGGCGTAATAGACAATGTTGCTCCAATTGCAATGGTAGCAATTACAGAGCCAACATAGGATTCAAATATATCTGCCCCCATCCCTGCTATATCGCCTACATTGTCGCCCACATTATCCGCGATAACTCCGGGATTTCTAGGGTCATCCTCAGGTATACCAGCCTCCATCTTTCCTACCAGATCAGCCCCTACATCCGCAGCCTTTGTAAATACACCTCCACCTACACGGGCAAATAGGGCAATGGAGCTTGCTCCCATAGCAAACCCATTAATATATTGTGCAGTTTCTGGGTCACCCCCATAATACCAGAACCAGAAACCAAGTCCGAGAAGACCAAGGCTGGCGACAGAAATGCCCATTACTGAGCCGGAAAAGTAAGATACGTTAAGGGCTTTCGCCTGACCATATTTATTCGCAGCATCCGCTGTTCGAGAATTACCTTTGGTAGCGGCACTCATTCCTGAAAATCCGGCTAACATAGAACAAAACGCTCCGGTCACAAAGGCAATAGCCGTTCTCCAGGATATACCAAACCCAAGCAAAAGAAAAACGATGGCTATAAAAACCAGCAGGACTGAATATTCTTTCTTTAAAAAGGCCATGGCACCGGAATGGATCATGCCTTCCAGATCCTTCATAAGCTCACTTCCATTAGGTTGTTTTTTGACATAAAGAAATACTAGATAGGCGATTATAAGGCCCAAAATTCCTAAATAAGGTGCATACACAGTTAAACTTTGCATTATTGTTCTGCCTCCTTTTTCCTGGTTGTCAAAGAATTGAACGTATTCATTGCCGCCTCTACTCCATATAAAACAAATGATTCGATGGCCTTTACTGCTGTATGCAATGCTTCTTTTATTGTTGTTTGTTGATCATCATAAAAAGGGTTCAAAACAAAATCCTCAATTGCTTCATTATACCTAGGTCTGCCTATTCCAATCTTAGTTCTGCTGAACTCATTTATTCCAAGGTGATAAGCTACAGACTCTATCCCATGATGACCTCCTGCTCCTCCTCCACATGCTATCTTTATACGGCCTACGTCTAAATCAATATCATCATGTATAACCATTATATCTCTGATATCTGGTCTGTAATATTCAACCAAATGCTTAACCGCAATTCCTGATCTATTCATTAATGTTTGTGGGCATGCCAATAGTATCTTTTTATTATGGTAATTTGTGCTTGTGCTTAAGGTTTGAAAGCGTTGATCAGATAAATGAAGACCTAATTGAGTACATAAGAGATCAACGGTCTTAAATCCAAGATTATGTCTACTGTTTTTGTATACAGGGCCTGGATTACCAAGCCCTATTATCAAACATATAGTTTTAGGATTTCTCTTCGACTTTTATTTCCTCACTTTCAGCTTCTTCTACCTCTTCTTCTACCTCTTCTTCTACCTTCTCTTCTTCTATGGTAGGAGCAACAACTGTGGCAATGGTAAGATCTCCATCTTCTATTGATCTTAAACCTGGAGGCAAATCAATGTCCTCCATATGAAGTGACTGTCCAATAGCAAGGCCAGACACATCAATTTCTATTTTGTCTACCAGGTTTTTTGGCATACACGAGATCTTTAACTCCCTACGGATATGCTCTAAAATACCACCCTCACTTACCCCTATTGGTGTATTTACGAGATACACAGGAATATCAACCTCTAGTTCCTTTTCCATAGATATCTCGTAAAAATCAACATGAAGATAATCCCTTGTAACCGGATCCTTCTGTATCTCTTTTATCATAACTCTCATAGATTGATTTGTTTCATTAGAGTCTACTTTTAGATCAAATATAATATTTTCAGCTGATTTTCCTCTAAGAATTTTTTGGAGCTGCTTATAATCTAGTGAAAGCATGATGGGACTTGTCTCTGGACCATATAGTATAACAGGAAGCCTGCCCACGCTTCTTAGCTTTCGAGCCGAGCCTTTACCCGTCATTGTTCTTTTTTTCGAATCTAATTGTATAATAGCCATTCATTAACTCCAAATGTCCTAAATTATCCGCTTGCCGTTATCCGTTGTTATTTTCAAGCGAGAAACTAGCAACGAACAATCAGCAACAATGCTTCAATTCCTCAATTCATAATCCCTGGCCCAGACCCGGTGCCACCCGCCTGCCGGACGGCGGACAGGTGTCGGTCAGGCCTGGTTTATAGGCTTACTATGCTGATCTGAATGCGCAGTGCCCTATAGATTTAATTACCTGATTCAAGCATGTCACGCCTCCCGATCCCGTTCCGGTCTCGGGACGGGGAGGGCAGAATGCAATACCTAAAATGTACTAGCTCACGATTATACAAATAGTGAACTCACAGATCTCGAATAGTGTACTCGCTTTATAGCCTCACCCAGAATTTCCGACACAGAAACAACCTTGATTTTGGAGCACTCAGATACCTTTTTATTTAACGGAACTGTATTTGTTACTACCAGTGACTCGATAGTCGATTCCTCTATCCTTTTTATCGCATTACCAGAGAGAACTGGATGAACACAGCAGGCGTAAACATGTTTTGCTCCATTTTGGGTTAATACCTGAGCAGCCTGGACCAGCGTTCCACCTGTATCAATCATGTCATCAAGAATAATGGCTGTTTTCCCTTTTACATCTCCAATTATATGCATGGCCGCTGCAACATTAGGTTCCTCTCTTCTCTTGTCTATTATTGCTAAAGAAGCATTAAGTCTCTTGGCAAAGGCCCGTGCTCTCTCCACACCACCAGCATCGGGAGATATTATTGATAGATTATTTTTAAAATGCTTCCGAATGTAGTTCAGTATAACAGGTGCTGCGAACAGATTATCCACCGGAATATTGAAGTATCCTTGAATCTGCCCGGCATGAAGATCAACTGAGATCACACGATTCACTCCGGCAACTGTTATCAGGTCAGCTACGAGCTTTGCACTTATAGGAACCCGTGGCTTAACTTTTCTATCCTGCCTGGCATACCCATAGTAAGGGATTACAGCTGTTATACTCCTCGCAGATGCCCTTTTGAGTGCATCGGTAATTATCAGGAGCTGCATGAGATTATCATTAACCGGACTACTAGTAGACTGAAGAATAAAGGTGTCTCTTCCCCTTACATTTTCATTGATCTCAACTCGAATCTCCCCATCGCTAAAGGTTTTGTTTAGCATTTTCCCAGGAAGGATATTTAAATAATCACTCACCTCTTTGGTTAGACTTATATTAGATGTACCACCAAACAGCTTCAAACTATCAGCAAGATCATCCATAATAAATTTTCTTGTTTCCCCTTTTTTTCCTATGCCAATAATTTCGTATTTTTGGCTGGGGTGGGAGGATTCGAACCTCCGAATGCGGGCTCCAAAGGCCCGTGTCTTACCGCTTGACGACACCCCAATAAAAAAAGCAGTGAGCCCACAAACAGTAAATATCTAACTCAATCCTTTTACTACAAATACATCCCCTTTATTATATGATTCGAGAATCTTTCCAGCTTCTTGAGCCTTTTCAGTTGAATCAAAAAGACCAAAAATGCTTGGTCCACTGCCCGTCATCAATGCACCGAGGGCACCTAACTGTAGTAAGGATTCCTTGATTGAGCTAAGAAAAGGATGCTTTGCAAGAGTAACCCTTTCAAGATCATTAAAGAGTAAATCTGGGATATTAAAAATATTTCTTTTAAAACTACTTATAATATTCTGATTTCTATTATTTGTCAACTTTAATTTGATTCTTTCATAGACCCATGCCGTTGAGATCATGAGATTCGGACTAACGATAACATACCACAATGAAGGAAAATTTTCTATCGGTTGGAGTATTTCTCCAATCCCCCTGGCTATAGCTGGTTTCTGTAGAAGAAAAAAGGG
>Ga0307376_10006312_pt1 | contig 10506 bp, 10 predicted proteins | sample TR2MG_FD_202536 | JGI IMG/M metagenome (GOLD analysis project Ga0307376, IMG submission 202536) | Soil microbial communities from Risofladan, Vaasa, Finland - TR-2 | ecosystem: Environmental > Terrestrial > Soil > Coastal area > Acid sulfate soil | place: Finland: Risofladan, Vaasa | collected...
TAATGAATGATAATATTTGTGAAAGTTCTTCTATTTTTTCTTCTCGTTTTGATATTTGATTGTCATATATAATAGCTTTTTCTAGAATAGGTTTTACTTTATGCAATCTTTTATATGGGATCAATTTTTTTTGTGTTTCATCAACACTTGACTGTAATGATTTCTTTTTTGATTTTAATTTGTTCAATCTTTCATTGGTAATTTTAATACATTTATTAATGACTTCACTTTCAGTAACTTTATTTATTTCCCTTGCTATTTCACTAGGTGGTGATAATATTAAAAACGGCAATCCTAACTGTAGACCAAAATTAATATCTTCTAAATTCAATGCATTAGTTATTTCATCTGGTACATACCTGCCGGTCTTAAAACTTTTTTTGCCATAATAAAACATTGCCTTTGACTTAGTTTTGATAAACATTAAAAGTGGCGAATTGTTTGGTTTTACATGAACTTCTGTTTTAGGGTTCTTAGTCAAGTTATTGTGATATGCAAAACCAGTAGGTCTGTTATTTTTTAATAATAGAATACTTCTGATTATTGCTGTCTTCCCAGAATTAGGTCGCCCAATAATACCATTTATTCCAGGATGTAATTTTAGAATAGTTCTTTTGTGACTCTGAAAATTTTTTAAAACAATTTTATCAATCATTATTACTCCAAGTTAAAAACTTCTTTCCATTTGCTAAAGTTTTCCCTTTCCATTAAACTTATAAAATGAAATTTGTCAAATTCACGCAATAACTTTTTTCTTGTAACTGTATTTTTTCTTATTTTCATTTCTGGCATTACGTCTTCCATATACGGAACTGTGACTAGTGGAATATTTCTTTTAATGATACGTTGACCTTTTTTAGAATTAATTCTATCTAGTACTTTACCGTTAGGTAATTCACCAAGCAAATATTTTAATGCCTTACTGGTTGGGCTTTTGGGATCACCAACACCTTCAATGCCTTTTATATCGTCACCACTACAACCACCTATAGCCTTTGCCATTACCCATTGATCAGGATGAATGCCATATTTTTCTATGAAGTCAATTTTGCTGAATAACTTTTTCTGTTTAATATGATATATAATAGCTCTGTCTAATAACTGAAATGCATCATTGTCGCTTGTAACAATTATTTTTGAGCCTTTTATCTGGTTAGTTAATTTGCCTATAAGATCGTCACCTTCATAATTTTCAAAACTGAATGAATTTACGAGACCGATTCTGGGAAGGATTGTTTTGGCGAGAAGTAATCTTTGTTTGTGGAAATTATTCTGGTCTTCTTTTTCTTCAGGTGAAGCTTCTTTTCTTTTTTCTATTCTTGAATGTTTGTAACATTTGTAGTTAATTGTTCTATATGAGTTTCCTTGATCCCATAAAAATATGAGATTGCTTGACTTTAGAATTTTTGCAATTTGAATTAACTGTTTAAGGAACCCAAATATGACACCAGTGTTTTCACCACGATAGCTTAGACCGCCTGTAGTATAGTAAGCACTATAAGCAAGTGCATTAGCATCTATCAATATAGTATCACCTTTATTGAGTACTCTTCTTTTTATTTTTCTCATAATTACCACCGCCTTTTTCTATCACTAACGTCTTTGGAAAATGCTTCTTCAACTTTCTGCCATTTTATTTCGGCCTTTTCTTCAAGCAATTTTTCATAGTCATTTTCCTCAATAAAGGAAATAAATTCTTTTTTAGTTTTGAATTTCTGACCATCAAAACTAATTGCCCTCGATCCATATATGTAGTCAATTAAGGAATTAATATTATCAATACCATAGTCATATAGTATTTGGAATTCTGATTCTCTGAATGGTTTAGCACATTTATTCTTTTCAATTTTAACTGCAGATCTGATTGCATATACTCGTTTTTCACCATGCCTTGTAGCACTCAGTTTTTTAATTTCTCTTACCCATGCTTCTTGGTGTATCGCATGACCAAAAGCTCTGCCACCAGTACGCATAGTTTTCTTCCCGAATGTAACTCCTATCTTATCACGTATTTGACTTAGAACCATAAGGGTAGCATCCTTCTCATTGTTTTTAAGAAACTCACTTGTTGTAGCAAAAAAACTAGAAAGGTATTTTTGTTTTTCAACATCATAAGAACCTTCTTCATCTGCATCTTTTTTGACTGCAGCAGCAAATCTGTCCAATGACTTCTTTGATTTTAGAAAGTCAAGTGTATCTAATATATATAACAAGCTGTGACCATCTTCAAGTTTATTAACTTGTCTAGTATAGTCACGACCAAAATGTTCTATATTAGGTGACCTCTGCCAATCGACTTTACGATAAAACTTAGGCCCATACATATGTTTAACATCAAAATCCATAACGCCTTCTGTGTTGTTGTAGACAATATGAAACTTTGTAACATCAGGCCATATATCACTTCTTATCTTTTTTATTGTTTGATAGTAAGAAAATGCGGCTTCAAGAGCAATTGCTGTTTTGCCTGCAGACCTATCACCAACAATATTTAATACCCTTGCCCTTGCCCATCCACCATGCATCGCCATACCACTTAATGCAAGATTCATTGTACTGCTACCTGAACTGAAGAAGTCAACCTGTTCATGAGTTTCTGTTTTAGTTTCTGTTTTTTTAACACTGCGATTTAATTTTCTGATTTTTTTTGGCTTTTCAGACTTTCTTCTTTTTAATTGTCTTCCCATTTTTTCACCTTAAATATTTATGCTTGTATAGTGATCTAAATGATTGTTTTATGGCTTTTTCATTTCTACACTTTCTGTCTGGTAAACCAAATTTACAGGTAAGTGAAGGAATGTTATTATCTTTTTCAAAGTAAATACAAATTGGTTGGTTATGAGTATTGCAGATAAAACGAATTTCTGGTTTACAGTAATTTCTTATGACTGCCATTGTAGTTATTCCTTGATTTCAAATATTATTTCCTTTTCATCAATAAGAGCTTCAATAATTTCTAAATCTGTTTTTAGAAGCATGTTATCACTTTTGCGATAATGCTTTATACCATTAGCTAATGCTCGCCTAATTTCTAAAATCAGTGTCATTGCATTATCATGTAATTCAATTTCTTTGTCATCGTACATGTAATTATTCCTTGAACATTCATGACTAGTGAACCGCACCCTAGCGATACGGTTTTAACTTACTGTTTGAATTTTTGGATGCATGATAAAGTTAAGTGTTTTGAGCCAACACTCAGACCTTTCAAATGAAAGAACAATCACTAGTCATGAAACTGGTTAACTAGAACGGTATGTCGTCAATACCCATTTCTTCGGCAACCATCTGTCTTAAGTCAGATAAGTCATCGGCATCGTCTGGATCAACATCTAATTTGTTTTCTTTAATGACTGCTTTTAATTCTTTGCTTTTCATTTTCTTAATATCAGACCACGTTAGATCTTCATCATCGTCTTCATCTTCTTCTTCCTCATCATCGTCTTCTTCATCATCGTCTTCTTCATCATCGTCTTCATCTTCTTCTTCCTCATCTTTGGAAGGTTTCCTCTTTGACTTCTTTTTGGGTTTTTCTTCTTCTTCCTCATCATCAGAATCTCCAAACTGTTCCAGTACCATTGATTCTAATTCACGTTTGGCTTTCTTGAATCGTGTTTTCCTTGTGACCTTGTAGTCAATATCATTTTCATCAACAAAAGCTTCAATGTCATCAAGGTCTTCACAATCTTCAAGTTGACTCATCAGGTCATCTACATCGCTTTCGTCATCACTTGACTTAGATGACTTGGATTTTCTTTTTGACTTCTTGGAATTATCATCGTCTCTATTTTTTGAACCCCAATAAAGATCTGCAATTTCTTCATATTCAGGAAGATGAATCAACTCGTCTAAGCAATGGCAAGATTCAAGATGATCATCTTCAATTGCATATTCCCTGTCTTCAAAAGTAAATCCAATATATGACCTGAAGTCATCTTTTGAAACAGGTGGTTCAATAGTAAACGAAATGCTTTTCCCAGCATCAATATCTGAGAAGTTAACTAACTTACCAGATTTCCCACCCCTGCCACGTTTTTTGGATATAGCCATAATATTCTTTTCAGAATAAAATGATGCCTCATCCCACACTTGCACTCCTTTTTCTTCTTCTCCCCTGTCATAACAAATTATGTTATATAGATTTCTTTTCTTTGGGAAAAGCGGTTTCCATATATCATCATCGGCACCATCTTCCCGAAGCTTTTGTCTATGTTCACATATAGGGCAGGGTTTATCATACATTTCAGTAAGACAAAGAACCATAGTATTACTTGGCCCTACATTTCTATGAACTAGATATTCAAAAGTATATGTAGGGCTTCCTTTGGGAGTGTCTTTGTCATTTGCTCCTGCAAGGTAGGGAAGTATGTCTACAATATGTTCACCATCTTTCGGTCGCCACAAAGGAATGTTATCAATTTTGATAATTGAATTTTGTTTTCCTGTAGCATTGCGTCTTCCCTTTTCAACTCGTTCTTTTAGTTTTTCACCTTGCAGTTTTCTTCGAATACTACTCGTCTTCTTTTTCTTTTTCATTTTTTATCTCCTCTTCGTTGCGTTTGGCTTGATACCATGATTTTGCAGCCGCATAGGTTATAAGTCTGGCAATGAGATACACACCGACTGCACCTAGGGCTAGTGATAGAGCAAATTTGACTATGTTAGTAAAAAGTTCCATGATTCATTATACACTTTTTTTCATTCCGATTGCGTTTAGTGTTTTAATAAAGTTATTCATACCTAGATTGTAATAAACTTTATTACTTGAATTTCTAAGTACTGCAGATGGATGAATGCACCAACAAATCCAGCATTTGATTTTTTCATTCCATTCTGTTTTACCACTTAGATTAGTTATACCCCCTTTCTGATTTTTGAAGTACTTTATACAACTGTTTCCTAATGCAAGAATAACAATTGGTTTGACCATTCTTATCTCAGATTTAATCCATTTAGAACACGCATTAATTTGAGAATCAGATGACTTACCTGATTTGCTTGGATAGCATTTATTTATATTACTTATAAAGAATTGACTTCTTGAATACCCTGCCTTGTTAATTGGTTCCCACAACTTAATACCTGCTTTGCCGACAAAACCTTCACCTTGTTGGTCTTCGTCAAAACCAGGATCTTGTCCATATATAGAGACATTGTAAGTACCCATAGATGGTGCAACTGGAGCATTACACTCATCAATCAAACTGCAGTTAGTACACTTTAAAAGTCTTGTTACATATTTCCGATAATTTCTGAATTTCACTTTCTTTAGTGTTTTATTTTTTTTGCTAAGTTTTTTTAATAAGTCATAATCTCCTTGGAGCGCATCATCTAAATTAACTATCTTTATACCATAATCAAATAATTTATAAAGGTTTTCATATTCCACTGTAGGATTGGTAACTATTCTGAAGTCAAAATATTTCTGAACATTCTTATTAATAACTAAGTCATCGTTTGTTCGATATGCACCGATATTATTCAATAACTCACCAAATGCACCACTATGTGTTTGTAGTTGGTCATCTGTATCAAATAATGATGGGCTGTTGGATTGTCTAATAGTAATGGCATCATTTGCTTTTTTCTCACCAATACCTTTAACTTCAATAAATGGAACATATATCTTATTGTCTTTAGCAATCCATCTAATAGGATCACTTAACCCATTGACCATAGGCAATACCATCTTAAGGCCTATCCGGTATGCTTCTTCAACTAGTTCATGTTTTTTATCTTTAGCTCCATAAGTCAAAGATGCAGAAATAAATTCAGTTGGATAGTAGTACTTAATCCAGCCACACCAATACCCAAGTATTGCATAAGATACACTGTGCGCTCTATTAAATCCATATCTTGCCCACTCAAGTAATCCTTCCCAAAATTCTTCTGCTTCATCAACATCAAACATTTTTTGTTCTTTGCATCCATCAATAAACTGTTGCCTGAAATATTTAAATTCTTTTACGTCCCTTTTCTTCCCGATAATTTTTCTTATTTTATCAGCGGTTGAATATGGCAGGCCTGCAATTTCATTAATAACTTGCATGACTTGTTCTTGATATACTAACTCACCATAAGTATTCATGGTTATTTTTTCATATACCTCATGTTTTTTAGCCCAAGGTTGACCATGCTTTCTTTTAATATATTGTGCAGTCATTCCGCTGTTCATAGGCCCAGGTCTTACAAGTGCAGCAATTGCTACAATGTGGTCAAACTTCTCAACTCCCATATCTTCTATAAGTCGTTTCATTGCCCAAGTATTTAACTGGAATAATCCAACATTATTTCCATTATTTATTTCTTTAAATATTTTTTTGTCTTCAAGTGGAATTTTTGATAATTTAATTTCTTTGTTATGGTTTACTTTTATTAGTCTTAATGTTTCTGAAAGTATGCTCAGCAATTTTAAACTCAACGCGTCAAGTTTCATTAGGCCCATATATTCTGCATCATCTTTTTCCCAATTAATAACTATAGTGTCTTTTAACTTTATTAGATTTCCACGGTTGGATTCTGATAATGGTCTATTACTTATAACTAGTGCTGCTGCGTGTTGAGATCTATTCCTTACTTGGCCTTCAAGTTTTTTAGCCATTTTAATAACTTTAGGATATTTTTCTGCAAATTCTTTTGCTTCATCAAATTCTTTAATAGCTTCGTTTATACCATCTTCAGATATCTGATCAATTAGTTTGGTAAATTTGTTTACTTCTCTATCTTCAACACCAAAGACCCTTGCTACATCTTTAACAACAGCCCTTGACTTCATTCGTCCGAAACTACTTACACCTACCACATTGTCGTACCCATATGTTTCTTTGAGATATTCTGTGACTAAGTGGATTTTTCTATCTTCAAAATCAAGGTCTATATCAGGGTAGTCAATACGATCCTCATTAATAAATCGACTCAATAACAAGTCATGTTTTATTGGATCTATATCTGTAATTCTTAAGAGGTATGCGATGAGTGACCCGCCAACCGAACCACGGCCTGGGCCTACAAGTATATCATTTTGTCTAGCCCATTTAACTAGGTCTTCAACTATAAGAAAATAACGAACGAATTTCTTTCTTTTGATTAAGTCAAATTCTTCCTTGAATCTGTTGTAGTAAACAGGAAAGTTTCTAATATATGGTTTTTTAATATGTTCAATATTTCCATCTAAAAATAATTTTTTAAATCCTATGAAACATTTTCTTTTAAGTGAATTGTTTTCTTTACTTGTTTCAATATTAGGAACATCAGGCAACTTAACTTTTCTTCTCTTGATTCTAAAATGACTACATTTCTCAGCAACTTCCAAAGTGTTCAACATCCATTCTCTTTTATATCTACCAATATTTAGCATATCTTGTGCCATTTCATTAAATGACTTCAAGTACAAACCGTGTATGCTGAATTTAAATCTATTTTTATCAGTCCATTTTTGTTTTTTCTGAATAGCCAATAATACCTCTTGTGCTTTCCAATCAATTCTGTTTATATAGTGGCAGTCATTGGTTATAATGACTTTACGTTCAAAGGATTTAGCCATATTGACTATAACTCTGTTGTGTTTTTTCTGCATTCTCATATTGTTAGGCATAACTTCAAAATAGAAGTCGTCACCAATAGTGTCTATTAATTTTTTAGCTAAAGGTACTCCATCTTTGTTTATAGTAACAAATGATTGTACACATGCGGTGGATATGACTAAACCCTTGCAGTGATTGAGTAGCATTTCAGACGTTATTCTAGGCTTGTAATAAAATCCATCAATGTTTGCAAACGATAGCATCTTACACAAGTTTTTAAATCCAATACTATTTTTAATAAGCAATAGTACATGACCATTCTTTCTTTCTTTGCTTATTTGAGGAACTATGTATGCCTCGCATCCAAGTATAGGTTTGATATTATACTTTTCACAGGCAGCTTGAAATTTAATGAGACCATCAATATTGCCGTGGTCTGTACAAGCCAAATATTCGAATCCCATTTTACTTGCCTTCTTAGCATAGTTATCTGGTGATCCGAATCCATCAAGTTTTGAATATTCTGTATGTACGTGAAGATGAACGAAAGAACTGTTTTTCATAATTCACACCTTTCACATTTTGGGGCTTCTATTCCTGGATGAAGTAAAGCGTCAACTCTATGTCCTTTATTAACTTCTTCTACTGCACAAGTAAAACACAATACAGTATCATCTGTTTCTTCATATTTATCTTCATATGCCCACATTTTAAAATAAATATCCATTAGTCATTCTCCTTGTATTGTATTATATACTGAAAGCACTAGGCCTGCCTTGCCACTGGAATAGAAGTCATCATAGAAATTATTTATGATGAGTGCGGCTTTATCATTAGGCCCACCAAGAAGTACTTGAGTCATATATTTTAATATTTCACGTCTTATTAATTCGGGGTCTTCCTCAAGTTTTGAAACTATATTCATTATTGCCTTGTAGCTATTGCCTTTCAATAATGACCGTGATAACTCAATACCTTCAACCTTTGCTTTTTCAGATTCAATGGCATCCTTAATAACTTCTTCCATATCTTCTGGATCATCAATATTCTTAACACTGTTCAACAATACCAATGCTGTTCTAGGTGATCCATCGGCATATGTAGTTATAGCACGTATTCCTGAGTTGCTAATTTTAATATTTTCCTTATTACTCACATGAGTAACTAGTGCAATTATTTCTGATCTTCCAAGTCGCTTAACTTGAAATTTTGTAGACCTTGTTTTGATTGTAGTCAATAGTTTTTCTGGTTCAGTTGTGCATAATATAAAGTGGACATTTGGTGGTGGTTCTTCAAGTGATTCAAGCATAGCATTTTGAAATTCATTGTTTGCCTTATGACATTCATTAAGAATAATAACTTTGCCCTGCGTTGCAGTCATTGATGAATATCTTATACCATCAATTATAGATCTAGCATCATCAATTTTTCTTTGATTAGCAATGTTAAGTTCATGCACTTCTTCTATTTTTAATTTCTTTGCTATGATTCTGGCAATGGTGGTTTTGCCGCAACCGGATGGGCCTTGCAGTAATATGGTGGAAGGAAATGACTCAAGATCATTAAACATACTTTCAATACGTCTAACTAGTACCTCATTGCCTACAATTCTTTTAAATGTTTTCGGACGAAATTTTATATCCAGACTAGTCATTTGATTCTCCTTAGAATAAGGGATTTATTTTTTCAATACTTTTGATTCTTTGCTTTGATATGTCGCAATATTCTTCAGTCATATCTATACCAATCCATCTGCGCTTTAATATATGCGACATCTTGCAAGTTGTACCTGATCCACACATCGGATCGAGTACTAGGTCGCCTTCATTACTCCAAGATATTATATGATCTCGCGCTAATTTTTCTGGATATGTTGCAGGGTGTCGATAAGCAATTTTGTCTTTAGTATTGTCTCCGATTCTATACGTCCATACGTTGCCTAACTTCTTAAATTTTCTTGCTTGATATATTTTATTATCATGTTTCATTACTCCACTATCTCTTGATGAAGTGCCTTTATGTTTGTTGTGGTCTTTTACTTTGTCATGTCTATACAATTTTGTAGGTACTTCAATTGGATTGAATGTTTTAGGATTTCCTTTGCTCAGAACAAACATGTATTCAAATTGCGGATCGTATCTTCTATTAGGCATAGGCATCGCTGATGCTTTATTATAAATCATTGTGTCATATAACTTTAATCCAATACGCTTGAAGTATAGGGCTTGCCTAAAACTATTTCCTGATTCAGTATGGTCTTTTGTCTGATCAGCAACTATCCATACAATAACTCCGCCTTCTTTTAGTGAATCTGCCAGACTATTGGCAATAGCCCTGAAGTTAAATTCAAAACCTTTATATTTTCTTAAATTATCATATGGCGGTGATGTAACTACAAGGTCAACTTTGTTTTTCAATTGGCGTAGAACTTTGGTGCATTCGGAATGATATATTTTCCCTAAGTTATTTGTGTACCAGGGCTTGATGCGTCTAGTTAATTTTCTCATAGTACCTCACTATTGATTGTATGATGAAAACAAAAAGGTGTAGTTATTCTCATTAATCATGAACCGTTTACCAACATCTAAGTTATGCACATTTATTATAACATACTTTTGTTTTAGTTGTTCAATCGCTTGCAGTAAAAATATTGGATTGATATTGCATTCAAATTCAATATTGTGTTTAACTTTGCCTGTAGCAATGATCTGCCCCATTTCATTCTTAGATCGTATGGTGTATTTGCCATTGCCTATATTGAAATGAATTGATGAGCTGCTGGTATGACTGCCCATTGAAAATAATGTTGCCCTAGACAAGTCATTTAATAATGTTTCCTTATGAATTTTAACTTTACCATCAACATGAAAATCTACTGAGTCAACATCTGGGTATTTATCATTAATGAAAAAACTTATCCTTGAGAATATGTCCTCACCCATCAAATCAATATATCCATTTCCAATAAGGTAATGAGTGAAGT
>Ga0307376_10006313_pt1 | contig 10505 bp, 12 predicted proteins | sample TR2MG_FD_202536 | JGI IMG/M metagenome (GOLD analysis project Ga0307376, IMG submission 202536) | Soil microbial communities from Risofladan, Vaasa, Finland - TR-2 | ecosystem: Environmental > Terrestrial > Soil > Coastal area > Acid sulfate soil | place: Finland: Risofladan, Vaasa | collected...
GTTAATTGCCATACTACCCCTAAACCATAAGCAATCATAGCAACATTAGGAAGCCACTGTTCACCTTTTCCATACATATAGGGAGCTAATTCAATATATTTTTTGCCTAATTCTTCTAACTCTGGAGAACGATCTTCACCTTTTAAGAATGCTATTTTATTTTTAGCTTCCTTTAGTCCTTTAAACCATTCTCTTTTCATTTCAAAATTTACTTTTTCAAATTCTATTGCTTTCGGGTCTTGGAATAGTGTCGTCCAACCAGTAGGTTTATCTTCTGGCTTTGATATCGGCAATCCTTCAATTAATGGTTTTATTTCAGTAGTTTCAGGTAAAGATATACCGCCTGTAGCTTTAGCACTTACGCCTAAACCAACATCAGCAGTAAACTTTAATTTGGTCGATTCGGGAATTTCATATTTAGGTAATTCTCCTATGCCTCTGGTTCTTTGAAGCCAACCGGGTTTTTCTTCCTTTTCTTCTTCTTCATCTTCGTAATAGTCTTTGATTAACGATAATCTTTTAATCATATCATCACCTTAATAAATTGAAGGATAACCACCGAAAAACCCTTTTTTAAGTTCTGCCGGTGATTTAATCTTTCGATATTTGCTTACATCAACGCCCATTTTCTTTAATTCTTCCAAGTAGAAAACATAGGCTTCGTAGATATCTTTATACCAAGCCTCGCCGGTTTGAGTTTCTTCTTCGTCTCCTGACATAAAATTAAACTTTTTACTACCCATTAACTTACCTTCTTCGTCAGTTATTTCTTTTAGCATTTCAACGTGGCTCTCTAATTCCTTAAGTTTAGCGTCTATCCAATCTTGATCGCTTGGCATACCGGCAGGGTCATAACCAGCCTCAGTATAAGTTTTTTCTACTTTTTGCTTATCTTCCAAAGTAGTAGCGTAAAGTGCTTTATCTTTATATTTTTCTTGAGTATCTAAAGAGGTAGCCCTATATCCGCCTGCGGTTGTGGTAGCTTCCTTCTGAAATGTTGCATAGTATTTGCCTGTCTTACTATCCCTGGAAGGAACAACGGTTAAACCTTTTGGTGCTTTCACATTCGATATTACTTCTTCCGGTGTAGCATAGAGATTAAATAATTCGCTTCCCGATTCTTTTAATATATCTTGAGTATAGTTACTTAAATCCAGTCCTCTTTCTTGTTCTATCCTCGTTCTTTGTTTTTCAAATTGTTCAGGGGAGGCATTTAAAAAGACTCTTAATAAATCAATCGCTGATTTCTCGTCTGCCATAGAGGGTGCTTTTGTTGGTGCTTCTGTTGGAGTTATCTCCCCTACTATTCCTTTTTCTTTAAGATAGGGATACTTATATTCTTCGGGCAACTTTCCTGTTATATCTAATTCTCGACTTATGTCAGTAGGTTGAGGTCCCATTGCCTCATATTTCTTTTTATAAAGATTTTCATAAGCTTCAAAATAATTCTTGCCCTTTTCAGTTCTAACCCAACCTTTAACGGTATCAAATATTCCCTGCACATTACTGGGGTCTAATCCCTCTGCCTGACTTACAAATAAATCTAACCATTCAAGATCTTCTTCAAATTGCTTTCTATTGTTTGTTTGAATAGCATTTAAGGCATCTTTATATACTGCTTGAACTTCGGGGATAGAAGCCCATATAGCAGTAGATAATTGCATAGTCTCGTCATCTGTATATGTGTTATCAGCCCCATATTGTTTAAATAAATTTGAAATATAGGATGTGCTTTCTTTAATTTTGACTTGTTTTTCTTCTAATTCTTTTCGTTGCTTTTTCTGCCACTTCATTTCTTGTAATTGCTGACTCATATTAATACCTGATTGCAGTCCCTCGCCCATCCCTTGCAAAAAATAACCTAAATTCCCGGCCATAATTAAACCAACTCCCTTATTTTTATTTTAATTAATCTTCTAAAACCCCAAAATCCTTTAAGACTGTAATTGCCTCTTTAACTGTTTCAATTCCCATTTTGAGATCCCTGGCAATTTTTCCAAGTGGGGGTATCTTTTTGTTTTTGTTAAAACTATTAAGACATATATACATCCACACTTGAAAGTTTAATATCTTTAGTGGAGGATTCTCTAAAGCCTTTTTAAATTTTTCTATATCGCATACTATCCTCGTTCCTTCTTCTTCTTCTTCTTCATCTAAATCCTTCATTAAGTTCTCGAAACTTCTCATATTTCTTTATCCCTTCCTTTCTTTATTTATACTTTAAAATCCCCTTTTACCATAACCGATATTGCTAACCCCGTTAATGCGTCAGTTTCAAATTTAATCTGTTTTTTACCTACACCCCTAACTAATATTTTGGTTATAGCTATATCTGCCTGGTCAGTAGTGTAGGGTCCGAATTTCAGACTCCAGGTATGCCCGCCATCTTCACTGACATAGAAACAGATAGTTGCCGGATTAGTTTCTTCGTGTATTTCATAAGAACCCACTTGAACGCCAGAAGTAGCACATAAAACCCAATCACCGTAACCCATTCCAAATATATTACCTGCGAAAGCACGAATCCAATAGATGGTAGATGGTTTCAAACCGTATATGGTCATACGAAACTCGCCTAATTCGTGAAATCTTCCTATTTCCCTTACTGCATACATTTCGGAATCATGTTCACCCTCACCATATTGGTAATATTCAAATCCCCTGAAAGTATATCCATCTCCTGTGCCAGTAACATTACCCACTGCGGTTAAGGTAGTTGACTGTCTATCTTCACAAGCCTCGTCAATGGTAATAACGGTAGGGGGTTCTGTTGGTTTAAAATAAGTAACGGTCAAGTAGTGTGAAGCAACCTGATAATCATCTACATACTCATCAGTAGTGGGTGGGTCATTATCAATATCTTTTTCAGCCAGAAGAACAAATATGGTTGTTCCGCCTCTATTAATATAAGCAAGACCATTGTTATTTAGTGTATAATTAAGATAATCTGGTGGGGTTTTAAAGGGTGTAGTTAGTTCCCCTAAATTATCTCCATTGTAATGGGTAAGGTCATAATCACCTTCCACTAATGGATTACTTGCAGAACTTGCTCCCCTGATAATAATATTGAAATTACCATAATAATGGGGGGAATAAGGTCCGAAGAAAAGTTTCATCGTTGCCGAGATAATTATTGCATCGGCAGGTATTCCAGAGGTATCAAACCAGAGAAAAGCACGGCGAATCATATAACCAGCAGGACAAGGGTCTTGCCCCACCCAACAAACTGAATTCATTGAAGTATTAACACTACTGGTTACATTTCTACAAGTATAATAATTCGCATTTATGTTATATATAACTCCCACATCAGAGAGAGGACAATTTACTTGACTCATAATTTAACTCCCTTATTTTATAATTTTATTAGATTTTTATAATATTTCGATAAGCTATTGATTTTTTTGTATTAAAGGTAAGGCCTACTTGAAGCGTATCCTCTGGCATTTCAATTTCTACAATGCGGGTATCGGGGTCTAATTTTCCAGAAAATTCAATTAATTCGCCTTTTTCTTTGTCTTTTAAAGACAAGACAATATACAAATTTGACATTTTTTAACTCCTTTCTTTTTTTTATTTTTTATTTAAAAATGATATAAATACAAAATTTCTCTAATCAAGTCTTATTTCTTTTGTTGGTTCTGTATAAATCGGTGTCCCCTTTTCTGGCTTTGTATAAATTGGTGCATTTGGTTTTGGTGGTTTATAATATGCTGGTGCATTTGGCTTTACTGGTTTTGTCCAAGAAATATTTGGCTTTACTGGTTTTGTATAAATGGGTTGTCCCTTTGTTGGTTCTGTATAAATGGGGTGTTTTATCCACCGGATAAAAGAATCTATTATTGAAATAATTTCAGAAACATTTAGAGTTCCGCCCATAGCCACAGTATCTGTTATCGATAAGGTCTCGAAAAAAGTTTTTAATACAGTCCAACTATCTGCGATACTAAGGGTTTCGGCAAAACTTAACGAACCAGATGTAACCTTGCTATCAATTATAGATAAGGTTTCGTAAAAAGTTTTGATACATTGAAAAGTGGCGGAGTCCGCTATCCCTAAAGTTTCCGCTAAATTTAACGTTCCTGTTAGAGATTTACTATCTGCTATCGATAGGGTCTCAAAAAAGGTAAGTAGACCACTCCAACTATCAACAATACTGAGAGTCTCAATTTTTGCGAGTGTCCCTGACGTTGCCATTGTATCCACAATGGAAAGGGTTTCTGAAAATTCAAGTATTGTTGCACCCGTTTCCTCACTCCCATAAGTAATCAAAGTATCAAATAATGAGTTATAGTCTGCTTTTATCCAACCAGCGGAACGACCTGTTCCTTTGGAAACATGAACCTCATCAATAATACCATTAAAAAACTGAAGACCAGCACCCAAAGGAAGATAACCAATACCAAGAACCGCGGTTGAACCTGTGATATTCGTACTATTATTAACGCTATCTCCCAATTGTGTTCCATCTACAAACAGACTAAGTGATGTTCCAATCCTCGTAACTTCCAAGTAATACCATTGGTCATTATTTGGTATAAAGGTTTCTGTGATTAAAATAGAGTCGCCATAACAAAAAGCAAGTTTATCGGTGTCGCTTTTCCTTTGGAGTGTCCAACCTGTGGTTGAATTTAGATAGTTTGAAATTAAAGTTTGGATAGTAATATGAGATGTAAACCTCGCCAATAAACTTATAGTAAAATCTCCTGTTCCAAAATCCCAATCTGCACTATCAGAAATGGCAATATAATCATTTACACCATCAAAATTTTGTGCTAATCCTACTTTACCCGTTGCACTTGCAGGTTCTCCTGCACCTTTTTTCGTGCCATTGTTATTGTTTAAAGTGCTATCACCTATTTTAGAGGTGTTCACATCTACCATGTGCTGAACCATCTTGGAATTGCTATCCCAAACGTTAGTCCCTACTGTTATTATTCCTCCCTTGGCATACAAACTCATAGTATGATTAGTATATGAAGCAATGTCAAAAGTTGTATTGATACATGTAGTCTGGTCGCCTGCTAAAAATGCAAATCCAATGCCCGTACCAAAACTAACATCAATATAATCATAACTATCTGTAAAATATATCCCGATGTAGTCGCCTGCAACTACATCAAGGTTAACAGTAAAATTTTGCAGACCAGCCGCCACAGCACCAAGATTCCCACTTACGGCACGAGCAGTAAATTTAGCAGGAAAATTATCTGGGTCAGGACGATAAAACGTAGCCACTTTAGCTGATACCATATCCGAATCGGCATAAATAGCAACACTTGTAATTTTCCCTGCAAAATCAGCAGGGTTATCAAAAACAATATAAGTTCTATTTCCATAGACAGAAGTTCCTCTATTTATTGCCTCACTTCCTGCATCTATTAAAGTCGGTAAAATTCCAATATAGGTTGTGTTATCTTCATGGTCTTTATCGTAATACATATAGAAAATCGTATCCTCTGTATTCGATATAACCCAACCATCTCTTGAAACGTGAATTATAACCTTTTGATTTGCAGTATCCCATTTTTCAATTTCTGCATATAACTGTGTTTCGCCATCTGCTTTGGTAAAAGCAATCTTAAATCGGTTAGCGTCAGAGGTTAATTCATCAAAGACTTTTTCCATTTGAGTAGAAGATAATGTTACTATTACACGAAACCAAGTTAAATCGGCATCATCTATTTTATCTTTGTCTACGGTAAATTTTATTCTTCTTTTGTCCCAGCCTTCAAGCCATGCGATTACAAACACCCCCTCTGGTTTAACTTACAGATTTCTTTAAACATTATTGTTTTCCTTTCTATTTTTTATTTGACATTTTAATTAATTAAAAGGGTCATAATTTACTAAAAGCGTTATTTCTTAAAGTCTTTAGCGGTTATCCGTTCAAAAAATAGTGAGATTTAATACGGATAACGCTTCTTACTTTAGAATAATGTTCCAGGTATAACCCTGGTCCGCTTATTAGACATATCAATATATTCCTGCTTGATCTCGATTCCTATATATTGTTTTCCCTGCTTTCTCGCTACTACTGCGGTTGTGCCTGCCCCCATAAACGGATCTAAAACTATTCCACCTTCCCAACCCGCATTGCAGCCACAATCAGAGTAACCAATTTCTTCTTTTTTTGTCCTCATTGATTCTAATATTCTTCTTTTAGTATCAGAAGGATTTTGTGCTTTAGCCTGAGAATAATTTTTTGTTGCTTGTCCGTTATATATTTCTATGGGTTCGGTTTTAGTTTCTTTATATATCTTTACCCTTGCCTTACCGCATTTCTTGCAAATAAATTCAGGGCATCCTGCTTTAATAATCGGTTCGATTAATGTTTCAGGATATACTGCGAAATGTGCTTCTTTAAAACTTTTTGTTGGTATTTTCCAAACACAACGTTTATTGCGGCCATATCTACCATAATTAATATCTTTACCGTGATGTTGCTGCCTATGTATTTCTTTATCCATCTGTTTCGTTTTATATCCCCTTTCTTTTCTTAATCTTGGTTGACTCAAATTATGTGGAGTTTGTCCGTCAGCTCCTAATGTCCATTTATTAACATTTACTCCCCTGTCCATCCGAGGTAAGGTATCAGGAGCATATTCCTCAAACTGCTGCTCGAACCAATAATCGTGTCCGGACCAGAAGGAATATTTTACCTTTCCTGATCCTTTACAACGAGGGCAAACCTTAAAAGCCTTTGTATTTTTAGTTACTATCCCATTACCAATAACAATCGGTGCAGCCCCTTCTTTTAATGCCTTACCAACTATTGTGCCTTCACCCTGGCAATTTGGACATTTTCTCCATTCCCAGTCTTTCCCCTCTATTCCTTTGGTTCCTGATGGCTTTTTGCTTACGCATTCTAAAGTCTTTTCATTGGTCCAGAATAGAGTTTTGTTGTTTTTCGTAAAGTAAAACAGATATTCAAAATCTACCGTGAATCTATCTGGAGCACTCGAAGGCATGCAATTCGGTTTGTGCCAGATAATTGTATTTCTCTTGATCCAACCGCGATTTACCATTTCAATATTAAAACGGTCTGGGATGCAACAAAGAGATTTATCAGGAACGCCTTCTTTTTTAGGAGCTATCTTACTATCTGAATATGCTTTATTATTTCTCATTTGTTTACCTTCAAATCCACCCACATTTTTACTTTTAGCAGAATGAGAATTATAGGTATCCCCGAGATTAACAAAAATACAACCATCTTTCCTTAATACCCTTTTAATCTCGTCAAAGATATCGCAGAGATGTTTTATATATAATTCAAAAGTAGGTTCAAGCCCTAAACTGCCCTTCCAGGCTCCACATTTAAGACAGAAATCAGAAGTAGTTTCTCGTTCATGATAATCTACAAACTCTTGATAATTTTCCACGCCTTTAATGGCTAATTTTTCTTTAGCCCAATCTGTTTTACCACCTGAGGCATTAGGTCTTTTAGTTATCTCTGTTTTCCAAATATGCTTACAATCTTTATCCCCATCCCATATAACTGGTTCAATCCCATAATCCCGGAGTCCCCAGTATGGCGGGGAGCAAGTAACACAATTAAATGATTCTGCTGGTAATTTTGGTAAGACATTTAAAACGTGTCCTAAGATTATGGTATTAATCATTGATTAATCTCCTTTTAGCTCGGGGCCCCGAGCTATCGTTATCTATTTGCTTCAAAAAATGCTTTTGCAAAACCCGGTGGAGTAATTGATTTAAGTATTTTACTTTTATTCTTTGATTTTTTAGAAGCCTCATACATCATCTTTGCCATTCTCTTACCACTTTTAAAATGAATATATTCAGGTTCTACTCTATTGTATTTCTTTGGTATTTTGAAATATCCCCATAAATCGGTTCTTTTAGTATAAGGATCTCCAAAATCGCAAGGGTCAAAAGTGAATACCGGCTTCCCTAAAAACTGCCTTAAATATGCCGTAGGATTTTCCATAGCCCAAAATTTTAACTTATGATTATAACGACATTCCCAGATTATATTTAGGCAACTTATAACCAATTTCATACCTTCTTTAAGATCTCTTGGTGTTTTGGCTGTTGTCCTTGCCTTACTAAACATAGTACAAACAGGCGCAGCCAATATTCCGTATATATCTGAAATCCTTACTTTAAGAGGTTCTTTATTGCCACCTTGGAAAATTATGTACTCATCTCTAAATAAAGTTAAGTCAACATCATAAAAAGGTAGAGTAACGTTAATTACAATATATCCTGCTTCTTCATAATCTCTGCTCCAGGCTCCCGTTCCACCGCATAAATCAAGAATTATTTTTGACATTAAATACAGTTTCCTTTTGAATCTTTTTATCATTTCTTCTTCTCATATATTTCAATAGCTCTAAAAGTTTAATATCATTCTCTTTGATAAATTCTCTTAATTCTTCTGCAGACCTACGGAACTTATTAATCCTTCTAGCCCGCTTGGTCCGTTTATATACACCGCTTGTCATGGTTATTTTTTATCCCCAAATAATTTTCTCTTGAATTTTTCCAATAAAGTTAGCGCACACGTTTTGTGGTAGATCCTTCTTTCATACCAGGCCATGTCATCTTTACTAAGAATCTTTTTCCCGCACCTAAAACACATCCAAGCAACCCCTTCTTGCAGTCTGTATTTTTTCATTTCAATCCTCCAATAAATAAACTTTTACCAGTTTCCGACCCCATTCAATAGCTTCTTCATAAGTCTCAAAACATAAATCAATTTCCCATTTCTTGATTGCCGATCCCCGGTCATTACACTTGCCAAGACCATAGCCTTCTACCCATACCCTTTGGCCTATACGAAGGGGACCGTTCTTATCGTCTATAGCGACAGATCCCCTGCCAGCCACGTCGCCTATGGCAGTAAAACCATCATCAAAGGGTGCGCATGATTCCGGACCAGGATAATATCCGGTAGATTCTAAAATAAAATATTTTGTCTCTTTTCCATTTCCTTGTTTTGATACAACTATATAAATTAGTAAGATTAATATTATAATTTCAATTAAGATGATTAGTTTTTTCATCTTTACCTCCAAAATTGCCTATCCTGGCAGGATTCCCCACCCTACAACCTTCTCCACACCTACTGCACCGTAGTCCAAACCTGACGTTATATTATTATTCATTGGCAATATGGACCAATGTATAACGTTACAGGATAGGCAAGTTATTCCTTTTTTAAATATTTTTTTATCGCTTCATAAAGTTCTTGTTCAGATAACCAACCTATTTCCGATTGTTTACCACTTTCGTTATAATAAATAAAATGAAAATATATTTTTCCTTCATGAATCCCATATTCTTCTTTGTCAGAACATTTTAGTTTTACTTCCATTTCTTACCCCCCTTTTATTTGCCTGTCCCGTGGATTAGTGCACGCACCAATATAAACTTACTTCCTGAGAAGGCCACTCAGGGCAGGCTGATTTTATTTAAAATGGACTTCCTGCTATCCTATAACCAGATAATTTATCATTCGTTTTTTCTAATTCACCATCAACAATATCTTTAAAATGTGCTGCAATATTAAATATTTTATAAGCAGGCCATTTAAACTTCCTAAAGAATCTACCTTTTTTTCTGACTTCTACCAAAGCATTCCCAGAATCATCATTCAGATACCAAGCCCTTACTCTAAATCCCCTATCTTCTATATCAAAAATTGGTTTTGTCATCTCAATTATTTACCCCCTTAATTAAAAAATTCTTTGATATGAGCTTTCTGTATTCCTGCTCTTTCTTCTTCTGTTTCACTTTCATAACAACTTTTACAAAGAACGGGATATCCATGTTCTTCTTCAAAATACGTCCCACAATGACTACAACAAAACCCATCTATCATATCATCAGCTATTTGTCCCATCTCCTTTACCTCCCTTAGTTTAATCTAACTAATAAAATATAAAATATAATTGCATAAAGGGGAGTAGCCTTGATAGCACGCCCATTCCTACTCCCCTAGGCCTAAGAAGATAGACATGGCTACCTTCCATTCACGGCCGTTTTAATCCGGTATGTCCTCATCGCTGATTTTTTCATCTGGGAAAGGTGCATCCTCATTGATTATTTCCAGTGGCTTTCGGTTATTAGGGATATCCTCATCAGCAATTTCCTGCTCATTGGCAATTTCCCGCTCTTCTTCAATCTTTGCCACTTCTATTATTTTTTCTACTGCCCCTGGATCTGCTAATAATAATTTTTGTACATCTTCTATTGCGGTCCCCGGTTCAATTAGATCACCCATACAGGCAAAGTAAGCTATTTCTCTCCAGGTAGTGAGCCCCGCTTCTTTTAAAATTCCAAACATCTCATCTAACTTTTCTTTATCTCCTTCAGTGGGTTGCTCCAGGGCTTTCATAAGCCGGGAATATACCTCTTTATTGGTAGTTAATACCATTTTAGCTATATGCTCAGTAAGGTGAGTTTTTATTATTCCCCGCTCTAAGGCAAAATCAACCAGTTTTTCAAAGGAATCAATCCCGACTTTTTGGGCCTTTAAG
>Ga0307376_10006314_pt1 | contig 10503 bp, 23 predicted proteins | sample TR2MG_FD_202536 | JGI IMG/M metagenome (GOLD analysis project Ga0307376, IMG submission 202536) | Soil microbial communities from Risofladan, Vaasa, Finland - TR-2 | ecosystem: Environmental > Terrestrial > Soil > Coastal area > Acid sulfate soil | place: Finland: Risofladan, Vaasa | collected...
ACTCTCTCTCACACACATACACACTCACACACACGTATATCACACACACACACACGCGCACGAAGAAAAGAAAAAGAGATGAAGAATTAGTATCCTAGTCTTATTATGCTGTCCATATATTCTAATTGGCACATAACATAACTTAATGCTTCTTTTCGTTTTTTTATTCGTTCATCTCTTGTTTTTATTACAAAAACAATTTCTGACTGTCTTTTTTTCATTTCCCCTAAGGTTTCTTTAACTACATTTTCAAGATTTCCCATTTCAATCACCATTACTTACCCATACACAAACACCTATATAAACATTACTCTTTTAATTTGGCTTTCAATCTGATATAAACATAAGGCTCTAAACCAAGTTCAGGAATTTCTGAATCTAACAATTTGTCTTTAAGCCAAATATGAGTAACCTCAGAATTAATTGGATGATATTTAATTATAATTTCCTGAACCATTTTATTAACAACCTCTTTTCTTGTTTTAGCATTTTTAAGATTCAATCTCATTTTAAGTTCTTCAATATCATGAGGCATAATTTTAGTTTTAGTCTTAAAAACCCTAAAAACTTTTTTGGCAACATGATAAGGCAACGTAAACTTAATAGGCTTACGAAACATACTAACCAAAGCATAATGAAAATCTCCTTTATAATCATTAAGGTTCTTATCTAATATCGGTCTATCAAAACAGAAAATAAACTTTTCCTCTAATTCTCTCCAACGAACATCCATAATATTAAGTTGGCTAATAGCAACCATTGACATATTATTTTTTCTTGCCTGAAAAAGAAGGTAACTATTCAATTTATTAACCAAATCCATAGAATTTCTACAGTCCATTTCAACATATGCTTCATCCCATGCGCAAATAGTTAATTCATCAGTTTCAGGTAATTCAAGAAGCTTAATAGTATCAAATACCTCAGTTTTAGGAGCATCAAAATCAAAATTAGTATATTTCTTTATATCAGAATATAATTTTTTATTCTTGCAGATATGATAAGCAAAGTATGTTGTTTTACCACTACCACCTTTTCCCCTGATACCAGTTAAAGGCATTTTATTATATCACCATTTTCTTTTTTTTCAAATTCAATACAGAAACGACATTTATAGTTCGGACACCAACAAAAATAAATTTTTGCTTCAGTATCTAAAGCATTAACATGATTTAATTTATGGTTACATTTAGGACAATACTCAGGAATATAAATTATTATTTTTGATTGAATTAACATTCACTACTCTTTTCCCATTCCTGTTAATTTCTGAATTAAACCTCTACCTTCCTTCTCTTGCTCTTTCATTGCCTTAAGAACACCAGCAACCTCTAATCTAGATTTACGTCCATAAGTAACCATATTCACTTTATAGAAACTAATCCAGTTTTGTAACAAATCAGGAACATATTTAAATTTATGTTTAAGTTTCAGTTTTCCGCTTTTAGTTCTTTTACAACCAAAATTTATGAGATAATTAAAAATCTTAATGTTAGAAATAAGCTCCAATGTCGTAAACTCCGAAGGAGCATTAATCTCAGTCTTTAAACCAACATTTTCTGGACTAAAAAACTCGTGAAGAATCTTATTAGCGTCAACGATTTCTTGTTTCTGTAACTCTTCCAAATCAACTTCAAAAGCCATTATTTAACCACTTCCAAATTGAACACCAAGAAGATAACCAACTAAGATTAAACCAGCATAAAGCATAATCTGTTTAATCCAGTCAGTGCTAGTTGTTTTCTCTCTTTCAGCACTTTTAACGGCTTTAACCAACTGCTTAACCATTTTTTCACCAAAAAGCTCTTCAAGAAACTGAGTATTCAAACCTAAATCTGTCTTTTCAAAAGTCAAATATTCTTTATTTCCTATATCAAAGAAAAGAAAATTTTTATTGCCACTATAAAAAGTTAAAGGATTCTTAGGGGGAACAGGAATAGTATGCTGTTTATTGCTAACTAATTCTTCTTTTTCTTTATATTTTATCCTGTCTATTTCTCTGTATTGTTCCCCGATTTTCTGAACCAAAATTAGAACATTCTTTTTGTTTCTTCCGAACATTTTTATTTACCTCTTAACGAATCTTTTTTTGTTATCACAAGAAAAAAACAGGTCAATGAAATAATTATTGCAATAACACCAAAAGCTAGATAATCTTCATTAAATGTTTCAGTATTAATTAAACTGATTAAATTAAGTCTTTGGGTTTCGTAGCTTGCACCAACCCAAGCAGAAGAACGGGTAGTCCCAATACTAATTTTTGATTCGTCAATTATAGAATTGTAAGGAATATAATCATAAGCACCTGAATAACAACCAATCCTTAAATCTTTTGCATTATCAAAAGAACCAAAAGTTGCTAAAGACTTTTCAGAGGTCTGTCTAACTCCGTTAATATACATAAATACTTTATTTTCTACCGTTCTATCAACTACAACTGCAACATAAACTAAATCGTTTTCTGAAAAGGTATCGTTACTATGAATGCTCCAATCTTCATCACTATCCTGAATTTGGACTTGAATCCTATTATCGTTTTTTCTTCTAATTATTATACCCTCATTACCAACTCCGATAACACCATCTACCCACCCTTTACTAAAAATATTAGCATATACATTTAAAGCACCAATCTTTACAAAAGACTCAAAAACCGTATCACTAACATCAATATCACAAACATCCCCAAAATCTATTCCTGTTTCTATACCGTCAAATTGCTGTCCTTTATTAATAATGCCTTCAACTTCTAACGGGTCATTTACACCAAACTTTACTCCATCATTATCGTTGCTCGTGCTATCCAAGATTGTTAAAGTGTCATTATCGTTCATGTGCCAAACACCAACAAAACCGTTACTCCAAACATCAGATTTATTTTCTACGCTTTCAGCACCACTAAAACCGTAATACAAAAAGAATTTAGTGTCTAAAACAGAACTAACAACTGGTATCTTAACCCATATCCAAGATTCATTATTTAATGTATAACTATCCAATTCATGAGACAATAAATTATTATCCGAATCCGTAAAAAGAATATCCGATAAGTCATTGTTTACTCTTGACCAATTTACATAACTTGAATTAAGGTAAACTAGGACGGGAAAATCTGTAAGCTCTTCGTCAACTAAACTAGAATCTATTTCATAAATATTACGATAAAGATAACTTGAATCATACCATTGGGTAGAATCGGCTTTAACAAAAGGAACTAAACTTAAAGATAAAATCAGCAATAAAAATATTGTTTTAATCTTCATTACCTTTTCACATCTAAACCGTTAACTAAAATTCCTATTGCACAAAAAACGATAAAGAAAACTGAAGTGTAAGGGTTCATTGGAATTGAAGAACTTGAAAGCGGAAAAAACTGTGTTATAGAAATATAAAGGAAAAAAACCATTATGGGGAAAGCAAGAATAGGGACTGGTCTATAAATCAGAATCAGGTCTATAAACAGGAAAAGAATAAAAATTATCATTATCCCCATATCCATTATTAGTCACTTCCCATTTTTCCAAAAACGCCTAGACTATAAAACAATGTTAAAAAGAACCATAATAAAACTCCAAAAATAGGAATTGCAATTATTGCAGTTAAAGCCAAAACAGAAAATATTGTCCATAACCCATAAAAAACAATTCCGTTCCAGATAATTTTTACGGAAAAATCACTAAGTCCAGAACCTAGAATGTGTATTCCAATTAAGCCTAGAGCTATTGCACTGATTATTATGGCAACAATCCCCGTTGTCATGGTAAAATCTAAACTTAAACTTCCTTCTTCCAATTCCAATTCTGATTCTTCACCTGTTAAAGTTTGATTTCCGATAAGTGTTTGATTCTGTATGCCTTCATAAGTTAAATCTATTGAGGTCGCACCTTCAAACTCATAAAGATAATTAAATGAACCGATAACCACAAGAATAATTAAAGGATAGGTTATGTATGGATTCATTAAATTACATCCTACCTTTTACCATTGCAAAAATTAAAAGAACATCCAGAACAAGAATAGCGATCATAAACCACATATTTATAAACCCAATACTTAATGCAATGGCTCCCATTAAAGTCTCTGAAGCAACAAAAGCACTTATCCCCAAAGATGGATTATTAGCACCGCCAACATAAAAAGTTATAGTTAAAGGAATAGCAATAAAGAATGTTCCATACATGAAAAAATTAACCAGTAAATTACCTGTCTCTTCAGCGTCACCAGTATCTATTCCTTCACCCGCACCACCTTCAATTGGATACCAATAAACTAAAATGCTAACAGTAAGGATTTCATCATCTAAAAAGCAAGTAATTACAATATTCTCCAATTTATATGGAGATGTAGTAAATGTTCTTACATCTAACTGAATATCAAAAAATCCATTGGTTATATCTCCGTCTTTTACTCCGAAACTGTCAGAAAACCTATAAGTTCCATTCTGACTTAAATATCCAGTTTCGTTATAAACATAACAATTCATAACATATTCACTTTGAGAGTAAGCCTTAAAATAAGTAATTCCTTCATCTATAGAAACAGGAACCAAATCAAAAGCAAATCTTGAATATCCTCTAGGAACACTTGACCATAAACCAACATCGTCAATATATACTACTCCACTAAATGATTGATAAGTTCCTGTATAATAACTATAAACAGAAACACCAAAACTTATATCATCAATAAGTTTATTATCGTCAATCCATGAAACGCCAAAATTTATATAAGTCCATGAACCATCAGTATTAAAATAAACATATTTACTATCTTCTGTTCCGTCAGAATATTCGATTATACACTCAATATATAATTGTGTAGAATCGTCAGTATAAGCGTAAGCATCTACATAATGAACTAGATTAGTGTCAAGATATCCGATTCCCTGTCTTGTATGTTCTCCATCTTCATGCTCATAACGTAAACTTGAACTATCAGTTCTTCCAATAGTATTATCTAAATCCACAATATCATTTAATGAATAACCTGTGCTTCTTTGACCGCTAACCTTCCACGGAAAAGTATCAAAACTTAAGCTGTCCTGTCCTTCACCATCATCAACCATCAAAACAACATCATCAACATAATAACCTGCACCATTACCCTCAATCCTAAAAGCAACAACAATTTTATTACTAGATATAAAAGAAGTCAAATCAATATATTGCCAACCAGCATCATAATTAAGAAGTTCCTCTTCATAAGTAGTATCTTCATAATAAATAAAAATTTTATATTGATTAACACTATCACCACCCCAATAACTAAGTTCTTCAATATCAGAACCTAACGTATAATAAGTTTCTACCAAATCATACCTAACATATTTAGCAGGAATACTTGCATAAGCAGAATACTGTCCTGTATGCGGATTAGCTAAAGAAAAAGCACAATCACCCGTCCAATTACCATAAACTTCACCATCTTCCCATTCAGCGTTTTCAAACCCGCCATACTCAATATAATCTGAGTATTGAACAAAAGAAGGATTCTGAATCCAATTATAAAAACTATCAGCATTAACATTATTTGGAATCAAAAACAATCCAAGAATTAAACCCAAAAAAATGGGGAAAATAAGAATTTTTGTTTTCGCTTTCATGGTTACAATCCAGCTCTGGATTTTAGCGAACTTGGCAAGAAACTTAGAATTGCACCAGCGGCAACTGCAATACCGACTACCGTGGTAATAAGTGTTGCAACTGCGGCGTCTATTCCGGTTGTGTTGGCTCCGAAAAGCTCAACTAATGCAGGAATGGCAACGTAAGCGAAGAAGTAGATACCTAGAGAGATCCCGAAAATGTATCCAGCTATGTCTTTTCCGTCCATTCTAATCACCACTATTTGACAGCTTTTTTTGTCTCTTCTTGCTTTAAAGCCTTTTTGTTGAAAAAGACTATAGCAACAAAAAAACAGTATCCAACAAATAGAGAGGCTCCCAAAGTTGAATCTAACAAGAAATTATTTAGAAAAGCACATAAGAGAAGAGTAAAAGAAGCAAGATAAATTACTCTGATAAACTGTTTTTCATCTTTAACCCAATTAGAATCTTTCATATTATTAATCCTATATTGTTTATGCTACATATTAAATGAGAAAACGTAACAATATTTAATATAACAATTTTAGTTTTATAAAGTAAAAATAACACTCCAATAGATATTATCCAATATAAAACCCAAAAACTATTACCAATAAAAGCATATATTGGATTCATTTCTATAAATCCAATATTTAGTAGATAAATTGAGCTTAGAAAATCTATTAAAGTAAAAACAAAAAAAAGGAAGATAGTTATTTTTTTCAGGTTCATGGTTATTTCACTCTTTCCACGTAAACGGTTACTTTTTCGGTTTTCTTGTCTGTTCTTTGCGTTACCGTTAGAACTTCAGCTTTTTTGTCTTTATTATATAATTTAACCTGTCCTCTTATATTAGGTGCAGAACCGTAAGTTTCATCCATAACGAGAACTTCACCTTTCGGAATCTGTTCAAACAGTTCTTCCCAGTTTCTTCCAGCAGAACCTCTCAAAAGTCTAGGAACATCTTCAGGTTTAATGAAAACCAACTCTTTTTCTTCACTCATACTATCACCACCTTCACATTCAATTCTTAACTTATCCACTAATAAATACCTCTTCTTTCTATATAAATCTTTTTCTCTGTAAATATGGTAAGTTTTAGCTTTCAATAAATTCTTCAAGTTTGTTTGTCACCTTATGTTTGCACATTCTGAATTTTTCTTCGTGAGATAAAATTTTTGGTATCCTATACTCATCATACTTTTTTGGGTTACAACAGTAATAAATCATTTCTTTTCCTGTAGCCATAATTTAACTTCTTGCATGTATAGGATAAGAATATTCTCTTATCTCTTTTTTCAGGAAAACACATTTTTTTCCTCTTTCACATATCGGTTTAATCATTTAAACCATCCAGCTTTTTTCCAGCATAGAACCTTATACATGCTTGAGAGGTTTTTGTTGGGACATCATAATGTTTTAAAATATCGATTAAGTCCAAAATATCAAAATCAACACTGAATAGTTTTAACCGTTCAGGAAAACTTAATTGTTTTTGTTTTTTCATAACAGATACTCCTTAAACATAGAATTTAACTCTTTTTTTACTTTAAATCCTAGTTTTGTTAAAACAAAAAGTCTTCTTCTTCCTAACTTTCTTTCAGAAATAATTTTTTTCTCTTTCAACTCTTTAATGATTGGAATTGCTATAACATAATTTGTGTTAGATATAAACAATAGCTCTGATATTGTTATTTCTTCTGTTAAGTTACAGATTATATCATATTTTATTTCCAGCTTTGAACGATTAGCTGAGCAACCTCTAAATTTCATATTTTTATTTTCTCCTTTTTATCAAATAGAATATTTCTTGCGTATTCGGGACGGTTTAAATCATAAGCGAAATGTTTATCATCATCATAACACATTCTGCAAATATCACAATTTATGGAACAGAAAAGGATTATATGAAAACCTTTAAATGAACTTAGTTTTATTTTGCAGTTAATAAAAAAAGGACATTCAGCAATTTTTTCTATAATATGCTCTAAATATTCTTCACTTTTTGGTGGTAACCTAGAATATTTAGAAGTTAAATCTATGTCAAGAACTTTACGAAATATCGACATCATTTAGACCTCTTACTGTCTTTTGCCATTTACTAAAGATTGATTTTTTACTATGTTGTTTCCCTTCAGTGTTTTTTATCTCTTTTTTAAAATGCCAATATCTCATATATAACCACTTTCCGAGTCTATATCACTTCCCTTTTCTTCTATCGAAAAGAACCATTTACCATTAAGAGAATCTGGATTTGTAATATTTATTTTTGTTGGTTTTTCTGTCCCCATAACTTGTTCATCAGCATAAGGCAAACTTTTTAGTTTATCTCCCACCATTTTAAGGAACTGTTTTTTCATATTCCTTAAAGTGTCATAAACAGCATCTTTATCATAACTGAAAATATTTAACCTGAAACCTAAATATCTACGATTAAAAGGAGTTGAATGTAACGGAACACTTGAGATAATAAGAGAACCTCTATATATCTGTCCTATCTTTAAGGCTCTCTTTTTCCATTTCTTTGGAGCCTCTTTTCGGTATTTCTTTGGTATAGACTTTTCTCTTTTCTCTTTGGTTATCTCTTTTCCTTTTATTGCTCTTATCTCTTCATAAAGTTTTTTTCTTCTTACCCCTAAATTGTTTGCTCTTAATAGTTTCTGGATTTTATTTCCTGACATACCAACCGATACACCAGCTTCTATTATTCGGTATTGTTTAGTTTTCTTGCTCGGTATCCTCGGCATTTTATTTTTTCTCCAGTCTAAAAGCATTACACTTATTACATTTATAATAATTATATCCTTTATTTATTATTGTAATCAGAAATTTTTCTCTATCTAATTTTTTTAGTTTAAAAATAAATTTTAGGAATCCGCTTAAATCTAAATTTTCTATAATAAATTCTATGTTTTCTTTTGTTATTTCTGTCAGTATTGTTTCTCCGTCACATTCATAACAGCTTAATTTTTTTGGTGTTTCTTTTTTTCTTCTAAATGGATTTTTCATTTATTTTTTCCCCTTTTTTTCTGTAATTATTCTTAAACAATATCCTAATAAACACCCAAAAAGAATAGAAATTAAAATAAAAGATATGTGTATAAAATGAACTAACTCCATTGAAGCAACACATACACTAACAAAAGTATAATAATTCCAATGTTCAATAATATAAACTGAATAAAAACAAGCTATAAAAGTAATTATTGAAAAAATTAAAATTATCATAAAATCATATTTAATCATTTATTTTTTCTCCTTTTTCTTTTTCATATAGTATTCAGTTACACATTTTTCGTTACAGAATTTTTGGTCTTTTTTCAGTTTTTTTCCGCAGCTAGGACAGTAACCCTCTTTTGGTTTCTCTTCTTTTTTGGTTTCTTTTTTGGTTTCTTCTTTTTCTATGTCCTGTAATTTATTCATAACTTGCTCAGATTCAGAGGGAATAACAGCACCAGTTAAAGCAGATTCACCCACCCATTGCCAATTAAGCGTATTTGTATTCCGATAAAGTTTTATCACACCAAAATACATTAAGCCTTTAAGATAGTTTTCTCTTATATATCTAGGGTTTACTCCTAAAATAAGAGCTAGTTTACTCATGGTTATGTCCCATGCTTCACTTTTGACGGTTTTGAGGTAAGTTAAAACTTTTCCTAAGTGTGAGCCTCTAACTTCACCTTCGGTTTCTTGACGACCGAGTATATCCATTATCCGTTTTTCTTCACTCATTTAAGTAAACTTCCAACTATTACACCTAAAACGAAAATTAATCCAAGTTGGTATATTTTACAGGTTATTTTCTGTTTAAGAAATTCCCATAAAGTTGTTTCTTCTTTTTTGGTTTCTTTATTCATTTATTAAACACCTTTTGGTTCTAATCCTATTTCTTTAAGTCTTTCATATAAAAACTCAGGTGTTAATCTTGGATGTAAACTTTTCCAATAAGGATAACTTCTTTTATATCTTAAAGCGAATTGTTCTCTATTCATTTTTCCACCCACACATGACCACATTTTTTGCATTTATATTTCTGTATTTTTTTGCTGTTAGAATAAAAATATCCATATCTCCATATATCTAAACTTAAACATTCAGGACATTTAAAGAGATTATTTAAACAAGTATTCATTTTATTTATCTCCAACACAATAAAGAACCCATCCTATAAGGAGCAAAAAAAGAATAGGAAATAATAAGACTATAATAAGAACTTTTCTCATTTTAGCTTATTACCTCTATTTCCCTGTTTTTGTTTCGCCAAGTTTTGACTCTGATTTTGTGGTTTAGCCAGTTATCTGTATTATAGCCAGCATTATCATCTTTAAGGAAAACATTGAAAGCGTCAATGAAAGAACCTAGCTTAGAGTTTGATGGTATTGTGTCACTCTGCCATAGCATAGTTGCGTATTCGTTTTCGTCATTCTGATTTGTTGATTTTAGAGTTACTTTTATGGCTTCATATTTGCTTTTTTCGGTTACAACTTCTTCAGCTTTTTGTATGATATAAATTTCTGATTCAATTATGTCTTTTTGTGGCTCTGAAATCTTTTGTTGAATTTTTGGTATTTTTTTTCATCTCCTTTTTGTTTATTTTTTCGGTTACATCTTCCACAAGAACTTACCTCATAAGCCCTTATCCAGTCTTGGACTCCGTGAAAGATGCATCTTCTATTTTCAACCAACCAACATATAAAGCTTTTGCCACCTTTTAGCAAACGTCTTTTAAATAGACAGAAACCATAATATAAATTGTAGTTATGTTATACAATTAAGCCGAAATGTTTATTAAGAAATTTATATATAGTATTATAATGGTGATTGAAATGGATAAAACACAAATAAAAGCAAAACAAGTAGCTCAGATAAAAAAAATATACCCTGAATCAAAATTTGATATAGAGCTTATTTATTATAAACAA
>Ga0307376_10006316_pt1 | contig 10501 bp, 23 predicted proteins | sample TR2MG_FD_202536 | JGI IMG/M metagenome (GOLD analysis project Ga0307376, IMG submission 202536) | Soil microbial communities from Risofladan, Vaasa, Finland - TR-2 | ecosystem: Environmental > Terrestrial > Soil > Coastal area > Acid sulfate soil | place: Finland: Risofladan, Vaasa | collected...
ATACACAAGAGTTAACTAACAGATAATTGGAGAACAAATGTATACTAAAAAAGCTTCCCGTTTGTGGCGCAATGTCAGATTGAATGATAAAAAAGAATTCACTAAGCGTAAACTTACCCGCCAGTTGTCCAGTGGTAAGATTACACTGGAGGAATTCACCAAAGTGTGGAATTCCTTCGTAGAACGTACCGCTAAATTCAAGCGGAATAACCTGTAAACTTTTATACTTTGTTAGATAGCACAAAAAACATTTGTGCTATCAATAGAGAGTATAAACTAAACTAGATAAGAGGATACTATGCCCAAAACAACTTATGATGATATGCTCGAATTAATCTTCGCTAAAGGTAATTTAGTGGGTTACCTGAACGTGAGAGAAAAAGTTTACTTTGCTTATTGTCCAGATACTGAAAGAATTTACCTACTAAACGACCACGGATATTTTTGGTCAGGTTTAAATGCAGACAACGAAGAACATGCTGTACAGGTTATTAAAAATAACCCACATTTCAACTATGAAATTACTCACACAGATATTAAGAATGCTGATATACTAACTATCCTGAGTAACAGAGGTATATAATGAGAGAATATAAATTAGAACGTACCAAGTATGGTGACTATAAAATTATCGAAGGTAGGTCACACATAGGTTTTATTGAGTACAATGCTGATTATACCAGACACAAGTATGCTATTTATATAAATGGTGTAGGTAAGCTTACTAGCCAAGGCTATGATGTATTCAACTTTACTACAGCCAAAAAAGTTTTAAAAGAGTACATGTCTCAACCAGAAAAAAAAGAGTACATGTCTCAACCAGAAAAAGTAGAATATGTGTTCTATTCTGACCCTGCTCATGGGTGGCTACGTGTGCCTTTAAATGAAGTACTTCCTGATATGAATATATCTAAATTCTCTTATCGAGATAACCAGTACGCATATCTTGAAGAAGATTCTGATGCTGGTAAATGGATGGATAAGAACCCTGATGCTATTATCAGATATAAAGTATTAGACCTAACGTACAATTTTATCCGCAGTTTACCTAGGTACAAAAGATAGTACTTTTGTCCCATTCACAAGATAAAACTTGTGTGATAAAATACAGTTAGAGTTAACTAACGAAAGGATTACTATGGATAAAAGTAATAAAGTAGAGATAGTGCTAGAAGTAGTACCAGAGAATCCACTGCTGGTAGAGCGTATCCATATCTCAATATGGTATAACCAAACACTTGCTAAATGGGTAGTAATGCTCGTTGATTCTGACCTTTGCACAGAGAGAAGGAATAAATTCAAAACATTCTCTGGAGCAGAGAACCATGCCTTAAAGCTGATTGGTACATACGCAGTACATAAAGGTATGCGAGTAGTTTTCTACCATCAGAACGTCTATGGTGGTAAGAATAAACCGATAATACGACTGTAAATAATAAAGGATAAACATATGACTAGAGCAGAATTAGCAGGAAAAATTGTAAACATAACAAATGATTATTTTGAGAAAGGTATTGATATTGTCATTGCCCAAGGTAAGGATGTTGATTTATATCTTGCTAAATTACCCCGTATTTCCTTTGATTTGAAAGGAAAAACGGCAGGAATGGTAAAGACTAGATACAATGATGTTAATATCCGTTTCAATCTGGACATTGCCAGTATACCAGAAAATACTCAGAATTTTTTACTGCGTACTATTCCTCATGAAGTAGCACACACGTTTGTTAGTGTGTACCATCCTGATGCAGATAATCATGGTAGTATCTGGCGCAGATGGATGATATCTTTAGGTGCTAAATGGGAGGATACCACACGCTGTCATAATTACGCTGGTGTTAAACGGGCACGTAAGGTCACACAGTACGCATATCACTGCTCCAGATGTAGTCGGGATGTATGGATGGGTGCTATTCGGCACAAAAAAACACAAAAACAAGAAACACTTTACCTGCACAATTGTGGAGGAAAACTACCTGCAGATGAGTTTACTGGTAAAGTAAGAATTCAAGAATAAACAGTACTAAAGTACTATTGCTAAATATGAAAGGATGTGGTATAATACAGACAAGTTAGAAAGCAAAGCACTGGGGAGAGGATGCCTCTCCCCTGATGGTTGATTTTTCTCAGTCTACTCTGAGGTCGCTACTCACATACTTCGTTGTATGTCAAAGAGAGTCACATGCATTGGCTGAAACTGGGAAAGGTTTCTAGACTGAGAAGAATAAACCATCTGAATTAGTTACTGTCAGGGAGAGAAGGACGTGAGAATCCGTTTGACCTTGGGTGACGACCTGAGTGAACCGCTAAATGCTAAAGCGGTCGGGAGTTCAAATCTCCCCTCTCCCTGATAGTGACTAAAATAAACTACTTGATTGAAAGGATTACTAAATGGATAACCTAGAAGCACTGCAGATTTTAAAAGAGCATTTGACAGCAGGTAATGCTATCTTGACAGCAGGTAATCTTCATGATAACATTCCTACAATTCACAATATCTCTCATCGTGATGGTGCAAGCTTGAAAGTAGATAGTGAAGTACTACATGCTGGATTTGGTTGTTTCTATGCTAAAGTAGGTGGTAGAGATATTACCTTCGATGGTGGTGGTGCTATGACTAGAATCGCTGACATTTCCTATACTCTACTGCAGGCTACACCAGAGCAGTTAGAATCTATGGGGTATGACATTGAAGAAGTACTAGCTAGTGTTGAGGAATTGATTAGTGAGGAATTAGACTAGATGAATAAGATGGATGGATTGTACCATAAAGATATTGGGTTTCCTGATGCAGTGCAGAAAAGTATCTCTGGAGCACAGGACAGGGGAATTAGTTTTCCTCTGTCCTATGGTTCACATGCTAGAGAACAAGCTTTCTCTGATAGATACGGTAAAATTTCTTTGCCCAAAAAATTAAATGTGGCAGAAGCAGAGGCTATTGAGGTACAGGTAATCAATAATAAACTTCACAAGATTCTCTGGCGCACTGACCACGATAACGAGAATGATATCTGTCTAGCTGTACTGATGGAGAATGGATTTGTCAAGACTGTATGGCTGAATGAGAAGAACGACCTGCATGCTACACTAGACCATAGTAAGTATAAAGAGGTAAGCTAAAATGCACGAAGATAAATTCAAAGCTTTAGGGTATGAAGTTTGGCAGACAGGCGGTGGATGTACTGCCTATGGTAAAACTATTAGTAAGGAGGAGGATTCTTACATTCTGGTGTGTAGTTTTTGGGGTATGTACCACGAAGAACATAATGGAGAAGGTTATCTTGTCTGCGTGTATGATGATAGTGGAGATTTTACCGCAATCAATGAAGTAGTAGGACTACGCCTAAAGGATACATTGCGTTTGTTGGGTATTCTAAGTGCCAGAGAGTGCACAATAGAGGGGTACATAGAAAGAGGTAAACTATTTGTAGAGCAGGAATTATAAACTATGCCTAAAGTACAAGTACAGTATACAGGACATGAATGGGAATGTCCAGAATGTGGGTGCTTGAATGTGCGCCATGATATTGAACCTGTAAGTGATGGTGAACAGGACACCTGCGACAATTGTGATATTGTTGTAAAGAAAGTAAACTAAAAAGGATAAGGTTATGAAAAGAACACACGAATATGATATTAGTAGTTTCTCAACTGATGGTATTACATACAAAGTAGCACGTTGGCAGGATTCTAGTTGGTCTTGTACCTGCCCACATTTTGTAACTCGTGCTCCACTTTCTTGCAAACATATTGAAGAAGCACATAGACTGTATTCTCAGGAAAAGGTTTTAGCACTAAATGCAGGTACTAATTTTCTGATGGTACAAATTGGTGCTAAAGAATTGCCTAAACAGGTGATAGAGGTTGTTGGTCAATTAGAATCAAAGGGTATTGTCTTTGAAACTAAACTGATTACAATTAGAGGTTGTAGAGCACTACTTATTAGTGGTGATGGTGGGTATTTATCTATGGCTTTTGACCTAGAAACAGGTGAATTTATGGGGTTAGGTTAACCGAAGACCGATGGGCTAGAATATTCTTCAAGAACGGATGTTCTACCCCTCTTTTTGCTTGGTTTTCAAGCACTAAATAGGCTAAATAAGACCAGGTTTGTAAGATTTCGGTAAATTTTTGCCGAAAAACTACCGATAGGAGAACCGAATGGCTGAACCGATAATTACTACTTGCAGGGTGTGTGGTAAAGAAGATAAAGAGTGCAGATTTCTACCACTTTATATAGATGGTAGTGAAGGAATGTACATCTGCAATGCCTGTGAAATGGTTGTTGTAGAACTTATCAGAGGTATGTGCAGAGTCGCTTATAGGGCTAAGTTAGTTGGATATAAACGAGCAGGGGAGTTTAGAGAGCGTATGGAGGAAAAGAGTAAAGATGAGTAATGCACAACTAGGAATACTGTTCTTTGTAGCACTTGCTTTTGTAATGCCATTGCTGGCGAAAATATTGGGTCTTGACAAAGACTAAATTGTGTGGTATAATACTGACAATTAAGGAGAGTTAACATGACACGACTAGTTTGTACTGAATGTGGGTGTGATGAGTTTACCACAAAAGTTTCTGCAATAGAAACAGTTATGATTTCTCGGGATGATGATGGGTATATAAGTATTTCAATGATTGAGTCAGAGGATATTAATACCCTAGAGAAATATACTTGTGTAGCTTGTTCTGAGGAATTCTCGGATGATGAGCTTGATGAGCTTATAACATATGAAAATTATGAGGAACTTCAACATGAACGAAAATCTTAGTAATGTATTTCAAGAACTTTATGCACTGCGCAAAAAAATGGATAGCCCACTGCGTATCTATAGTGAGGAGCGTAAAATTCTTGATAGGTCTTTAGCAGTACTCAAAGAAGAACTTGGTGGTGATGATTACATTGTAGAAGAAACAGACGAGTTCCTTGAAGAATTTGCTGAGGATATTGCGAACAGCTATGGCGAGTAAAGGATTTCCTTACTGGACTACTACTGAGTTTGACTTCTGCCCAAAGTGCTATGCTCCACTAGACTTGAAGATTGGTCTAAACTTTGCTGGAGAACAAACAATCATAGCAGAGCAATGCCCAAACTGTGGATGGATACCTAAATGGGTACGACTAAAGGATATAGACGATGAACTACAGAATAAAATTAGTAAGTAACCAAGATAGTTATGAGATAACACTGGAGAAAATTTCTTACTCTGTGTACAGATATACACAGTTAGAGGAATACTTAGGTGGACAACACAGAACTATCAATGAGTTTTCTAATCCTTTTACAGCTATGGATTCTCTACATCAGTTTGTTGGAATGCTCATTATAGAGCGTGGGTTCAAAATCGTGGAGTTAGATAATGGAAAATAATGTAAATATTGCACTTCCTGTACCCGTAGAAGAAATTCTAGAGTCTATTGGCAACGTTGGTTTCGAGGCATATGTTGTTGGTGGGTGTGTTCGAGATAGCCTGTTAGGTAGAGAACCATCTGACTGGGATATCTGCACTGATGCTTTACCACATCAGGTAATGGAAATGTTTTATGAAGTTATTCCTACTGGTCTAGAGTATGGTACTGTAACTGTAATCATTGATGGAGAAGGTTTTGAAGTTACTACCTTCCGTTCTGATGGTCGGTACTCTGATGGTCGGCATCCTGATAGTGTAAGCTTTTCAGAAAGTTTAGAGGAAGACCTGTCACGCAGGGATTTTACCATCAATGCTATGGCATACAATCCTCAAGTAGGTCTGGTTGACCTGTACAATGGACAAGAACATCTAAAGCAGGAGGCTATCTGGTGTGTAGGTTTTCCTGATGATAGGTTTCAAGAAGACCCGCTGAGAATGCTTAGAGCAATTCGTTTTAGTGCACAATTAGACTTCCGTTTACATCCTTCTGTAAGGAACGCACTAAAGGAAAACAGCGAGTTACTACGTGTTATTTCCTTTGAGCGTATTCAAAGTGAATTCAATAAGATTCTCATGACTGAATTTGCACGAGAACATATTGAAAACCTTCACTACTACGGTTTGTTGGAAACTTTTATTCCTGAATTGTGCGACCTGTACGACCTACAACAAAACAACAGGTTTCATTGCTACGATGTATTCGAGCACACCATGACTGCACTAGAGTTTGCTCCAAACAATCTAGAAGTGCGCTTAGCTGTCCTTTTTCATGACCTTGGTAAGGCACTTACTCATACCGTAGACGAAAATGGATATGACCATTTCTATGCGCACGAAGATTTTTCTGCAGATATGACTAGTAGAGTGATGAACAGACTGAGATACGGACGTGCTGTAGTTTCTAGGGTAAGTGGTATGGTAAGACACCACCAGCTTAGAGTTGTACCTAGTGCAAAGTCTGTAAAGAGAGCACTAAATAAGATTGATGGTTGTGGTTTTAGTTTCAGAGAACTTATCTCTGTACAAATCGCTGATGATAGTGCAAAGAACCTTTCTAATTCAAGTGTAGCTAATCGTTTAGGTAACTTTAGTAAGGTCTTGGACGTTTACGAAGAAGTTCTTACTTTGGATGAGTGCTTTTCTGTAGCAAAGCTTGCTGTGAATGGTACTGATGTGTTGAATGCTGGATATCCTGCAGGTGTGGTTGTTGGTGATATCCTTGAATACTTGGTACGGTTGGTTATTGCAGTGCCCGAAAGAAATACTCGGGAATACCTGCTGGATGTAATCGAAATTACTAAGGATTTCTTCGGAGGAAACTGTGAGTGATGCACTAGATAAGCTTCGTACTAAAGTAGCGTGTGTTGAGCACTATCTTCAAGACCCTGACAGTAAGTGCCCACAATGTGAGGTTGAAATTCTGTATAAGAGTATGGAAGAAACTTTTGTGCAGTCTCTCAAAGCAACTAGGGCACTTACTGTTAGTGGTGCTGGTCTAAGAGTAGGACAAACTGCAATGGATTATATTATTGAACAACTAGAAGCAGGAGCAAAAATATGACAACTTACTTTATTGAGTGCCCTAAAAAGGGTAATGCTAAAGATGGTGAGTTCGAGAGAGCAACTGGCATCTTCCCAGATGGAACAGAAGATTACCTTTCTGCTCTAGATGAAGCAGTAGGGTGTGCATTCTTCGATAGCTACCCTGTCTACACAAAAGCTTGTGTGAGGCTTCCAAAAGCCAGAATTGTAGATGAAACTGGTGCTGTTATAAAGGAGTTCTACTAAGATGAAGATGAGTAAACTTACCTGTAAAGACTGTACGTTCTTTGGTGTTGAGGTAGTGGAAAAGGGTGCATGGTCTAGTGCTGACTCTGACCTTCTCCAGTGCCGAAAATATGCTCCAAGGGTACTACATGGGAGCGGTACTGGTTGGGCAAATCAACGCTGGGCAGAGGTAAATCCAGCAGTAGACTGGTGTGGAGAATTGGAGGAAGGATGAAGATTAGAACAGGTTTTGTAAGCAATTCAAGTTCCAGTAGCTTTGTGATTGATTTGCATGCACTTAGCCCAAGACAAATCGAGCAGATTCAGAACCACGTAAAGTATGCTAAAGCGTGGAAGATGGATACTACCCTTGACCAGTGGGATATTGGAGTCAATGATGGGGCTGGGGTTTTGTGGGGGGAAACCTATATGAACAATTTTAATATGGCACTGTTCCTGCACAAAGCTGGGGTTGATGATTTGGATATCCTGTGGAATGGTGCAGAGACAGCTAGAGTTCGTGACTGGAGTTGGTATGACAAAGATTAAAGTTCATAAATCAGAAGGTTACAATTATGTGTTTGATGAAACCAACGGGAATTTTGCTCGCTGGGGAAAGACTATGGAAGATGAAGCTATCTTCTCTCCGGTTGGTGCAGAGATTGCTGACATTGAAATCTCTACCATCTGTCATGGTGTAGAGAATAAGGTGTGCAAGTTCTGCTATAAATCGAACACACCTAAAGGTGAGCACATGACCTTGAAAACTTTTAAAAAGGTTTTCCATAATCTGCCCAAAAATATTATGCAGATTGCCTTTGGGATTGGTGACCTTGACCCCTATAATGGGGGAAATCCTGAAATGTGGAGTATCTTTAGCTACACTAGAATGTATGGTGTAGTTCCTAATGTCACCATAAATGGGTATGGTCTTACTCCAGAGATTGCTGAAATGTACGCACACTGGTGTGGAGCAGTGGCAGTATCCAACTACGACAAAGATGTGACCTACAATGCTGTCCAGATGTTATCTGAGGCTGGGCTAAAACAAGTGAACATCCACCAGTTGGTTGCTGAGGAAACTCTTAGCCAGATTTTTGACCTGTTTACTGACTACAAGACTGACCCACGCCTGAAAGGGCTGAATGCAATTGTACTGCTGTCTTTGAAACAAAAAGGGCGTGGTACATCTATGAATATCATGTCGTACAATATGTTTGAATACTTGGTTATGTATGCTCTAGACAATGGTGTTCCTATTGGGTTTGATTCGTGCTCTGCTACAAAATTTATGAGGGTGCTGGAAAAGAACAAAAAGTACAAGCACCTAGAAACGTTTGTAGAACCGTGTGAGTCTGGTTTGTTCTCCATCTATGTCAATGTTGAAGGGAAAGCTTTCCCTTGCTCGTTCACTGAGTTTGGAGAAGGGATTGACCTGACAAAAGAAGGGCTTGACTTTTTACAAGATGTGTGGTATAATACTAGTCTAGTAGAGTGGAGAGAAAAACTGCTCTCAAAGTGCAGGTCTTGTCCAGTTTACACAGTCTAAAGGAGGCTGAAACTATGTTTGGTATAAAAGGCAAAAACAGGAAAAATAACCCACTGCGAAGAGTTATTGTTAGAGGTACTCCCAATGACAAAGATGGGTATAAAAATCCCTTTGTAGAGGTAGTCCTTATTCCAGCAGGTGGCTCTTTTGAAGTTGACTACGGACAGGACACTTCTTACAATGCTGATGGGAGTATTCACAAAGCCTATTACTGGCAAGCTGGGTACAATATTGAGCGTGAGTACATTTACGCAAACGACCTGTAGGATTGGAGTAAATGATTGAATTTCTAAAAGAACTATTATAAAAGGATACTTATGAAAAAATTAAAACTGTACGACAGTAAGCCTGAAAAAAGAAAGGAAGACCTAGAACCTTGGAAGCCTGAGAAGTACATTCCAGTTGGTTTTGAGAATTTTGCAGTAACTGATGGGTTCATTGCCCAAGAAAAAATTCTCAAAGAGTTGGATTTGTTTGTGGAAGATATCTTTGATGGTACTTACCATAACTTTCTCTTTCAAGCCTACTCTGGGTATGGTAAGACAGTTCTGGCAGAGAGGATGATTAGATACCTAGACGCAGATGGAGAGCATTCACAACTATACATTCCTACAGATGGTCTAATCCCTTTTGATAAAAAGAAAACAATCCACTTTATAGATGAGGCTCATCAACTAAAGGATGTGGAGCAGTTCTATCCACTCATGCTTAGCGGTAAGTATATCTTCATCTTAGCTACTAATGAGTTTGATAAGCTGAAAGAACCTTTAGTAAATCGCTGTATTCCTTTTGTATTTGAACCATACACCTTAGACGATATCACTAAGATTATTAGACCTGTGTTTGAGAAAAGAGGTCTTGGTAAATTGAGCGATGATTGGCTGTATGAGTTTGCTGGGTATGGTCGTAATAATCCTAGAATTAGTAAGACTAATGCTCTTCGGATTGCTCTACTTCTAAACAAGGATAGCGATACCATCACTGCGGAAAATGTTTTCGGGGTAATCAAAGAATACCTTAACATTGAGCGAGGTGGGTTCAACCACTATGACCGCAACTATATCGAATGTTTAGAAAAGTGTGGAGGTACTGCTTCTCTGGCACTACTGGAAAGTTTGATGCAAGTTCCTAAAAACATTATTACAAAGGAAGTAGAACCATTCCTTATTGGTCGTGGTCTTCTACGCATTAGTCGTACAGGACGTACACTACTCAGGTTTGAGGAGAATCCTACATGATTGTGTTATCACTGTTTGATGGTATGGCTTGTGGCTATGAGGCTTTGGAACGTGCTGGCATCAAGGTTGATAGGTACTATGCTTCTGAGATAGATAAATATGCTATTCAGATTGCGAAAAAAAATCATCCAGATATTATTCACTTAGGTAGTGTAACTAAGTGGAGAGAGTGGTTGATTGAAAAGCCTGACCTTATCTTAGCTGGCTCTCCATGCCAAGGGTTTTCTCGTGCTGGTGGTGGTCTTGCCTTTGACGACCCGAGGTCTAAGTTATACTTTGAATTTGAAATGGCAGTAGGTTGGTTTAACCCAAAGTATATCTTACTAGAAAATGTAAAAATGCAAAAGGAATGGGTGGATGTTATTACTGAACGTTTAGGAATAGAACCTATTCTTATAAATTCAGCGTTAGTATCTGCACAAAACCGTCAAAGATACTACTGGACAAATATTCCTAACGTTACTCAACCAGAAGATAGGGAAGTCTTCTTGAAAGATATTGTACTTGACCACACCTTCCCAGTAGCACTACACAATC
>Ga0307376_10006317_pt1 | contig 10500 bp, 12 predicted proteins | sample TR2MG_FD_202536 | JGI IMG/M metagenome (GOLD analysis project Ga0307376, IMG submission 202536) | Soil microbial communities from Risofladan, Vaasa, Finland - TR-2 | ecosystem: Environmental > Terrestrial > Soil > Coastal area > Acid sulfate soil | place: Finland: Risofladan, Vaasa | collected...
TCATTTCCTATATCATATAATTGATCAAAAATCACAGATTGCTCATAAGATAAATCCATATCTAATTTTTTCTTACAAACTTTCCTTATATAATTAAGAAAGTGTTCTTTATTTTGAAAATAACCCATTAGATTTCCCTTCTCCTTTACAATATAATCACTAATTTAAGTTTGTCAAGCCCTTAAATTATTTTTTTGTTAAAACCCTTGCCCCAAATTCTGTTATAGCCACCGTGTGTTCAAAGTGGGCAGCCAACCCCCCGTCCTCTGTTACAACAGTCCAACCATTACCTAACTTTCGATTATTATAGTTATTTTCAGTAACCATAGGTTCTATAGCCAACACCATGCCAGGCTTTAAAAGTATACCTTCCTTAGCTTTGCCGTAGTTTTTAACTTGTGGTGCTTCGTGTAAATTTTTTCCTATTCCATGTCCCACAAAATTTCTTACCACATTAAAACCATTTGATTCAACGTGTTTTTGTATAGTACTGGATATATCACCGAGATTTATTTCAGGTTTAGCATTTAATATGGCCATATTTAAAGCTTCCCTGGTTACATTAATAAGTTCCCGTGCTTGTGGGGAAATTTTCCCAACCCCCATTGTAAATGCAGCATCACCAAACCACCCATTTAAATTTACACCAACATCAACACTTACTATGTCCCCCTCGATTAACTCCCTGTCTGAAGGCAATCCGTGGACTATTTCCTCATTTATAGATGTGCATATACTAAAAGGAAAACCTTTATAATTTAAAAATCCTGGGACAGCTTTATGTTGTCTTATTATATTTTCAGCTGTCTCATCTAAAAATTTTGTGGTTATTCCAGACTTAATAATTTTTTTTAATTCTTCATGAACAGTGGCTACAATATAACCACTATCTCTCATCTTGTCAAGTTCTTTTTTTGTTTTAAGTATTACCATTTGAATCCTTAAGCGTTAGATGTAGCTGCTAAACCATACCTACTTAATGTTAAATCTCCAAAATCTTGTGCATCGCCCAGACTTGTTATAGTTATATAATCCATGTCAGTACCAGAACCCCCACCAAACACACCCCTATCGTTTGTGCCATTAGAACACGCTGCTAGTGCCGACTTTGCAGAGGTCAGATCACCAAAATTTATAGCATTTCCAGTAGTTGATATTGTTATGTGCTCAATTGTGTTGGCGACTGGATCGCGGTAACCTCCTGCAAAAATACCTCTGTCGTTTGTTCCATTAGAACACGCCGCTAAACTACCCGCAATACTGGTTAAATCACCAAAATCAGTAGCATTACCTGTGGAAGTAATTGTGATATAATCAATTACATCTAAGTATGCGACGCCTGTTTGAACACCACCACCAAATATACCTCTATTATTTGTGTCATTAGAACAAGCAGCCAATCCGTGTCTGGCTTGTGTTAAGTTCCCAAAATCAATAGAATTACTATTGGAGGATATTGTTATATAACTTATGTGATCTGTGGATGATCCGTCACTACCACCACCAAATACTCCTCTGTCATTCGTGCCATTAGATGTTGCTGATATATAATAAAGTACACCAGAAATCAAATCACCAAAATCAGTGGCATTGTCTGGAGTTAGAATTGTTATGTAATCAATAACATTAGCAATAGCAGCTGTCCAACCACCACCAAAAACACCCCTACCAGTGACTCCATTAGATGTTGCAGCTAAATCGGATCTACCTAAAGTTAAATCTCCAAAATTAGTTGCATCACCTGTAGTAGATATTGTTATATATTCAATTACATTAGTACTTGCTGCTCCACCCCCAAAAATACCTCTGTCGCCACCTGCTGAATACTCCTCACCAGACACACCACCATACCCCTCTATCCAACCATCTTCATTTCGCCCGAAGACAAGTTTGTCCCCAACTTCTAAACCATCTATTTCATAAGCTCCAGAACCAGATATGACTGTGTTAGACTCAATACTCCAATCTGATTCTTTTAAAACAATAACTCTCGCAGTTTCGCTTTTAGTTCCTGAAATTTTGTATGGCATTTTATTTTCTCCTTATGATAGTGCTACTGGTATTACAAATGCTCCAGTCCAAACTTGTCCGGTACCATCTCTAGCAGTGCTTCTTACCTGAATTTGTGATATTATTTGTGGTGTTATTGGATAATAATATAAAGTAGGATTCATACCCCAACTACCACCAGTAACTGTCAGATATCCACCAGTACCTGTTCTAGATGCAAAATATCCAATAATATTTGCTGGGCTGTCTAAATGAAAAGTAAAAGTCCTCCCTAGAGAATACAGTCCATCTTTTATGTATGCCTTTAGATAATATGTGCTAGCAGGAAGTGTTTTAGTACTACCACCTCCGCCCCATATTAGTATCTCAGAATCTGAATAAGAGTAAATTCCTTTTGAGTGATTATAATCATATATAGAACGACCATTCCATTCTGCAGTTATATCAGCAGTAGTTTGATTTACTTCATCAAATGGATAATATTCTGGAATAACATATTCAACTGGTGATATATTTCCATAACCCTTAATCATACCATCATCAGTACGTCCAAAAACAAGTTTGTTTCCTTCTTCAAGTTCTTCTATTTCATAGCTTCCAGAACCAGTTATAGTTGTATTTGATTCTACAGACCAATCAGATTTATTTAAAATAATTACCCTCGCCGGATCAGTTTTGGTTCCAGATATTTTGTATGGCATTTATATTCTCCTTAAGTTTCTCTCTGGTCGTAAGCCCTTTGTACAACTTCTTCTTCTTTATATCCATCTATCTTTTTAGCTGCTCTTAATCTTTTTATCTGAGCGTTTATCATGTCTGCGTTTCTTCCTGGAAGTAAGTCTAGAAGTTCTTTTATTGTTTTTGTTTCATAATTTTCTATGAGAATTTGTTTCTCTGTATAAGTCCAAGTTCTTCTCCTTGCCATTTTTAAACACCTCCTTAAATATTTTTAACCATTTGAACATGCTGACACACCATATCTAGCCACAGTTAAATCGCCGAAATCTATAGCGTCCCCTGTGGAAGTAATTGTGACATAATCAATAATGTTAATATCCCCTACAAAAAGACCGCGATTACTTGTATAGTTAGAACAAGCACTAAATAGACTTCTAGCCACAGTTAATTCTCCAAATATAGTGGCATTTCCAGTGGTTGAAATTGTTACATAATCAATTAAATTAGTGGCTGTAGGCGTTCCTCCACCGCCAAATACACCTCTGTCATTTGTGCCATTAGAAGTGGCAGCCAAATGAGCTCTGGCCATATATAAATCACCAAAATTTGTAGCATTACTATTAGTAGAAATTGTGATATGGTCTATAACATCAGAGTAGCCAGTTAAACCCCCGGCAAATAGACCCCTATCAGTTTCACCATTAGAACACGCTGCTTTGCCGTATTTAGTATCACTTAAATCACCAAAATCTTGAGCGTTTCCAGTAGTAGAAATGGTTATATATTCTAAAACATCAGAATAGTCAGCAGTAATTCCTCCACCAAATACCCCCCTATTATTAGTTCTATTTGAACAACCATCTAAAAAAGCTCTAGCTGTTAGTAAATCACCAAAGTCAGTAGCGTCACCTAAGGTTAGTATGGCTATATAATCCATAGTAGTTGTTCTAGCTGGATAAGCTGTATACCCACCGGCGAAAACACCTCTACCAGTGACTCCATTAGATGTTGCTCCAAATCTTTCTCTAGATACTGTTAAATCACCAAAATCTGTAGCATCCCCAGTAGTAGAAATAGTAACATAATCGATAACATTGGTTGTACCTTCGCCACCACCAAACACACCACGATCACCTGTTGCTGGTACATACTCTTCTGCAGATACTGCTCCATAACCAAGCACTTCGCCGTCATTAGTCCTGGAGATAACCGATTTATTACCAGTTTCTAAATCTCCAACTTCATAAGCGCCCGAACCTGAGATAACTGTGTTGGATTCTATGGACCAGTCACTTTCTTTTAAAATAATAATCCTGGCTGTTTCACTTTTTGTACCAGATATTTTATATGGCATTTTTTATACTCCTTGAATTAATATACTTAATTCTTTCTGTACCTCTTTAAATATATCTTCCCACTCCCCTTTGACTTTTTGTCTGAATAAAGTAACACTGTCATACCAAGGAGAGGTACTTCCTGGTAATGCCCATGTGTAATATGGTAATACTGGTATTACTATCCACGTTGGTTTACCCATGGCAGCTGCTAAATGTGGTACTGATGTACATGAACTTATAACCATATCTAAATTAGCTATAGCACCAGCTGTATCTTCCCACGTATTTAAATGCTTGTGTAATGGGATAACATGTTCTGGTAATTTTTTATCCCAATCCTTTTGTAGACTATATATTTTTACATCATCCATTTTTACTGCATCAAACATTAACTCTTCTGGAAATAGTCTAAATTGTTCGTGTTCAAATTCTGGACTTCCAGCCCAACGTATTCCTATTTTTGGTTTGTCGCCATTTATAATTAATTTAAATTTATCTATTGATTCTTGATCAGCAGTTAAATAAGGACTTCCATCTAATGTTTCATATGTGGTACCTAGTATATAAGGGGCACTCATTGAAGGTACCCAATAATCATGATAGACGGATAAAGCAGAAGCATAGTCCACTACAGCAGACACACAACTCATTCTTGAAACTAATGGTTTTAGTTCTTTATGGCAACCTACAATAACTTTTGCTCCACGCTCACTTATTTCTTTTATAAAACGCACATAAACCATCTCATCGCCAAAACCAGCCTCTAATGTATATAATACATGTTCCCCATTTAATTCTCTTCCATCATAGATAGGTTTATTTGTACCTATATGAACATTTCCCCATACTTCTTCCCATCTACCTCTGTTCATCAATTCAAAACCTTTACAAAGATCCCCCCGCATCATTAAATACCATCCACGGTTGAATGCCGCTCTATTACAATTAGGTCTTTCTATTTCTAATTGTTGTGTTATTTCCCATCCTCTTTCGAAATTGCCTTCTAATCCTACCTTTAATTGTTCATCTAATAAATCCATAACAACCCCTTCCTTATACCATAGCTTTAATAACAAAATTAGTTCTTTCTTCAGTTTCCGTTATACCCCAATCAGTATCAGACCCAACTTGAACAGGAGAAGACTTATGGGCTGTTGATCCAGTTCCTAATTGACCATTTGATCCGTAACCCCATGACCACAAAGTACCATTAGACTTAATCGCTATCGTATGATACTGGCCACTGGCTGCATCAACCCATGTCTCACCAATCCCTACTTGACATGGAGATGATTTATCTATAATATTATTTATACCTAATTGACCATAATTATTTCTACCCCATGTCCATAAAGATCCATTATCATCTATACCGCAGGCGGTATTTCTAGAAGCCTTTACCATATTCCAAACCTTCCCACCTCCAATTTGTACCGGAGATGATCTCATAGTCCTAGAGTTATTACCAATTTGACCATAACCATTCCATCCCCACCCATAACCGATGCCGCCAGACCTAACTCCTAAGGAATGATAAAATCCAACCGCCGCCGTGATCCAATCAGTTTGTGTACCTACTTGCGTAGGTGAAGCTACCGCGTTGTTTGCGGTGCCTACTCCTACCTGGCCGTTCATATTTCTTCCCCAACCCCAAAGTGTGCCATCTGTTTTGATACCTAGTGTGTGCCCTTCACCACTTACTACCATAGTACTCCACACACCAACAGCACCTATTTGTATTGGAGATGAACATTTACCAGAACCTATACCGTAAAGTTGATTATAGTTACTGTTCCCCCACGCCCAAACTGAACCATCTTCTTTGAAGGCTATTGTAGAATCACCACCACAATCTATAGTATCCCAATCCGTGTCAGTGCCCACCTGAACAAGAGACGACCTACTAGTAGTATCACCTAAACCTAGTTGACCATTCCCATTGCTTCCACTTGCCCACAAAGTACCATCTGCTTTTATGGATAATACATGATAAGGTCCACAGCTAGTATCTTTCCATACATTGGCTTCTCCTATTTGTACTGGAATAGATCTATTAGTTGTATCATCTTGAGCTAACACACCGTAGGTATTATCACCGAAACCATAAAAACTAGCGCCTGGATATTGCCAGGATAATGATGATGTATGTCCATAACCTACTATTTTACCTTCTTCACTTCTAGCTATAACAGTTTTAGTACCAGAAACAACATCTAACATTTCATATGCGCCTGAACCAGAAACTACTGTATTTGATTCTATACTCCAATCGGCTTCGTTTAAAACAATAATTCTTGCTGTTTCACTTTTAGTTCCCGATATTTTGTGTGGCATTTATATTCTCCTTAAGTTTCTCTTTGTTCATAAGCTCTTTGAACAGCTTCTTCTGTTTTTCCGCCTTCTATTTTGTTTGCGGCTTTTAATCTTTTTATCTGAGCGTTTATCATGTCTGCAGTTCTTCCTGGAATCATATCCATCAGTTCTTTTATTGTTTTTGTTTCATAATTTTCTATGAGAATTTGCTTTTCCGTGTATTTCCAAGTTCTTCTCCTTGCCATTTTTAAACACCTCCTTAATTCTTTTATGCGTTTAATAATAGAATTCTATATTAGTTATTTGAAAATCACGATCACCAATGTCAGCTGCTGTCATATACAGCTCACCAATATCTCCCGCTGATTCATCATCAAAATCTAAAGTTATCTCATCACCTGAATTTTTGTTGTAACCGGCACATATTGTATTACCAGCATATCCATCTGACAAGTATACGTCATTTTCTGGACCCGTATATACACTATTCCATGTAACTCTAAGCTTAGTAGGTCTGAAGCCTACTTCCCATCCACCTGTTGGTACAATTCTTACTCTCCATCCATACGAAAATCCTGCATCCCACCATTCATTAACCCCATCCCATGTACCATTTGGTGTTTCATACACACTACTCACCCAGAATGTGTTGTCGTGGTAAGAATACCATTGTGGCTCTGCGTATTCAATGGGAGTAACATTACCATAACCCAATAATTCACCATCACCAGATTCTGCTACAATTAATTTACTTCCTGTTTCTAAACTATCAATTTCATAAGCACCCGAACCAGCCACAACTGTGTTGCTTTCTATTGACCAATCAGATTCTTTTAAAATAATAACTCTCGCTGTTTCACTTTTAGATCCTGATATTTTATAAGGCATTTATTTTCTCCTTAAGCGTTTGAGGTACCTCCAAAATAAGCTCTTGCTGTTGTCAAATCACCAAAATCTTGTGCATCACCATTACTTGTTATTGTTACATAATCAATAAGGTTTGTATAATTACTAGCATATCCGCCCGCAAACACTGCTCTATTATTTGTTCCATCAGAAGTTGCTGCTAATCCCCATCTAGTTATCACATATAAATCACCAAAGTCTTGGGCATTTCCTAAAGAACTTATTGTAACATAATCAATCGTATTGTATTTAATATCCCCACTATAATTTCCACCGCCGCCAAATATTCCTTTATTATTAGGTCCATTTGACGTCCCAGCAAGATACGAACGACTTAGTGATAAATCTCCAAAACCTGCAGCGTCTCCAGTTGTAGATATGGTTCTATAACTGATATTGGGGGTAATAGTTGTGGAGCCGATTTTGCCGCCTGCAAAAATACCTCTATCGTTGGTTGCATTAGAGCAAGCTGCTATTTTTTCTGCTCTATAATTCAAGTCTCCGAAATTGATAGCATCCCCTGTTGTTGAAATAGTCACATAATCAATAATATTATAGTATGTAGAAAATTTCATTCCAGCTACTGCGATCCCTCTATTATTAGTGCCATTGGAAGTTGCACCTATGTTTTGTCTTCCTAATGTTAAAACACCAAAAGACTGAGAATTACCAAGCGACATTATAGTTACATAGTCGATTAGATCAGAACCGTATGACGCCATGGCTAGCCCCCTATCATAAGTTCCATTAGAGGTTGCTGCAAGATCATACCTCGGTGTAGATAGATTACCAAAATCTTGTGCATCACCAGGCATACCAATTGTTATATAGTCAATATCATCCCTATCTCCCGTCGATTTAGCTCCACCAAAAAATATACCTCTATCATATGCTAAATAATAATAACTTTCTACTCCTCCATAAGTAACTCCCTGACCTGATTCAGTTTCAGCTAAAACTGTTTTAGTTCCAGATGCAAGGCTGGGTATTTCATATTCTCCAGATCCTGAAATTACTGTATTAGCTTCTATTTCCCAAGTATCTTGTCTAATAACAATAATTCTTGCTGTATCTGTTTTTGTTCCTGAGATTTTAAATGACATAGTGTTTTCTCCTATTCGAACACAAACATCCCATTGTGTTTTGTAGTCACTGTTGGATCTACATAAACCGGAAAGCCTAACTCCATTAAAGTTTTACATACATAATAATCTTCTGATAAATATTCTTTATTAAATACTCCTGTTTTAAATACATCATATAATTTAACATTAGGATTTGCATCTCCGCGCGTGTGGGGATTTGGATAATATACGTCACCATCCGCTTTTGCTTTATCTATCAAAGCATTTACTGCTTCTCTGGAAAGCATAAATACTGCAGTTCCTACTCTATCTGTTTTTATTAGATCTCCTTCTTCACCTAATGATTTTCCAACATTATATACTGGACCACCAGTTTCTATATTACGTCCTTTTAGCGCCACAGGCGCTCCTATTACGTCTTTCTGATGATATAGAAGCCTTAGTAAACCATTGGCATGCAAAAATATATCAGCATCTAAAAATAGCAAATGCGTGAAATTCATTGCACTATAAAAATAAGAGATGATCTGATTTCTCCCGCGCGTAATCAGACTCTCATTACCTAACGTCATTATTGTGAAAGGAATCTTTGACTCATAAAATGACATTATTGAATGTAAATAGTCTGAATGTATTTGACTATTGTAACACGGTGTTCCTATAAACAAATTTACTTTTATTTCCTTTTCCATTTTTTATTCTCCTATTTAAGCGTTCGATATACCATTCATCCTGTCTCTAGGAGATGTTAAATCTCCAAAATCATTTGAATTTCCAGTAGAATTAATAGTTATATATTGTATTACGTCGGTTTGTCCATTACCAGCCACTATACCTCTTCCATTTGTTTTGTTAGATGTGGAAGCGGGGTATGTTCCACCAGATATAAGAGAGCCAAAAAAAGCAGCATTCCCTAAAGATGTAATGGTTATATATTCTATATTATTGTTTACTGCGCCAGACGTCGTACCTCCGGCAAATATACCTCTATTATTTGTTCCGTTAGAAGTACTTGTTAATGTAAAATTAGGTGCTATAAGATTTCCAAAATCAGTCGCATTGCCGGTTGATGTTATTGTTACGTAATCTATATCATCTTTATAACCGCTCTCATAACCACCGCCGAAAATTCCTCTATCATTAGTGTCATTAGAACACGCTGCTAATTCATATCTTATAACAAACAAATCGCCAAAATATATGGCATCTCCACCAGTGGATATTGTTACATAATCAATTATATTTGAAGCTGATGCTCTGACACCTCCCACAAACATACCTCTGTCATTTGTTCCATTATCAGTACCAGCGTGGCCGTCAGCAGTAGTTGTGAGATCTCCGAAATAAAAAGCATCTCCTGCTGAAGAGATTGTTATATAGTCAATAGTATTAATAGCGCCGCTAATACCTATCCCCGCAACAAAAATTCCTCTGTCGAGTGCTCCATTAGAAGCAGCGGCAGGATTATATCTGCCAGCAGTTAAATCTCCAAAATCTTGAGCGTTTGCAGTAGTGGAAATTGTTATATAGTCTATAACATCTGTTCTTATATTTCCTGGTGTTGACAAACCACCACCAAACACTCCTCTATCTCCAGCAGCAGGCGTGTATGATTCTGCTATAATAGCACCGTAACCTAATAACTCCCCCCCATTAGTTCTGGCAACCACTATTTTATCTCCAATTTCTAAATTTTCCACTTCATAAGCGCCCGAACCCGAAATAACCGTATTTGACTCAATACTCCAGTCACTTTCTTTAAAAATTATAATTCTTGCAGTGTCATTTTTAGTTCCTGAAATTTTGTAAGGCATTTACTTACTCCTCCTTATCTTCTATATATAGAAAATCCTCGGAAATCAAAGTCGTTATACCTAATCGCTTCATGGCTTTTTTATATTCTTCCCCAAACATTTCAAACATTCTGTCCAAGAAATCGTATAATAAATCGATAGTTGCACCACCCTGGTGATTATCAGCTGTGGTTAAATACTCTTTTACATATTTGTATGCTGTGTGTGGGTTGATGCCATACTGCTCTAGATATTCATGTGTCCCAACATTTAATCTACCTGTCATCTCTGTATCTCTTATTGCGTGGAGGAAAGATGTTTTAACATGCTCTTCTATTTCCGCACGCTCCATATCACCCTCATCCCATTGTTCTGGAA
>Ga0307376_10006318_pt1 | contig 10496 bp, 16 predicted proteins | sample TR2MG_FD_202536 | JGI IMG/M metagenome (GOLD analysis project Ga0307376, IMG submission 202536) | Soil microbial communities from Risofladan, Vaasa, Finland - TR-2 | ecosystem: Environmental > Terrestrial > Soil > Coastal area > Acid sulfate soil | place: Finland: Risofladan, Vaasa | collected...
CTAGCGGCCAACATATGTCAAGTTGATCACACGTGCCCCGGCGTCCGCGGTGGGTGTACGCTCTTTCCGGCCACTGATACAAGACTAACCCACACCTTGATGTCCGTTATTGCCTGGCAGGAGTTGACATGCAGGAATACCTGCTTTTCTCATTTGACCATAATCGCTTGACTTCTGGTGGGGTTTGGCCGTATAATAGGGGTGACGAGATTGGCACAGAGAATGGAAGGGGTGGGGGGATGAGCGAGCTAGAACGAGAGCAGATGAGAGACAAGTTCTTTGACAAGTGGGTTCTAGGTCACAGGGAGAAGGCGGCGCGATCGAGGGTGTTTCCCCGGGATCGCAATGGGCAGTACACGACGATCCCGGCGATGAGCTACGTACACGTATGGCGGGGAGACTATCGAGTGCATATGATTGTCGGTCGGGAGGGGTCACTTTCTCCTGCTTTTGTGACTCTATCCGAGCCGGAGATGGACATGATCATGTCGTGGGCATGGAGGATGGTTGCCAAGGGGAAGGGGAGTTTCACCCCTTCGGACGGGGGGTGGACCTGGTGGGCGCGATGAGTGGGAAGGGCGATCGGAAGGGTTACAGGATACTTTGGACCCGGGACTCCCTATACTGTCTTCGGTGCCAGAGGTACGTTTTCCCGGTTTGGAATTGGCTGGCCAAGGTATGGGTCTGTCCCTTTTGCCGCAGGCTCATCGCTAGGGAATGAGAGAGGAAGGACGCAGACATGTCACCTGACGAACAGGGTCATGACTATCACAGGGTCAAGGGGATGCTTGAGCATCTCGATCTCTGGCTGGACAACCAAGTTCCCGGGATCATCCCCTGGCACTTGCTGGCTGCTCAATGCCGGTGGGAGTCGGACTTCGATCCCTACGCAGTGAGTGAGGCAGGCGCGAAGGGGATCGCTCAGTTTATGCCCGACACATGGCGAGAGATCGGGCACGGCGACCCCTTCGACGTGAGGGAGTCTGTCAGGGCGCAGGCCAAGTACATGCTATATCTGGCGATGTTGCACGCGGAGACGGGAAAGACGACCCCTTGGTGGTGGGTTGTGTCATACACTTGGGGATTCGGTCGGGTTCGACGATTGCAGCCGAACGGTGAGATACCCCATGCTGTCTTTATCCATGCAGATAACGTGATCAAGACCTCAGAGTATTATCGTGGCCTCTTGAGTTATACCAAGTTGTATCATCGCTGATGGTCACTGCGATCATTCGGCCTCTTTGGGAAGCGCCGCTTGGCCGGTTCCGGGACCTGATCACTGGCCGATTCGTGTCCGCAGCATCGGCTGTCCCCTTCCTTCGCGCATATCCCAGCGTTCGCGGTGCTGCGGACGTTGCGATCCGGGACGTGGCTGGTCGCTTCGTTCCCAGTCGCTTCTTTGGCGGCAACGTGTTGGCCCAGTTCCCCACCGGTGCGGGCAACTATGCGGCTGTTCGCAGGGCCTTACCCGGTCCCCCGGAAGACTTTCTCTATCGATCGCGCGACGTGATGAACGCCTTGGTTCACTATCGGATCGAGGGCGGGGAGTTGCAAGAGGTCTGGGTGACCATGCCGAAGGGGATCGCTTACGATCAGGCCATATTTGAGGACCGGTTCGCAGGCCGGATCGTGGAGCGCGACCCCGATACTTACGAGATGATTGCGCCGGTGCCGGAGTACGAGATCGAGAGCGTCGAATGGGCATCGACCACCTACTATGCAGAGGGCGCCTATCTCGGTGAGGACATCAGCCGGTTTGGTGGATTGCAATGAGCCAGAAGGGATATTTGGTTCCTTTAGTCAAGACGCCAAAGACCTATCGTGTAGTCGGGTTCGATGTGGAGGGTACCGGCGAGGTGGACGGGTTCTTGTTGGGGGTGATCTATGATTGGGCCGGATGGAGGGTTTTCCACGACAGGGAACTCATGTGCAAGGCCCTTCTCGCGCATCGATACCGGGGTTGCCGGCTCTACGCGCACAATCTTGAGTACGACTTTGGCTGTCTCTTCCAAGACGATCTGAAGGGTTGGTCGGTGTACCGATTGCACTCCCGTCTGATCAACTGCGTGTACCGGGATGGCTCCAAGAACGTATGGCACTTTCACGACACGGGGAACCTGAGCTACTTCATCTCTTTGGCCGCGTTGGGCAAGATTCTGGGGATGCCTAAACTAGAGACTCCCGAATGGATCAAAGAGGACGGATCGAGTGCGCTCGAGCACGGATCGATAACAGTAGAACAATGGCAACGACTAGAAACCTACTGCGTCAGGGATGCGATGATCTGCTACAAGTACGCCGTACACATACAGGAGACGATCAATGCGCTGGGGGGTGAGATCAAGACGACTTTACCGTCTACTGGCATGGACCTATTCCGGCGAAGATACCTCAAGCTGGCCATCAAGACGCCTCACCCTGCGATCAATGTCCTATCTCGTGAAGCCTATTATGGCGGGCGTTGTGAGGTGTTCAAGTATGGGACCGGACGTGAACTCTACCAGTATGACATCCACAGCATGTATCCCTCTGCGATCTTGAGCACCGAGTTGCCCGATCCTGCGGGTTTGTACTTCTTTGGTACCGTCAAGCGTGAGTCCTTCATTCTAGATCGTGAGGGGATCACCAAGTGCCGGGTTCGCGCCCCCCGGATGCACGTCCCGATCTTGCCGGTCAGGATCAACGGACGTCTGGTATTCCCCACGGGTGAGTTTGACGGCGCGTGGTGCCACAACGAGTTGCGCCACGCGCTCGATCTGGGGTACGACGTCCTCTCCATCGACTGGCAGCTTTGCAGCAAAGAGACCTGCAATCCACTTCGTCAGTACGTTCGTGACCTCTATGATCGGAAGGTTGCAGCCCAGCGGTCGGGCGACCCCTCGTTCTTCGTCTACAAGCTACTGCTGAACTCGATCTACGGGAAGTTCGGCCAGAAGTCGGACGACAGCTACACCAAGATGGTTCGGATCGACCTCATCGACGACTTTCTAGAGAAGGTCGGGATCGAGGTCATGGAGTGGCAGGGAGAGGACTACGTGATCAGTCCTGTTTGTGGGAAGCGCCAACCGGCGTACGTGAACGTCTTGTGGGCGGCCTACATCACGGCAGAGGCGAGGATCAGGGAATATGGACTCTTGGACAGATTCGGCGACAACGTGGCTTATTGTGACACTGACTGTGCTATTGGCCCTACCGTTCTGGGTACTAGTGATGCTCTTGGAGGGGTGGGTCTTGAGCGTGGCCCCGTGACCTTCGAGATTCGCGCCCCAAAGTATTACCGGTGGACTGCGAACGATCGAGACTGGCAGTACCGGAAGGCCGGGATCAGGGCGCAATTCCAGCGTGACTTTTGGGAAACGGGCGCTGTCTCGTACTACAGGCCGACCAAGATCGGCGAGAGCATGAAGGCTGACGCGAGGATGTCCCGTTGGATCGTGCAACTCAAGACTGACCGGGCGCGATTCTTCAAGCGGTGTCCGGAATCAGATGTTTGGCAAGACGGAACGCAGATCGAGACCAGGGCGTGGACTTTCGATGAGGCCACCTTCATGTACGAGAACGCCAGGCCGTTGCTTCCCTGGGTTGGTGGTCAGATGATGTCGGAGTCGGTTCTGGCCGCGCAAGAGATCGAGACCTTGGAGAGTTGGCGAATCAAGTGCGAGATCGAGTCCTTGCGACAGGGTTTGACCATTCCGGCGATCGTGATCTTCACTGTCTGGGATCACCGGCGTGGAGACTGGCGCAGGGTCAAGAACAGCCGGGGAGAGATCGTTGACGGCGCTCACGCCAAGTTCGATGAGCTTGCGTCAGAGTTGGGGTTCGTGGATGAGAGAGCGTTCAGAGAGGAGGTGAGGGCGCACGTCGTGACGTACGAGAGGATCAGGGACTTGGAAAGGAGAGTGCATTATCGACATGAGAGTGAGGAGGTTCTATCCGATGATCTAGAGGGGATTCCCTTCTAGGTGGTGAGTAGCAAGGGGGAAAGCATCTTGATGTATTGCTCAATCGTTGGTTCGGGGGTCTACCACATTATTCGGGGACATAACAGAACTCTCTGTGGTATGCGGACGCAGTATCGTTCGTTGAATAACTGGGCGACCCTGTTGAGCGAAGAGTGTTTCCCTCGCAAGAAGCTTTGTCGGAAGTGTAGCATCATCTCTGACTCAAACCAGGCCCCGCCGGCGGGCAAATAGCCGGCAAGGAGACAATCGCAATGGGAACCAAGATCAAGCAGACGTTCGTGCAAACGTGGCCGGTCGGCGAGTACGTTGCCCGGATCGATGAGATCGTGGAGAAGGCGGGGACGTTCGGACCTCAGTTGCAGTTCAGGTTCAAGTTGGTCCAGATGGAGAAGGATGCGAGTCCGCTGTTGGGTTGGGCATCCAAGACCTTCTCCAACAAGTCGAAGCTCTATGCCTGGACCAAGGCGGCCTTTGGTGGCGCCGAGATTCCGAGACAGTACACCTTCGACTCCGACGATCTGATCGGAAAGAAGGTGCTGATCACCCTGGTAGTTCGGGACAGAGAGGACGGGACTCCGTTCAACAGGATCGACTCGCTGAGGGCGATCCCTGAGAGTGGGGAAGTTCCGGAACCGCCGGCGGTTGCTGTAGATCAGCAAGAGATACCGTTCTAGGAGGATATAGCCCATGTCCGCATCATCCAGTCGCAGGTATGCCAAGCGTTCTACGAGGCGACTTTACCAGAACATCGACAAGTCGTTGAGCAGGATACAGGTGTTGCGCGAGATGTTCGACGACGATCGGCATCCTGATCACGTAGAGTTGCTCACCCTGATTGCAACTGTGCAGATTCAGGTCCAGGAGTTCGTGGTCGAGTTCTATCGCCACTCTTGGGGGCAGGAGCCGGAGGACTGGTATGCGGACACGGGCAACTAACCCTCGCGAGTATCGAGGGTAGAGGAGGTAACATGTTCGTGATCGGTCGCAACGTCGAGGTCAAGGTCGAGGATGGAGCGTTGACCATCGTATGCCAGGTAGAGAACGTCGTGCCCAGTGTGAGTGAATGGGGCGAGAACTATATCCTGGCAACGACCAATGGGGAAGCAAACGTTCCCAAGACCGACCTCTACCTTAGAGTCTGGCTTACCCGACCCAGGAGCAAATAGGCGCCGTCGCAGGGATCATGGGGAGGGTCGTGTCCGGCCCTCCTCTTCTTTTCGTACCCTCTCGATCTCCTCTTTCGCCTCTCGCGCCGCTTTCCGTGCTGCGTCCTGGGTCATCTTCAGTCGCTCGATGCTGGTCAGGAGCCGACTTCTCTCGGTCATACCAGTAACCCTGCCCTTTCCTCTTGCAGTTTCTTGATCTGGACCTGTATCTCAGCCATACGATCGATGAGAGATTGCATCTCATCCTCGGTCAGTTCTATGGTCAGGGTCGCCTGGATGCTTGCGATGTTGACCCTCTCCTCTGCGATCGTCTCATTCTCACGAGCGATCTCCAGGGCGATCTCATCGGGAACGCCAAGCTCGACCATCGCGGGGTCAGCCTTGGCGATGAGCAACTGCGTCCTCTTCCCTGCGATGTCGCGTTGTATCTGTGTGATCAGGATCCCCGACTCTTCGATCAGTATTCCCATTCTCACCCGGTCGTCAGCACCGATCATCTGTTCTAGGACGTTTCTCAGGTGCGCGTACTGGGTCTGGAGTTGGGCGATCCCATAGTCGATCTTTGCCTTGGCCGTCTGATATGCGGTCTTTTCTACCTGAGCGGCGATCCGTTCCGCTTCTTTCGCCGCACGGTCTTGTTCCTCTTGCGCTTCATGCTCCACCTCCAACAGCAGACTGTTCCGATACCAGATCACGTACTCAGGCAGATACCCACGGTTCGCAAGCTCGGACTCGAATCGGGCCGTACCTATGATCCCGTCCTTGTAGAAGGATTCCAAGTCGGCAACGCCTGGCCGGATGATCTTGCGCTTTCTGGCGATGTCCCATCTCTCGAACAGCTTGCTGATCTGGGTCGCGGTGAGATTGAGAGCGCCCAACCGCGCATGGGCCTGCGACTGGTCGATCTCACGATTGACGTAAAGGGCCTCGACGGTCTTGATCTCTTCGTCGTTGATCTCCTCTTGATCGTGCAAGTCCTCAAGGGACAGATAGTAGGTGGCAAGGTGCAATGGGTACCCGATGTCGATAAGCGCGTTCGTCGCCTCCTGGCGAGAGAGCAACCCTTTCAGGTATCCCTTGAGGATGTCCGCCTTGGTCGCCTCTCGCTCAGCACTCGTGTTGTAGAGGATAGTGAACTCGGCCATGTTGACGGCGTGTTCGAGATCGTATCCCTGATCCATGTAGGACCTGACCAGTTCCGCGTCGCTGAGTATCCCCAGAGCGTGCATCCGGCGTGTATCGACGCGGGTGTACGGCTGATAGGCGATGGCGATCAGAGGATCGTGCCAGACGGGGGCGATGTCGGCGGTCCGGAGTAGGTCGCGCAAGTCCCCTATGCTGATCTGTCCCCTATGCAGCATCTCGAATCCAGAGGTGATCGAGGGCAAACGCCAGTGAGCGACCCACCACTTTTCGGCCCATTCTCTGGAGAATCCCTGCTTGGCCATGTAGGTAGCGAACTCACCGGGGAAGTTGTCCATGTAGTGGTACTTGGCGATCAACTCAGGGTGAAACGCCTCGCGGACGGCCATGCTGATCAGGTCAGGAGGTCCGGGGATGCGAGCGGTGAGCTTGATGATGCTCTCAGCGTCGTCTATCGGGTATCCTTGTCTGTGAAGGACAGTCCGCAGAGCGCCTACGGTATAGTCCCCACGCCAGTAGAGTTGGATCGCCTCCCCGGTCGAGATCAGGGTCTCGGCAACCTTGCGGAACTGGTCAACCATCGCCTCCGTCCAACCAACGTCGCGGAGTTGCTTCACGATCGTTTCTCTGGGAAGGTCGCCGCGAAAGTGCATGGTCCATGCGGCCATCGGATCGGGTCGCGCGACGGCCAGGGCAGCCGACATATGGTAGGCCGACCGGACAGCGACGGGGGACAAGTATCCCGCGATCACCTCTTTGAGAGCAAGGATAGCAACGAGTTCATTGACTGGTACTTCCGTTCTCTCGCAGAAGGATTTGACTCGTTGGATCGTTTTCCTGGCTGTTTCAGGTACGTCAGGGATTGCCAGGATCGCATCGAAAAGAGGGATGATGTCCTTCTCATCAGCAGGTATGAGTAGATCGATCACCCTCAATCCTTGCAGAAAGGGAATCTTGGTGATGAACGTCCCGTACTTGTCCCACATAGATTCACAACGGTCGAGGAAAAACTTCCAGAGTCGATCACCCCAACCTGGTCTTGGTTCTGGCAAACTAATAGCTCCTTTGGAGTGACATCGATCATCCCCTACAGTGCTGGCTCACCAGCTTTACCAGAATCGAAACACGCACTCAGAGATCACGTACTCGAAAGAATCCACGATCCAATCGGCAATGAATCTTCCGGGGTTATCCAGGAAATCTAGTAGCTTGTTCTCGTGATTGTCCTTCAGATCGGAGTAGAAAGACCCGTAAGCGATCTGCCAGCTTTCGAGCTGATCCCCTGTTCCGGTGATCCAGGTCCAGACCGAACCGGCCTTCGTGCTGATCCAAGTCCAGACCTCGCCGGACTTGGTGCTGATCCAGGTCCAGACCTCACCCGACTTGGTGCTGATCCAGGTCCAGACACTTGCCCCCTTTGCCGACACCCAGGCCCAGGCGTCGGAGGCCCATGTCTTTGCAGCATCGTACTGGGTCTTAGCCCACGATTTTACGGCCTCCGTTTTCTCCTTGACCCAGGTGACGACGGACTTTGTCGTATCCAGAAGGTCGGCACCGAAACGCGCCCAGACCGATGTAATCGAGTTCAAGGCCCCAGACATCTGGGCTTTCAGATAGTTGTATTCATTCTTAGCCCAGTCCTTAGCGACATCGGCGTAATGGCTCGCCAGGTCTTTGACCTTACCGGCAATCTGCTCAACCTTCCATACCAACAGTTCCCAGGCAGTGTCGCGTTTACTTTTATTCCAGAAGATGGTATACTGAATCCAATCCTTGAGGTACTCCCAGGCCCATCTCCAGTAAAAGTGCCACCACCATAGCCAACTCTCATACGACCATTCCAGAAGCTCGGTCATATGCCAAAACCAAACGGCAGGTCTAGTCTTTCGGCCAGCGCATCGAGAAGCTTCTTGACCTCCTCTTTCTCGTAGCTACTCACAGGGATTCGGATGCTCCCCGTCGCGCCCCTTTCGGTCGTGATGTGAATGTCGTACTCTAGAGTCTCCCCACCGGCTGCCGTGAACCGCCGCCGTTCGTTTACGTCGGTGACGGTGTACTTGACTGGCATGATCATTCTCCTTGTTGGGTAGTCTTGGTCCCAAAGTAGTACCCGATGATGGTTCCGACCAGGGCGGCCAGAATCTCAGGAACCGGGCGTCCGACGGCAGAAAGATAGCAGACAACGCCGAATCCTGAAAGTGCCATAGTCCCCTGGATGAGAGCCGACGACTTCCAGAGATCGATGATCTGTTTACGCATGAAATCCCTCCTGGCTTATGGCTCGTTCTGGGTCACGATCACGCTGTCCACATACCCCGGCACGTTCTTGCCTGGTGGTCCGTACAAGCCGAAAGACACCTGAAAGTAGGTGGCGGCCATCGCGGGGATGTAGTCAACTGGGATGCCCGTTAAGGGATACTCGCGGTCGTTCAGTAGAAAGCGGACGTACTCCCACTTCCTTGAGTCTACCACCATCTTGCCAGTGTTGGAAAGGTCGGTACAGTCCCAGTAGGGTATCGCAGTTGCGAAGGGGTAGTAGAGTCCATCGTCTGCAAGATACTGCAGCCGGGCAAGCACAACATCATAGTGAACGACTGCTCGCCACCGGTGCGTCCCGACACGCGTCTCCAGTTCCCATGCCCAGGTCGTGTGATCGTCGTCGGTGTTGAATGTGAACTCTAGGCCCCATCCGGCGAATCTTGGTATTGGCATGAACGCGGCGAGGCCGGCTGTCCGCCCCAGGTTACTGCCCGGGGTCAACCGTACACTGAACGCACCGTGACGGGCATTCCCTGTGTATAGAGTAACACCAGAACCAAGCCCATCGAAAGACCCTCTGAATATCCCAAACCCTTCAGAGAAGTCTGTCGTATACACCACATCTCCCCTGCGATCCCACAGGTGGGGACTTCCCATCCTGACCGCGTGCTCGCCCAGGTCGTCCAGGCCGAAGGTGGTGGACTTTGGCCCTACAAGTCCCCAGTCAGGCGTGCCGTGTGGCATGGTCCCTCCTCACACTTCCAGGGTCATGATGTAGCCGGTCAAGACAATGTAGCAAGTGTCTCCGACCAGGCCGCCTGTGAAATAGACGCGAATAGTATCTGAAGGGTCGAGCCATAGGAAGCCAGACCAGTAGGAGGGGTCGCCAGCAGCGAAAGCTGCAACCTCATCACCGAAACCGTAGCGCGCTCCGTCGTGGTTAAGCTCGTATATGTGTGCGGTGGTGGGACTAGTGTTGTTGAAAGCCTTGAAGTTGGTCACGCACCAGATGGTGTTTGCCGGGACGGGTTGGCTATCGACGTAGCCATTTGCGCCAAAGATGACGGCGTTGCGAGTGTTGGCCAGCACACCCTTGAAGGAGAACAGCTGATCCTCGCCCCGCACCTTGAGCCGGTCGGTGGCCACGGACTGAAGGGCGTTCCGCAAGTCCTCGATGAGCTGTACCTGAGCCAGAATCAGGGCCTGGTTTGCAGCGGTGGCGGCCCCGGCAGGAAGCCCACTGGCCAACACGTCGATCTGAACGTGGCCAGCAGCGTCAATCGTGATCGGCCTGTACGCCGTGCCGTCCCAGGCCAGCAGGGCCCGGGGACTTGGCACGTGGTTCGGGATTATCTCTGGCATTACACTCCCCCTAGCGGTACGCCCAAGTCCTCGTAGACCTGTTTGATCTGTGCCTGTGACGGCTCAGGCAAGGCCGGCTCCACGAAGCACATGAAGGTCAGGGTGTGCTCGTAGAAGTCATCGTAACTCCACCCCCAAAGCACGAACTCGTGTGGCTCGGTGGTCAGGGGATAATGGTCCTCGAAGGTGAACATGTAGTCGTTCCAGTGAAAGGACTGTAGAGGTGTCCAGGGCCATGCCTGCCATCCCCAGTGCCGTACTTGGAGGTGAGCCAGCCCGAAACATCCTTTGGGGAAGCCGAACCACACCCGCGTCACCGTGCCGGGATACACCGCCAGCACCACCGGTGTCGCGTAGGTGGGCCTGCCCCGCAGGATGTCCGCAGGCGTGTTGACCGGCACGGTGATCTCGGCCTTGAAGAGCATCGCTCATCGTCCCATCTGCTTACGGAGTCGTGAACGGCTCGAGGGTGTAGCCCACGGCGTGCAGCTCGCAGTCGTCGCCGTTGACACACGCATCCTGAGTCTCATAGTGAAAGAGGGCGTAGATCTGCCAGTTGCTCAGGAAAGTGAACCTACCGAATCCGTAGTGCCACATTCCGGCC
>Ga0307376_10006320_pt1 | contig 10494 bp, 7 predicted proteins | sample TR2MG_FD_202536 | JGI IMG/M metagenome (GOLD analysis project Ga0307376, IMG submission 202536) | Soil microbial communities from Risofladan, Vaasa, Finland - TR-2 | ecosystem: Environmental > Terrestrial > Soil > Coastal area > Acid sulfate soil | place: Finland: Risofladan, Vaasa | collected...
CGTCTTGACAAGAGGGAGTCGCGGATATGTTACGACAAACCAAAACGGTGCGGCAAGAGTTGATTTAAAGATTCCAGATCAAGTCTATCAAATCAATTTAAGAGATAATGGTGCTGAACGAGTAACGTCTATTAGAGATTTTATCAACGAATGGGCGTACTTTACCTATCCTTCAAATCAACAAGATATTTCGATTTACAAATTCCCTAACCAAACTCTGCAATTTAATTATAGAGATAACTCATGGGCAATATTCAACGAATGTTTTACTACTTATGGAACATTTAGGAGACAGACAGGTTATACTTGGGCTACCTTGGGAGTTTCTGAGATTAATGCTTGGAATGAATGGAATACCCCTTGGAATGCTGGGTTGTCAACGCTATTAAATCCTGATATTATAGCCGGTAATCAGCAAGGTTTTGTCGTCTTTAGAGATGAGGGAACGGATGAAGCTAATTCTTTAGTCATCCAAGATATCTCCGGTAACGTGGTTACATCTCCAAATCACACGTTAAATGAAGGTGACTTTATAACGATTTATAGTGCCCAAGGAACGGTAGGAGCAGAAGTTAATGGTAAGATTTTCTCAGTGGGTCCAACAGTTACTGATAACACTTTTTTACTTAACCCTACTATCACTAGCGGTACTTATTTGGGCGGTGGTGTCATTCAAAGAATGTATCGTCCATTTATGCAGACGATGCAGTTTCCAGTTTCATGGGGAATCGGAAGAAAAACTAGATTAGGACCACAGCAATACTTGCTATCTACAACAGCTAAAGGTCAGATTACTCTATTAATATTCTTAAGTCAAAACAATGCAAGTCCTTACAATAACGGGGTGGTTGATCCTAACGATACTTTGATTTACAGTACGGTTTTATACACTTGTCCTGAAAGTACAAATCTTGGCTTAACACCGGCAAATACTAATTTACAAATGGTCACAGCTCAGGCGCAGCAACAAATCTGGCATCGCATGAATACCTCTTTATTAGGTGATACCGTTCAAATAGGATTTACCTTGTCAGATGAACAGATGCGAGCAGTTGATGATGAGGGAGCCCCTATTTCACAATTTCTTGAGATAGAACTACACTCAATGATCCTGGACGTAAGTAGCTCGATGTTACTATCATGAATAATAATAATATTCTTACCGCCCCCTTCCTAAGGACTTCGCGAAACTACTCAGAAGATCCAGTAAAGCTTTTGGATGAATTGGACAAAGCGTATATCGATACAGCGCTAGCGGTAAATAATCGAACAATAGGGTTATTTCCCACCGTTAAATCGATCAATACTGGTAATTCATATTTTATTTATAAAGACCAAAAGCTACAGTCTCGTAGGCAAGTGTATGTGTTTGGAGCGATAGCCCCTGGTGCAGAACTTGATATTCCGCTTGGATTTACTCGTTTTGATCAATTTGTGAAGATCTACGGAACTGTTGTGACAAACACACCGGATTATCGTCCATTACCTTATGTTGATCCCATTACTCTAAGCACAGGAATGGCTATCTTAGTGGGACCCGTTGGAGGTGTTAATATGATAAGAATTGTTTTAGGAGCTACAGCACCCGCAGTTGTAAAAGGAATTGCTATTTTAGAATGGGTTGGTGAAAGATAAATAAAATTGTGATATGTTTGAAAGAAAACAAGTGAGGGTGTAAATGACTTCTATGATAGGCAATCAGGGATACGGTGGAGTTGAAGGACCGACTGGACGTGTAGGAAATAAGCTACCTAAAGGAACGCGCGTTGGTCAGTATGCGAATTACACGCCCCAACAGATGGAGTTGCATAATCGCTCTTTTGAACAAGTCGCACCAGACAGTTACACCTCTCGCCTAGCAGCTGGCGATCAATCCATGTTCGGTGAAATTGAAGCACCAGCTTTAAAGCAATTTAGTGGACTACAAGGGAATATGGCTTCGCGTTTTAGTGGAATGGGTTCCTTTGGAGGGAGAAAGACTAGTGGTTTTCAGAACGCGTCTAACTCGGCAGCGTCTGACTTTGCTATGCAGTTACAATCTCAAAGGCAAGGTCTTCAAAGACAGGCTATTCAAGATCTACAAGGAATGACTAAAGAGCTATTAGGTCAAAAACCATATGAGCAATTCCGATATGACAAGCCACAGCAACAGAGTAACTGGGGTAAATTAGGTGGTACAGCATTAGGTGCCGGGGCAGGAATGTTCATGGGAATGCCGTTCCAAGGTGCTGCTTTAGGTTATAATATTGGTAGTCAATTTGACAATCCGGGTAGTGGTGGTGGGGTAAATTCCTCAGGACTTTCTGGACTGGACAGCAAGTACGGTGATTTTATGGTTAATAACATGCCTGGTGGCGCTATTTAAAGGAAATTATATGGAATATTGGCAGACACCACAGAGAAAACCTTCAATGGCTGACCGATTTAGTGCCGCTCTTGGACAAGGGTTGCAGCAAGGTGGCGATATGATGCAAAAGAGTCAAGAAAAAGAGGCTATTAGCAATCTATTGGGACCCGAAAGCTCAAACTTGCCTCAAGATTTTCAAAAATTGATGATGCAAGGAAAGATTGAAGGTGATCTAGAAAGTAAAAAGAGGGCAGCCGCACTCCAAAGTAATCAAAAAATATTAAGGGATTTAGAGAATCGTAGAGGTTTAGAAGAAGGATCGCTTGATGCTTATATAAATGATCCAAAGTTAGCTGATAAAGTCACAAAACCGGAAAAAACTTCAAATAAACCAGCCCCTAAATCAGAAGCACAAAAACTTCTTGAAAAAGAGACTGCTAAAGGCTACATCGAAGCTATAAGAGAAGTTCCAAAGCTACAAAACACACTCCAAAATATTGGTAGATTAAACGAACTTGGAGAAAAGTTAACAGGATTTGAGGGATACGTCAAATCAGCATTTAACACAGAGTCAGCAGCAGAATATAATACATTAGGTGCATCTCTATTAGACCCAGTTATTAAAATATTTAATCCAGCTGGAACGCTACCACAGAAAAAATTAGAATGGATTAGAGATACATTTTCTCCAAAAGCTTCAGATTTACAAAGCACACAGAAAGGTAAAATTGCTACGATTGAACGCATGGCAAATCAAGCCTTGGAAAGAGCTCAGCAAAAAATAAAATTATTTGATGATTTCAACGGCGATCCTCCAGCAAGTGAAGTTTTGAAATTTGACAATGAATCTGAAAAAATAATTACTGATTTTATTGATAAAAAACAATATATTAGTGAATTGGAAAAAGAAACACCCGAGGGAAAGATTTTAATGCTTGATCCCGAAGGAAAACCTTTACATGTTGATCCAAAAGCGGAAGGTCCTGATGGACAATTATTAATTGAATATTATATTGAAAAAGGGGCTAGATTGGTAAATGAATAATCAAGATCCTTTTGCCTTATCACGCCCTCAAAATGAAAATGAAAAGCCTGAATCCGATCCAAATGATGTGTTTTTTTCTGTACGTCCAGAAGTGGAGAAGGAAAAATATAAGAAACCAGAGCCAATACCAGAGTCTATGCCAGGTGGATCTGCCCCTTGGTATGAGAAGTTTGGAAAAGCATTGTCTTTACAAGGACAAGCTGCCCCACAACCAAAAGCGTTTCCTGCTACGGCAAAATCAGTCGCATCGGGTGCTACATTTGGATTGTCTGAAAACGTTCCAGGGTTAAAAATTACCGATGAAGAGAAGAAAGAATACCCTGAAATAATCGAAGCTTACAAAGCTGGTGCGGGTTTAGAATCCATTGGCTTGCTCAATAAAGCGTTTAATAATCCATTGGTTAAATTAGCGTCCAAATCCCCAGTAGCCTCTAAAGCTTTAACTTCTCTTGCTGAAATAACTGGATGGGGATTGACAGGAGCTACTGATAAAGTTTTAACAGACTCCTTTCAAGGTAAGATGCCTACGGCTGAAGATGTGTTGACACATGGTGCAGATTGGGCTGCATTGGATGCTGTTTTAAAAGGTGCAGGATTAACAGGTAAATTCGCTTCTTGGTTAATAGGAAAATCAAAGAAATCTGTGAAGCCTTCATGGCAACTAGTTAATGATTTAATTAATGACATGAAAAAAGAAGGAATTGATATTTCCCAAACCGATAGAGTTACATCTAAAGTGTTATCGGAACTTGAAAAACCTATTGAACAAGCCAAAACAACTGTAAAAGATATAAAATTATCTCAAAAACCATATCCAGAAACTCCGGAGGTCATTGGAAAAGTAACATTAGGCACTGCTCCTAAAACTCCACCCTCAGGTCCTTTCGGACAAACTCCTCCATCTCCACCTTCATATGAAAAAGTTTCAATTGGTTTCAAGCCAGCCGAAGTTGCTTCAAAAAAACTAGAGCCGATTCAATTTAAAACTGTATCCGATTCAGCAGAAAAACTTTCAGAAGCGTATCAACCAAAAGAAGTTTCATTCGACAAGTCTTATGAAAGGTTAGCTAAACAGCGTACGGAATCTCTTGTTGAGAGTGTCGGTGAGCGAGCTGATACAGAGAAGTTATTAGGTGAGAATGTACAAAAAGATATTGATGCGAACTTTAAGAAGGCGGAAGAAACTTATACCCCATTGTATAAAGAGGTAGAATCAGGAGCTAAAAATGTTCAGCATTCTCCTAAAGCGACAATAGATTTAGTCAATAATGTTTTAAAAGAAATCAATTATTTAAAGACTAAGCCAGAAGGTTACCAAAAAGTAATCAACACTTTAAGCTCAACATTGGATGATTTAGGCGTTAAGGTTGTTGAATTTAACAATAAACTGATTTTGAGAGATATCAAAGGCAATCCAATAAAATTAGAAAAATTATTGGTAAAAGAAGATATTTCGTTATCAAAAACAATGGAATTAGCTAGAAGATTAAATAAAATTGTTGATTATGATATTGTTGGCGCCAGCATTAAAAATAAATTGAAGCCAGTCGTAAAATCACTTAAAAATGAAATCAAGGAAACGCTTAAAAAGAGCAATCCTGATCTACACAAAAAATTCATTCAGGCAGAGTCATCTTATGCTGACACTGCTAAAAAGTTTGGTAACGACTCTATTTCCGACATTCGATATCAAAGTAAATCAGAGAAAGTTGCTGCTAGAATTTTAGAGCCTACTGTGTTGGAAAACTTAAAGAAAACTACCACGCCTGGTCAATATGATCAAATCCAGCGTGAAATTGTACAAAAAATAAAAGAAATGCCGTTTGATAAGGCTAATAAAGTTTATAGAGAGGTGTCCCCTTTTCTTGACAAGAAGAGCCAAGACGCAGCACGTTCACTAATAGCTGGAAAAGCCCCTAAGAAAATTACTAAGTTTGATACGATCAAAAACAATATTGTTTCTGATTTAAACAAAGCATTTTCTACAGGCGAAAGGCCTAAAAAAGTTTTAGATTTATGGAAAACAATTAAAGGTCAAAATTTAATTGAAAAAGCCTTAGAAAACAGCCCGAATAAGAAAGAGATTTTAGGTTATCTTAAGAAACAGTCATTTCTTGACTTTGCATCATCCATTATAGAAAAAGATGGAACGATTAAATTCGACAAGCTTAATGAGTATATAAGAGATCCTGCGACAATAAGAAATATAGAGTTTATCGGTGGAGAAGAGGCAGTCTCATTTTTTCAATCTTTGAAAAATAAGGCCGGTGGAATTCAATTCAACATGAGAAGAATTGAACAACTTCCTAGCTCTTATTTAAAATTAGGTGAAAAAGAGGCTTTATTGGCACCTAAAAAAGGTAAGTATCCATTAGGTGAGAAAAAGCTATCTAAAGCTTCAGAAAGAGCTAAAACACCTAAGAAAGAAACGGCTAAATTTAAAGAAATTCTTCCTGAAATTATTTCTAAAGAACAAGAAGCGCTTAAAACATCGGCTGCGACCCGCGGTAAAGCAAAACTAAAAGAAATGGCTAAAAAAAGAGAGCCATTGAAATTTAAAATAGAAGAATTATCAGATCGATTTGGTATTACACCAACAATAAAAGGTGTTCTTGCCACGTTTGGTATCCTAAAATACACCGGTGCTACTCTTGGCGTAGCTGGATCTAAAGTCCTCTATAAGCTAGCAACTAAACCCTCAGCACGGCGATCTATTAACAAGCTTTTAAACGCTTCTAAAAAAGCATCTCAAAAACCATATAATTTAACGCCTTTACTGGTAAGCCTATCAGATGTAGAAGAAGCTTTTGAGGACTAGACGTAGATCGCTATAACGATTAGTCCTAAAATTCCCATTATTGCAACAGCCATATTACTACCTTTTCTTATTCTTTTCCTGAAACACAACAAATTGCCTTATCAATTCAGCCGACTGCTTAGGTATCGACAAGTCTAATTCAGCGCAAATTATCTTGTACCTGCGGTACAGATCCTCGGGTATCCTTATACGTTTTGAACTCGTAATCATGGTTATTTCTCCCTGTAGAGCATTCATTCTAACATAATGTACCCATTGGTACAAGTTAAATTATTGGGTACATACTTTTGTTTATACATTAAATCTTTTATTGCCTATTGTGAATTCAAATTTCAAACATGAGGTGATCAATGTCTTTTCCTTATAATCAAAATCTTTATGGTGTCGGCATTGGGTCATCTAATGGTTCCGGTGCAATCTATCCAGTGGTTCAAGATAGAGCCCCTACAGCTTCTGATACTCTTTTTTCTGTCGGTCAAAGATGGATTGATACCGTCGGCGGTAGCGAATGGGTATTAGTTTCGCAATCATCTGTTGGTGGTGTTCTTTCTTCTACTTGGTCAGAAGGTGGTAACCAAGAGGCTACAACATCCGACTTCGGGATTGTTCAATTAGCCACCTTGACAGAATTACAAAACGGCACAGCACCAGCTGGTGGATATGTTCCAACATCTAATGATGTGGCAACCGTTATCGCAGGTGTTGTCGTTGGTGCGGTTCCTCCTGCTACAGAAATGCAAGCTGGTATCTTAGAGGTTGCCTCACAACCTGAAATGACAACAGGTACAGCTGATGATAAAATTGTCACTCCTCTTAAACTCGTCACCTATCTTGCTTCATCTGGTGTTCCAGGGTCATTTACAGATCTTACAGCTACAGGGGCAGTTTCTTTTACAGGGGCAACCGGTGGCTTAACCATGACTTCAACCACAGCATCGAGCTTAGGTGTAACTGGTGGAGGCATCGATTTAACTCTAGATAGTGCATCTGGTCGCGTTATAGTCAATGGGGAAGAAGCGGCTGCAAATGCTATTACTCTTCTATCAGCAGCCGGCGGTCTTGATGTAAATACAGCATTGCAAATCAATGTTGATTCTTCTCAAGCAGCAGCTGACGCAATTAGACTAAACACAAGTAACGCAGCCGGCGGTCTTGATGTGGACGTTGGAACAGGTGGCGCAGCCCTTGACTCGACAGGTGTCATCTCTCTTGATGCGGCTGGATTAATTAACGTAACCTCTACTAGAGCAAATGCTCAAGCTCTCTTATTCTCCACTACTCAAGGTGGTATTGATATTACGGCAACTGGGGTGGCCGGTGATGATATTGATATCCTAGGGTCGGGTTCCTCTGTCAATGTCACCTCAACCGAAAATGCCGCAGAATCAATCTATCTACATGCTAACGGCGGTTTACTTGAAACAATCAGACTTCATGCAGACCAAGGTACAGGGGTAGCCTCAGTAAATATCGGATCTGACGTCGGTGGCGTTACTATTGCCGGTGGTCTAGGCACAGCTGATGCGGTCAATATTACAGCCTCGACAGCAGGTGGGGGTATCGATATTGATTCAAGCACAGGTGGCTTTGACTTACTAACTACAGGTGCAATCTCTCTTGACGCTTCCTTAGCCTCTAACTTGACAGTTACTGGAGCTTCTGCTGATCTAACATTGTCCTCATCTGGTGGCTCTGTAGTCGTAACAGGAACGGAAGCAGCAGTCGACGCAATCCAATTAAATGCAACAACAGCTTTAGGTGGAATCGACATCAATGCAGGAACAGGAGGCATGACTGTTGATTCAGGAGATCTGTTATCCTTAGACGCTGCCGGAGTTGTCAACCTAACCGCTACTGGAGCCTTTGACGTTACTGTTAACTCAACAGCTGGTTCAGTTGTTCTTACGGGCGCGGAAGCTGCCGTAGATGCAGTGCAGATTAACGCAACCACAGCAGGCGGGGGCGTAGATATCAACGCAGGTACTGGTGGTATGACCGTTGACTCGGGGGATTTGCTTTCATTAGATGCAGCTGGAGTGGTTAACTTAACTGCGACTGGAGCGTTTGATGTAACAGTAAATTCAACGGCCGGTTCAGTTGTCTTGACAGGTGCAGAGGCTGCGGTTGATGCAATTCAGCTTAATGCGACAACAGCATTGGGCGGTATCGATGTCAATGCTGGAACTGGCGGCATGACAATTGATTCAGCGGGTTTATTGTCCATTGATTCAGCTGGTGTTACCAACTTGACAACTACAGGCGCATTTGACTTAACTGTCGAGTCAACAGGGGGTGCAGTCAATGTTATTTCCGGTGAAGCCAACGCAGACTCTATAAATGTAACAAGTGCTGGTGGAATGAGCATAGTGGCAACAGGTGCTGCCGCTAAAGATGTTCTTTTAACTAACACTAATGGTTCTATGACCTTGACCGCTGGCGAGTCTGTTAGTGATGCCATGAATATTACAGCATCGGGAGCAGCTGGAGCTATCAACTTATCAGCAGGTACCGGTGGTGTCACGATGGACTCTGGTCTTGTTGTAAGTGTTACGGATTTGACAAACGCGGATTCAACATACACCCTATTGGGATCGGATTATGTTCTATCTTGTGACACTAGTGCAGGTGTTCTTGTTATCGACTTACCCGCCGCTCCTGCTACAGGAAGAACTGTTGTTGTTTACGATGCTGGAGGTACGGCCGCGGGTTCAAATATTACAATCAACGGAAATGGTAACAACATAGCACGAACTGGTGCAGTAGCTGCAACGGCTGTAATCAACACGGCTTATGAGTCATTTACCTTGTATTTCAATGGTACAATCTGGTTAGGACAAAATGTGGTTTAAACTGTTTTACAAAATTTAAATTAAGGATGTGAAATGGCTTATACTACACAAGTAGCTTGGGAAACATTAAGGGAACTAGACGCTGCCACACTTGGCGCATCTTATGTAGCAGTGGGAGGACCGCTGCTACACCCGGCATATATTCTCAAGCTAGTCAACAATTCCGATGTCTTAGTCACAATCTCCATTGACGGAGACACCGATGTCGATGTCGCACCAGCCAACAGCTTTTGGCTTTACGACGAAGGAAAGGTTGGTCAATCGGCAGCATTTCCAGCAATGCCCCAAGGCACGCAAATCTACGTGTTAAGTAGCACAGCGGCTGCTGGCACTGGCTCGATTTATCTAGTTTCTCAATATATTGTTACAAATTAAGGGGGAAACGTGAGTCAGGCTGGAATAATTAATACAACGAGTGGCCCAGTACCACCAGCGGTCCCAACTCAATTCACTGCTAATGATGGCACTATTGGAATACCTGTAGCCAATAATCTCAATTTGCTTGCAAGAGACACAACTGAAGATAACGATGATGGCATTCAAACAACAGCGGACCCCAATAATGGGGACAACTATTATGTTGAATTAACTAATCGTTTACAGGGTACAGCCTCTGTAACAGGAGCTGTAACTGGTGATATTATTACGTTTGCATTATCTGCTAGTGCATCTGTTTATCGCTTTGAATTTAAAGTTACTGGAAGAGATACCGCATCCGGTGATGGGGTTGGATATTCAGTTTTCGCCTCTGTTAGAACAGATGGAGCTGCGGCAACGGTAATTGAGTCACCATTTTATGACGCCGATGAAGACAACTCTTTATCTACAGCGCTTATCGATGTTGTGGCCAGTGGCAATTCTATAATTCTCCAAGCGACAGGAGTAGCTGGTCAAACGATCAACTATTCTGCGGTTGGCTACTATGTGGTGGTATAATGGCTGGTTTTGATCGCGAGAATTTATTCTGTAACAACTACGATTTTAGAGGCGTACAACCTGTAGTTCCGCAAGTTACAACATCTGGACAATTGCCAATTGGTACAGGGGCAAGTCCAGCAATTGAAGTAGGTACACTGACTTCGCCGTCTGGAACACTGACAATTGGCTATTCTAATCCAAATATCACTTTAGATTTGGCAGGCGGAAGTGTTGGTATAGACTCTTTCGCAGTACCAAATGGCACATCTCCAGTGGTACCAACAGCAGCGGGTCTTGTTACCTATACCGAAGGATCTGGCATTGTTATAACTGGTGGATTAAATACCATTGATTTTTCTTTAGATGGTGGAGTCGTTGGTGAGACAATAACAGGGGATTCTGGTGGGGCTTTGTCGCCAACACTTGGGAATTGGTCAATATTAGGATTGTCCGGATCTAAAACATCCGGTTCAGGGTCAACACTTACAATTAAAAGTCCTCCTTATGCCGATGCTTC
>Ga0307376_10006321_pt1 | contig 10493 bp, 15 predicted proteins | sample TR2MG_FD_202536 | JGI IMG/M metagenome (GOLD analysis project Ga0307376, IMG submission 202536) | Soil microbial communities from Risofladan, Vaasa, Finland - TR-2 | ecosystem: Environmental > Terrestrial > Soil > Coastal area > Acid sulfate soil | place: Finland: Risofladan, Vaasa | collected...
GGAACGTATGGTTGTTCCATCCGAGGAATGGCCGCGCCGGCATGTACTCGGTGCCGTCCTGTAGGTAGAGGGCGTAATCCAGATCGCTGCCGATGTCGAGCGTCCCATGTGGGCCGTAAAGGTGCGTTTCGGCACGAATGCTACGGAGTAGATCGCCCTCATCGAACAGTAGGCCCAGGGCATCGTTTCCCTTGTGGCGCCGATGCTGCGCCGTGGAGGGTGCCCACGGTTCCCAGGGGTCGCCCCACGGCGAGTCCTTCTCCGACTGGATGCGCTCGCGGACGTTTTCGACCTCCGAAGCACCGATTCTGGCGAGGACGGGCTGCAAATTGTGGCTGCGCTCCAGCATCAGGCCGATCTCGTTCAGTATCAGCGACAGGTCAGCCTCAAGCATCGGGGCTGTACGGCGTGCAAGCCAACTGCCAGCCGATCGGCGTGTATTCGGCGGCGTCCACTTTCCACGTCCGAGCCGATCCGTTATCGGCGACGGAATCACCGTCCCGAAGACCGTTTTGCCCCAGCGCAGTGACTGCGGAATTCAGCGGCAGGTAAATCAACCATGCCGGCATCGGAGCGCTGGTATTCGTAGCGCCGCCCTGAAATCCCGCAGGCGCACCGAAGCCCTTGTCGCGCTTCATCTGGATCGAAGCGGGCGCACCGGCCAGGACGGTTACGATGCCCTGTACCGCTCCGTCGGCCGTCTGCGTCACGGTTCCCGAACTACGGGTAACGGTCACGCTGTAGGGATAGAGCACGCTCACATGAACACCCGGGCCTTGAACGGTTCCAGCATTCGTTTGGTGTCCGAATCCAGCACGGTATCTTTGAACCGCGTCACTGATCCGGCTCCAGTCTTGATGCTCTGGATATTTCCATTTAGCTCAGGGTAATTCGCCTGCGCGCTGATGATGTTCGCGCAGGCTTGTTTTATCTCGTAAGGCAGTGAAGCGTATGTCCAACCAGCGACGTAGTGGATCTTGACTTCGGTGTAGTAGGCCAGCAGCACCCCAGCCGGAACCCATATCTGTCCAGATTGCGGATCGATGCTGTTGGCGTACAGACTGAACGGCTCCCATGCCGGTGGACCGCCAAACTTGGACATGACCGCTAGCAGGTTGTACGTGTCCATGTTGCCGAAGCCATCATCTCCGCGGCGCTGGTAGCCGTATCGCCCAACACCCGATAGAGCATTGGCGATCGGCGTCCGGCTTACCTGCGTGATGGGCCTACCTTGCGGCATCGTGCGCTGCTCGACAATGGTCATACCAGCCGCGAGAACAGCGCCGAGAGAGTGCGCGAATTGAACATTGACGAACGTCACCACTTGCCCGCTGATCGCCTGGACGACAAGCGCTTCGGTTGCCGCAGGAGTAGCGATGTCGGCAATTAATACCGCACCAGGCGCAATCATCGATGTCGGGCCGGTTACGGTCGCCTGAACAGCAAGCCCTGGCGCAATCGACGCGGCCAGAGCAAGTGAAACTGTCGGCTGCAATCCAAGCATGTATGCCGGGCTGCCGTTGGCATCAGGTGCCCATAGCAGCCCTTCCCTGCGCGACAGATAGCCATCGATCAGCGCGGAAGCTGCATTGATCTGCGCAGTCGTGGCGCCCGACACGCCGAAGCCGGCGAGGTCGGCCCCTTGGAGGTAAGCGGGCATTTACCGGCTCTGCATCAGGACGCCGAAGCCCGTCACTGTGCCGGCTCCAGTCACATTGACGGTATAGGACAGGAACGGCGCACCATCAGAGATGTTGAGCACCCCCGGAGTGACTGCCGTCAGCGCCTGAGTTAGCGCCGGCCCTTGTGGAATAGTACCGGCGGCATCCAGATAGCGTTGAACATTGATCGATCCTGCGACAGAATTGATCGCGCCAACCGCAATGCGCGGGTATCCGTTTGACTGGATCAGCGCACTCGTACCGGGGGCGGTCAAGCCAATCTGAGCGGCAGTGAGATACACCTGCAGGAGCGGCCCGGAATCCACCGGCAGATGGGTGTCAGCTTGGGAAGGTACTGTCATGGCGTGCCCCAGATGTCAGACGGAAGTAGGACCGGAGACAGCCGCGCCTGTCCGGTGTCGATCATGAACTGCCCCAGGTTATCAGGGACATCCGCACGTCCAGCGCGGAACCTGATGCGAAACGTGCGCGGCTCGCCGCCCTCCATCCAGTCCGAGCATTCGCGACCCTGCGGGGTTGCCGCAGGAGACACGAATACCAGGTGATCAGAGGGCTGATCAGGTTTGTAGATGTGCATTACGGACGCTGCACACAGACCACGGCATGGGCGTAGCCGGCACCCTTGGCAACCACGGCATCGAACTTGACGCCGACGAACTGGCCGGAGAGATTGCCCGTCAGGCCGAGTTGGAACAGCATCGGCTTCGGATCATCGCTCTCGCCCGAGACATAGGGCATCTCGACCATCTCTTCCATCAGAACCACCGCGAAGTAGTTCTTCAGGCCGGCCGGCGGCGCGCCGAAGCCGTAAGCAGCCAACGAGGCAGCGGGCAGGAATGCATCGCCGATGATCGGGAGAACGCCGGCCTGCGTGCTGAAGGTATTCACCTTCACGCCTGCAGCGACTTCCTCTTCGTTCATGGTGATTTGCTGCGCCTTCGCTTCCCGATCGATGTAATCGCCGAGGACCGGATTGACATACACCGCCGAGGGCTTGACCACGTAACCGGCCTGGCCGACCAGTTCAGCGATGACCCCCTTGATGCCGTCGATGATCGACGCGCCCGAAGCGACCGTCGCTTGGGTGGTGATCTGCGTCAGCAGGCCGACATACTGATTCGTGGTCGGCGTGGTCAGGCTGGTATCGGTGCCGTTCCACAGAGCGGCAGCGCGGGTGATGTTGATGCCGTTGACGATGTCCTCGATGTCTTGAGCGACAACAGCAGCGAACTTCTTTTGCTGCTGAGTCACCAGCTTGTCGAACAGGGCGATGTTGGACTGATTGACCACCGCCTTGACGAACGCGGAGCGCTCGCTACGGGTCGGGCTGGCCGGTGTGGGGGCAATTGCAGCACTCCCTTGACCGCCGGTATTACCGAAGGCGCCGGTAGCGATCGCAGTCTGCTCGAAGTAACGATGCGGCTGGCCCGTGGCGGGGACATCCTTGATACGCTGGAGCGCGACGGACTGACGACGAACGATGTCGGCGATCACCGGCTCGTAGTCGTTGACTTCAATGGCACCGGTGCCGAGGTAATCAGCAGCGGCTTGCAAACTCATCATTTTTGCGGACATGACATTATTCCTTTCAGGCATGAAAAAAGCCGCTCGCAAGCGGCCTTGTCGTGGAGTGCTAGGGTTGGCTTAATGCAAGCCCATCTTGGCTTCGAGGATCGCGGACAGGCGCTTGACCGTCGTAGCGCCGGAAGCCTTGAGACTGGCATCCATGGCTTTCAGATCAGGGCCGCCGGACGCTTCGAGGTTCGGCTTGTCGCCGTCCGGCGCGTCGGTCTTGCGTTCGGGAGCCTCGGCCTGCGCGAACAACTTCGCCTTCAACTCGCCAACCTCGACCTTCAGGCTCTCGATCTCCTGATTCGGCTTGTCGGTAGCCGCCTCGATCGGACCCCAGTCGTCGTAAATGTGGGGGAGCTTGCCCATCACGGCGCCGGCGTCCATCTTGTCGGCCATCCCGTGAAGGTGGGCGACGTGGCCGCGCTTTTCGTGCATGCCCAGGCCATCTTTTTCCATGCCGTCCGCAGCGGCGCGAAGGGCGTCGGAGTGCGGCTTGACCTTGTGCAACACGCTGGCAGCGGTCAGCGTGGCGCTGTTCGCCTCCATTGCGGTGACCTTGGTCATCAGTGCGGAGTTTTGCTCGGTGAGCTTGGCAACCGCGGCCATCAGTTCGGTCATGTCCATTTCGTTGATCTCCATGTCGGCGTGTGCCGTGAGTGAGGTGGTGGTGTAGGCAGCCTTGTCCTTCAGTAGGATTGCGGCGCCCGTGAATACACAGCTCGTCACCTCGACCGGATCTTGTTTCCAGTCCGCCACAGCCGCTTGAGCCTCGTAAGAAAAGCCCAGCAGCGACTTGCGCGCCTGAATATCCTTGACCACGGCCGGAAAGTCCGCGCCGTACAGAAAACCTTCGATGTGGATCGCGTCACCGTCGATCGTTGCAGCAGTGATGACGCCAATCTTTTTCTGAGCGTCGTGCCCCGCCATCCCGGCGGAGTAATCGACGCCCATCCCCAGGAGCGATGCCAGAGCAGCCTCGCCAACCGCTTTGGGGATCATCACCCGCTTGCCGTTCGCGCCGCCGACCGGGTTATCGCTCGCCGCATCGACGCGGGTCATGATGCCGGAAAATGGTATGCGGTTCGGATGGTCCGGGACATCGGGCATTTCGAGCGACATCGCCTCGAATCTGAGCGCCTGGAACCGCCCGCCATCCTGCTCGCCAGTCGGTTGCAGGTCCATCGACGCAGAATCGTGTGCTTCCCAGCCGGAGGTATCGATGCCGAGCACCTTCGCGCGGCTCAAGATGCGGCGCTTGGCCTCCGACTTCTCGGTATCGCTCAACCCCTTGGTGTGATTGAGCATTGACCAAGCCATCTTGGTGTGGTCGCGATCTGGCATCGGGAGCGCCCGCTTGCCGGGAACCGCAAACACGTCATCCGGGAGCGCGTCCCGCTGGGATTTGTCTAGTGCCATGATGGCCTCACAGGGTAGTGATGATCTCGATCACGTCGGCATGCTGCGGGCCGAGATGCTGCGCCACGCTCGCTGTGCGGGCCTTGAGGTCTTGGAGCGCGGTAGCGATGGCGTCGAGCGCTGATCGTGTCTGCGCCGAGTCGGTCGGTAGATGAGCCAGCCGAGCCCAGAGCCGCGGGCTTTCGACGGTATCCGCCGGGATGCCAGTGGATTCATCGGCCACCGCCTGCGGCGTATCCTCTTGCCGCGGTCGCCCAGGCCGTGCCATTACGCCACCACCGTCAAATCGAATACCCCGGCGTCAATGACTACCGTGGCCGCGAACGGGACGAGATTGACGTTAAACCCAGCATTCGTCTTGCCGCTGATGAATACCCCGCAGCCCTGGCTCGGACTGACATGCACCGAGTAATTCGCGGGAAGATCAGCCATTGCGACCGCAGTCGTCACCGTGACCCCGGCAGCGCCGGCGAGATTCGGGACATCGACGATGTTGCCGATCAGCGTGCGATCGGTATTAGCAGGAGTAGAGCCAGTCGGGATAGATATAGTGTGTTGGTCAAGAGCCATCTTCGTTACCTCCAGTGTTTGCCGTTACCGGCGGTGCCGTTTCCGGCAGATCAGGATCATCGACTTGCTTGCTGCCTTGTGCGGCCTTCATTGCAATCTGGACATCCGCCCATGTTTTGTCGCCCCATGTCGATTTCATTGGCGGCAGCCCAAGACGTTCGCGCTGCTCATCCGGGGTGATCGCGTTTGACGAGTAGTACATCTGGTAAATCTTGGCCGTCGCCGCTTCGTCTTCCCTATCGAGACCGACGAACCGAAATTCGAGGTGCGGCATCCCCATCCGCATCGCCAGGATGTCGGTATTGATGTGCGAGCAGATCAGCGAGGCCATTGGCTTGATCGCGCCGTCCCAGTCCCGATCTTCGGCCGTCTCCGCAGTGTTGCGATTGACATCAGCCTCCAGCCCGAGATTCTGCGGGCTCAATCCGAACGCGGTAGCTAGCTCGCGGATCAAGAATGTCTGCCATTTGAGGTACAGCGCCTCATCACCACCAGCGTGGAGTTTGAGGACATCGGGCTTGATCGAGTTTCCGATGATTGGCGTCTGTCCCTGGCCCTCGACCTCGTTACGCCAGTACGCCCGGAACGCCGCGATGGTCTCAGTGGAGGCCTCACCTGCATAGATCATGTTCTGCGGCTGGGCATTCGATGCGACGTTGGCGGCATAGGTCGCTACGCCCAACTGCCGCGCCACGCTCATGTAGGCGATTTCGAGCGGCCCCCAGCCATACGGCGAATCCGTCGCCGGGTTGAGCCGCATGTAGACGATGTCCCGCGCCGCCAAGCGTTTGGCCGTGACATCGCTCATCAGCGAGCCGCCGGCATAGCCGACGCCCTGGACGAATCGATCAGACTGCGGTCTTCCGTCCCACTTCGGGAGCGGCTGAATCGTCAGCGCATCGACCGGCCACAGCCACAGCGGGCGCGAGCCATCGCCAGTAACAGACTGCTCAATGACGCCCGCACCGCTGATCAGCGCATCCTCGACAAACTGCTCGATCAACCCACGGAACGAATCCTGCCCGTTAGGTTGAGATAAGCACCGCGCGACCGTATTAGCATCAATCAGCGCCTGATTTGCCTTAGCGTAGTCCTGACGCGGCACCACCTCCCACTGCAGCGTGGCGACCGGCTGCTTGATCGCATTGATCGCCCGGCGCGCATAGGGAGTGCGTGAGAAATACCGCAGATTGCTCGGTGTAGGCTTGACCTGGCCGAGCGACTTGCTCGACCCCATCAGGCTGATGAGCTTGGGATAGGCGAGCGTCTCCCGCTGCGGGCCGTAGCGCTTATTCGCCGCCCACAGCTTGATGTCGCGGAATAATCCCATTTTTGTCCTTAAGCGAAACTCAAGCCCGGTGACCCGAGCATCAGATCAGTGATCGCCCAGACCAGCGCATCCAGGTGATTGGGCGATTCGGTTGCTATCGTCGGGTCATACTCGCACAGCTCATCTTCGAGGGCCGGCAGACTGCCGACGTGGGAGACTCGACCTTGTTCGTAGAGCGCCGCCACCGGTTCGGCCCGGGCGAATTTCCCGCGGCTCGCATGCACCCGGCTATAACTGATCGCCGGATCGATCGACCGGATGATCGCCTCAATCATGTCGCCGCCCTGATTGCCCTCGGCTACGATTCGGTCAGCGCCCCATTTGTGGTAGGCGCTGATTGCGATCCTGGCCCAGCCGGCCGGCGACTCTTTACAGGTCCTGTCCTCTAGCACGTAGCCTCGGCCATCGACCCCGAGACCACACACCACGATCCCCGTCTCGTCGCTGTCCTCTGTACTGGTCACCGCAGGGTCGACCGCCACCACGATCCTGCGCAGCTCTGGGATGTCCTGCACCCGGTAGGGGTCGAGCATCGCATCTCGGTGCCAAAGCGCGCCAGGGTTGTCCGTCAGAATCTCGGCGTACAGTTCCTGCCGCCCGAGTCTCGTGCCCTCGTATTTTTTGAGGATCTGGCTCAAAAACTGCGGCGCGAGGTTTCGGGCGTTGTCCTGTGTCGATCCGCGCGTCACCCTACAGCGAGGATCGGCCACCAACTCCCTGATGAGCTTCGTCGGCCTCGGCGTGGTGGTGATCGCTACCCGGGGGCGATCCCCGAGCCGCAGACCCATCATCAGCATGTCCCAAGTTTCCGGGTAAGACCACGAAGCTGTCTCATCACACCAGGCGGCGTCGTGCTGCGGCCCTCTCAGCCGGTCGGGCTCGTCTGCCGAGTACGTTGTCGCTATCGCCCCATTGGGCCACGTCAGCCGACGTTTGCTGGGCTCATACAATGGCCGCTCGCCATCAGGATGCACCCGGAGGATGCCACTCTCGCCCTCCACGATCACGTCTCTGGCATCGGCAGCCGTCGCCGCGACTAGGGCAATCCGCCGATAGCCGGCCTTGACCCATGCCCGGACCGTCTCGGCGCCTGTCCGCGTCTTACCCCATCCGCGTCCCGCGAGTATCAGCCACTTGTCCCAATCGTCGCCCGGCGGTAGTTGCTGCTCCGGCCGGCCCCAGAATCGCCAGTCGCATGCCAGGTCAGCAAACTGCGCATCAGTGAGCCCGGCCAGTACCGACCGACGATCAGCCTCGGGGAGCGCGGCGACGATCTCAGCGCGCGACATCCCCATCCAGTTACCTCGTATTAGTGTTTAATCATGCCTACTCGCGCGCTGCCAGCGCAGCCAGTCGGCTCTCGACTAACTCTCGTGCTGCGCCCTCGACCACCTGATTGGTGTTGTTGATCTGGACGGCCACGCCCGTACCGCGCTGAGGATCGACTACCTCCAGGGCGCTCTTGATCGTCGTTGCCCGGTGCCGATAGTCCTGCTGATCAGCACAGTCTGCGGTCATTGCCTCACGGACATTGATGATCGCGGCGTCGTTGAGGTACTCCATGCGAGCGACTTTGCGGTCGACCACCTCGGTCACCGCGCTCACCATCCGCTCACCTTGCGCAGCCAGGGCGCTTCTGTACTCAATCCCGGCGCTCACGATAGCCGCGGCGTCTTGCGCCACCCCCTTAGTGAGCTGGGCAGCTTTACCGGTGCTGATCTTGTGCTTGTCAGCTAGCTGTCGCTGGCTATACTCGCCCGTGCGCCAGTCCGCGACTACCCGCGCGGCGATGCTAGGATCAAGCGATTTAGCTGCCATCAACCATCTCCGGTGTCACCGTTACCCTGGCCATCATCCGGCATCACCCAACACGCTATATCGCAACGATGCCGCTCGACCTCACCGTATATCGCGTGATGCACGATGCACCGCATATCTCGCCCCGCTCGGTAGCCTTCGCCTGAGTGCCAAGCATCCCGAGCGGCCAGCGTTCGGAAGGCTTCGACCGTGCATCCCGGAAATTCGCGCACTTCGTCGTGATGGATATGTCCTTGATACCAATAGCGGTGACTGGCTTTACCCCAATCGTCCGATCGGTCACATGCCATGATCCCTGGCAATTCAGGCATCTTGGCTTTATCACCGTGGGTGGCGCCGATCAAGACCTGGCCGAATCGGTAATACCAGTGCTCGGCCGGCGAAAGATCAACCGTGATGGCTCTGTCGGCGCTGAAATACGCATCTAGCGCGAGGGCGATTGCAAAGCTGGAGTGCTCGTCGTGGTTGCCCTTGAGGATCTTGACCATTACTTGTCGGTGCTTACTGCGCAGCCGTTTGACCGAATAAACCAGCGCTCGTAGGCCCACCTGCATGACCTTAGCCCAGCGCGTATCCACGTCTAGCGCGTTACCAGACCGCAGCGTTCGATTCTGGTTGTAGTCGGTGTGGAACATATCCCCGAGAATCAGCAGCAGGCCCGTCTCAGCCGCAGGCGCTGAAGCGACAAGGCGATCTATCGCGGCCGTGGTGATCTGTTCGGCTATCGACAAATCGAAGTCATCACCAGACTCAGCGCGCCAGCTATAAAGGCCAAAATGCGGATCTCCGACAGGATAAACAGCCAGTAAATCACGGTATGCAACCTCTGGAACTGGCTGAACCGGCGCTAATCCGCGAACATCCTCCACCAGGGAGTCGATAAACTCCCGCATAGCCTGCTCAACCTGCTCATCATCGAGCCTGGTCTTGACCCATTGCAGCTTCTGATTGCCCAGATCGTCATAGAGCGTACTGGTTCCGCGCACCACAAACGGGGCTGGCACGATCTTGTGCATGTCGTAAGCCGGCGCATATCCATGCAGCGCAGCTTTTTTCTTTAGCGCGACAATGCCTCGATTGAGAGCCGCCTTATCGATGCCCATCGCCTTAGCGGCTTTGGTGCCTGTGCCGTGAGCAATGATGGCGTCGACGTACTCGGCCTGCCTGGGGGTGGCAAACTCCTTTAGCCCTGGGTCAATCATCCGTGGCACCGCCCCTTGAAAACGTGGCACGCCGGCCAATTGGGATCAACCGGGAGGCCACGAAAGCCGGTGCCCTCGTGGAGGATCGGAAGAGTTCCCCAGCAGAGATACGCGCCTTCCTGGGCGGGTTCTGAGAAGCGGCACACGCCACAACACTCGGCGGGGAACTCGATGACCTTGGCCTTGGCTTTCGGTGGCATCGTTCCCTCCGGTCGGCATCCAGATGTAAAAATGCCGGCGGCTGCAATCGGCAGCGGGCCGGCGAACTAGCGGTGGCTAGTGGGAGATTGATAAGTGCGCTTTATGCACTCTATAAAAACAATCGCGTTGCACTACCACTCAAAGCGTGCTTTAATACAGTCATACCACAACGACAACAGGAGCACGAAATGACCACCATCTATATCCGCAGCAACGAAACGGGCCGGGACGTTGATAGTTTCACGGGGGCAGATAACGACGAGTGCGAGGCATGGGCTCTCGCAAACTACGACATCAATGATTACTCATGGGGTTATACGCGCGGCATGGATCCTCTACCGGCTGAGCTAGGGTGATTGCGATGTCCAACGAACAAGGGGCAGCGAACATGAACGAATTCGACCACAACAAGCTCATCGCCTACCTCCTGGCGCACGGCCAGGAGGTTGTTTCCTGCACGCCGGAGACCATCACGATCAACGGCCAGTATTCGGTCGACTGCAAGGCAGTCTCGCAGCTCGATACCATCCCGGCGACGATGCGGTCTATTCGTGATTATCTTGGCTACTAGGAGATTAAAATGACCAAATACGAAATCACCCGCACCGACATCAACAAGATTGTCGTCAAGCCCTACGAATTCCGCGACGAGCAGGCCGCTCTCGGCGAGTACATGTCCTGCCTGATGATCGCTGGCGCTCT
>Ga0307376_10006326_pt1 | contig 10486 bp, 25 predicted proteins | sample TR2MG_FD_202536 | JGI IMG/M metagenome (GOLD analysis project Ga0307376, IMG submission 202536) | Soil microbial communities from Risofladan, Vaasa, Finland - TR-2 | ecosystem: Environmental > Terrestrial > Soil > Coastal area > Acid sulfate soil | place: Finland: Risofladan, Vaasa | collected...
CAATGTTTTAAAAGTTCTTCAGTTTGTTCTTGAAATAGGTCTTCGAACAATGAGTCGTAATCTATGTAATTATTTATATCTATTTCCACAACTTATAATTTTATCTTCCTTCATATATCCACATTACTGCATTACAATAATTATGTACTGCACCTTCAGTCATACCAGTATCGTGATTATGTTGTAAATGTATTGGAGATTCAAGAAAGTTATCAGGAAACAAGTCCCAATCGATTTTCATTTCTTTTATGTATTCTGGTGCTTCTTCATCTAAACGACAATTACAATAATAACACATATTATTTTGTTCTTTAATATATTGTTCTCTTACTGCTTTACGTTCAGTAAAATTCAGTTTAGTATAATCTACAGGTAAATCATAACCAACTAATCTTATTTTATTCTTCGAATTCTTCGCACACATAATAATCGTTTATATTTTCTGCCCAATGTTTCATATAAGCATCATTACTTTGTTTATATTTATCCATACCGATTTCAACCAATATTTCTTTTTCGTCTTCATGGTAAGTACTATCATCACCACTACATTTGTTATCGACAAATAGTTTACAATTCTTGCAACATATGCTGTTTATTTTACTTTCAATATCTATCATAGTCTTTCGTCTCCTTCATAATATTTTACTTCACCAATAATATAATTTCCTTTGGCACGATATGCGCTAAGACATTTTCTATTATAGTATTTCATTTCAATATGTTTTGTAAATTTTTGAACTTGCATTGCATAGTCTTTTGCCTGTTCTTCATTATCGGCTTCAATAGTAATATATACTGCTTCGCCTTTCCAGCCACAATTAGGATTATTATATCTAACAGTCCAGACTTTATTCAAGGCATCAAAAAGTTTTTGAGTCTTTTTTGTTTTAGGATTAAAGAATTCCATTTCGGGTTCTTGGTCATCGGTATCACCCTTTACTATATTTTCTTCACGTCTGATTCTATTGGTAATGACTTTATCATAATCAGAAACACCATCAGCATCAAAGTATCCTAAGATAGCAGGACTGTCATAAGTTTTTACTTGGGGTCGATATACTTCTTTTTCGATTTCAATTAGATTATTGTCATCATTTCTATCTTTAAGTTCTCTTATGGGTTTACAAATAGGACAATCGATATTTGGCATTTGGTGTACACAAATGATTTCGTGAAAACTTTTGTCGTAAGTTATATATACTTTCATAATTTCATAAATTTAACTATTTCATCATTAACTTCCATAAGTTCTTGATGTAATTCATCTAAAGAACACATTATGGTATCAATTAGATTAGAAATTGCTTCGCCTTTGTTTTGACCACAGGCATTGATTTCAAAATTATATTTTCCCCAGAGCAAATTATCATTTAATTTTAAACTGGTTTCAAACCGATTTTTTTTCTTAACGAATTTTGTCTTCATAATTACACGTCTTTTTCCTCACCACAATGTTTACATTGGAAATTATCTTCATACATTCCTGAACAAACGTATAAGAATTCATGGTCACAATTATCTCTTATTTCTTGGATAGCAGCATTGATTTTAAGTTTTTCATTTTCGAGTTCAACTAATTTTTGTTTGAAATATTTAATTTTTTCATTACTATGACCAGTATATTTTTCATCACGACTAAATTTTGCCATTGCTTATGTTTTTAAATTTATTTAATTTTTTCTGTACTTTTAACCAGTACTTAATTTCATCTTCTCTATCTTCCCATGCTTCGCTGTTATCATAGATATACATTTCATTAAAGGCATGTATAATTTCATCAATAACATCAGATGCTAAGTCTTTATACTTAATACTGAATTCTTTTGCTTTTTTAGTTTCTCCTGCCATAATTATTTAAGTCTATTAAAATATTTTTCTTTATATATTATTTCATCAATACTTGGTGCAGGATTTCTAATCAGGATTTCCAATGCCTGTCTTGGACTACCATCTGCTTTGATACAGCTATCCATAAATTCTCTGACATAAGCACTACTATAGCGATATTTTACTAAATAATCATTAGACATTGCAATAATTTTTGTTGACTTGACATCGAAATCGTCATCATAAAGACTTTCACCCATTTTCTGTGAAATATATTCACATATGCCTTCTTCAATAAATTCTACACACCAATTAGTTTTATTACCTAATAACTGTCTTTCAGTTACATAGTCTTTACTAATAACTTGTTTATTATATTGCATTACTCTAACGACTTGATTAAAATAGACATGTGAGAGTTCATGAATAACAACTGCTTTTACGAATTTACCTGAATGCCTATTTTGTCTTTGTTTGGGTTTAGGCAAGAGTCTTAGTTCGTATTCCAAGAATTTTTCTTCGTTATTAATAATGATTTCGTCTGGATAATAAAATCTTCCGAGTTCCATAGTATCGTAGTCAGTATATTCACTAAGGTCATCGGTTTTAATAAAGAAGTCATAGATACTGTCTTTAAGATATTCTTGTAGTTCAACGGCAATATCTTCGCCAAAAAATGTGATATAATTATTAATACCGTTTGTGGTTGGGACTTGGTGTTGGTATTCGAAGTCAAAACCGAATAATACAAAAAATATTGTCAGTAAATATTTCATTAAATCTTTTTTAATTTTTCTAATAAATTTTCGCTTGTTTTCTGAAGTCTGAGCATGTCTGCTTGTAGTTCTTGACTGAACTTACTTTGAGTAGTACTGCCCATGCCACCAATAAGTCTTGCTGTACCATTTCCTATAAAGACATTTTTCTGACCACTTTTATCTTCATTACATTCGCCAATAATAACATCTGTTGGTTGTGCCAAGGGAAGGTCTTCGACATGTTTTTCTCTGCCGTACCATTGTTCTCTGTCTTTAATTGCTGCGCTGAAGTTATCTAAGCATGCATTAAGATATCTTGCTAAGATAAAATCTGGAGTATCGCTATCATTTTCTTTTGAATATCGATTAACGAGTTCTTCTAATTCTTTTTCGAATTGGCTTTTCATTGGATTTTGTTATTAATATTATTATTTGTTATTGTTTTAATATATTCGTCTTGATGTTCATTAAGCCATTTCTCTGCTTGTTCATATGCTTCATCGTCCATGTATTGTTGTGCTGATGATAAGGTTTCGAATCTTACGATAATATTTTCTCTCATAATATTAATTTTTATAATTTTTTATAATCGAAAGGAAACCGGAGGCTTCGCATATAAAGTCACTCGGCATCTGATTTTTATCTCAGACACCGTTTTTTTATCCGTTGTTTTAGTCTTTCTTTTAGGTTCAAGCTAACATCGATATCTGCATTTGATGTTAGTCGTCTTTCTCTTAATTGTTCTAATTTTTGATTTCTTAATGGTTCGTCACCGAATACCTTATTAACTGCTTTTCGAAAAGCAGTTTCTGCGCTACAGTCGTAGTCCCAACCACCGTCTTTACTTCTTTTCCAAGCCATCGTCTAAATATTTAAATCCTGTTTTAAATCCTGCTCTAAATGCGAGTTTAATATTATCTACATCTATTTTAGCATTTGGATATACTTGTATTATTTGTTTTAATTGAGTTTCGGCAAAATCAAATGCCAATTTATTGATTATTGATTCATCAGGTAATTTATTACTAATAATGAATTCCTCATAACTACAAATTTCTCTCATGACTACTTTATCACCGATTCCATGACCTTTATTATACCAGAATGTATCATAAGGACTATTACCTACGGTATAAGTGCCTTCGAAATTACCGAATGCTTCACCACCAGCATTATGTATATATTCGATTAGTGTTGCTTCTGAACCTTCATCGAACCAACTATTATTTTTCACTATGTATTGTTTTTCCATCTTCGTATTTTTTATATAAATAACTTCCACCGATATAATCAACTTCTAATATTAATAACCATTCATCATTTTTTAATTCATAGATTTCTACATTTAAATAAGTTTTATATCGATTAATTAAGTCCTCGCTATATTTAAGAAAATCATTAGTGCTTGTATAGACTCTTTTTTTAACTTGTCTTTTAGTGTATGGATGTCTACCTATTATTTTATATGTTTTATTCATTGATTTCTTTGTATTAAATTCTTGGATAACTTTTATCTCTAAAAGTTTCACCATAATCACAACCTATTTTATTACACATGTGTGGAATCATTGGTGGATTTGTGGTAAATACTTGTCCTGTTGGTCTTAAATATCCTTCTTTACATTTAGGACATTGAAAATCAATCATTATTTGTTTAACATCTTTTTTTATTTCCATTATTATAAATTTATTGGTAATTGTGTTGTTTCACTACTAATTGATAGCACTCTATTAATATCCATTGCTTTTAATCTCATACCGTATTGAATAAGTGCAGCACCAAAATGGTTATAAATTTCAGAATCTGATTTTTCTCCATCAATTCGAAATCTCTGACCATTACAACCATTGAATACCACTATATCTTTTTCGAGCATATTAGGAAAATTATCTTTCTCATTAAATTGTAAACCTAATGTCTTACCTAATTTTATTATTTCGTTTCTTGTCATAATTTCACCATTGTTATTACGTATTCAACACCAATACTTATTTGATTACATTTTTCAAAATTATCTTCGGCTTCGATAATATTTTTTGCTAAACATTCGGCAATGAATTGATACATCATCATGCCTTTTATATAATCCACTTCATAGAGTTTATATTTGTTTCTCATTTCTTTAAATTTCTTTTAATATGTTCATCTTTATCATCTTCGCTCATATCTTCGAAATGTTGTACAACAATTGCTTTATTACGAAGAACATAAAGGCATAATTTTATTCTTTCGAGCCAAGTGAAATCATAATTAAGTGGTTTGGCGATTTTCCAACCACGAACTCTAACTCCTGTGAGTTGTCTATTTATCTCACATTGGGGGAGTGATTCTTTAACTAAATCGTCTATTAAAATTGGTTTCATGCCGTAAAGATATATTTTTTGAATTTAATATCCAAGAAAAGCAAAAAAAAAGTGAACATCATTTGATATTCACTTTAACATTATAGTATAATGTGTTTTATAGTTCTCTGCTTAAAACTTTTGCAGCATCATTTAGTTTACGAACTAATGAATTTTCATATAATCTTTCAACAACAGAGTTACCATGCATTTCTTCAATCATTGAATCTCCATACATTTCCAGAACTTTTGATTCTTCGTCCATAAAATTAATTCTTGAGTCATCAAACATTTTTTCAACAACAGACCAATCCCACATTTCTTCAATAACAGCGTGTCCGTGCATTTCTTCAACTCTTGACATGTGTTTAAGTCTATCTGCTTGTGCATCTTCATGCATTTCTTCGATATTAGCATCGCCTTTAAGTATTCCTATTCTTGAATTATCATGCATTTCACCAACTTTTGCCTGTCCATACATTTTAACTACTTTACTATAGTTACACACTTTATTGATTTTAGAATATCCATACATTTCCAATACTTTACTACCGTCATGCATTTCATTAATACTTGTATCATCTGTCATAATCTGAACTTCAGAAGTCATGTCAAGGCAATTTATTTTAGCACTATTATACATTCCAAAAATAACACAATGTTTAACTTCATCAATGAATGCCGTGTTTGTAAGAATCACGCCTTCATGAAGCAATAACTTTTTTCTATTTCTTATAATCATTGACCTGATTATCATTTTTAAGTCAGACATTACATTTTTTTTAAAATCACCTTCGAACCAATCAGGGTAATACATTCCAGAATTAATTAAAATATAATTATCTATATCATCAAGTCTATATCCTTCTTTAGGACAATAGACTGCTTTAAAGAAATTATTTTCTTTAATTTCTTCAGGACTAATGTATTTTGAAACCAAATCATTATGAGATGTTGCAAATATATCATGAACAATTGTTCCGTCTTTCTTTATTAAAATTAAATAAAATTTATCCATACCATTTTCTTTTATTATAAATACTATAAGATTGATTAATCCTCGTTTTTATCGTCTTTTTTTACTGGTTTAATAACATAATCTTCAGGTTTTAATACGATTGCTAAAATCAGATATAATATTACCATTGGTGGTGGTGCAAAGATAGTTAGAATTACCCACATAATTCTAATACTAACGGGGTCAATTTCGGGGTCGATATACTTACTGATTCCACCACATACACCAAAAATTCTTTTTTCTTTTCCATTTACTTTTCTAAGTCTATACATAATAACAGGTTTAAAATAATATTATTTATATATATTATAGTGCAAATCACATACCAATGATTATAATTAATTTAACACGTATTAGTTAATGATTTACATTAACATATATTAACATAAAAACTGTTCGATATCGGGCAAAATGATACGATAACGAACAAAATGATACGATAATGATATTATTTTAAAAATATATTTGTTTTTCTCAGAAATTAATGCTACTTTGTAGCATTAAACTTTAAATTTATGATAGATTATGAATATGATGATTGTAGAACATCGGTAATTGATATGGCAATACGGAATGGTATTGGCACTAAAGAAGAAATACAGTTATATGAACAACTCAGTATAGCACTGGAACTAATTGATGAAGATTTTAGTGTAATATATAGTGATATTAATGACGGTATCGATTTTGGAATAACAACGCCTTACCCAAATGGTTTGCCTGAAGAAGTTGGGATTTTATTTTATAACACGGATTTAAATTTTAATGTCAATATAAAGGAAGTCATTGACATTTATGATAAACAACCTGAACGATATTCTAATATTGCCAGCAATCCATCTGAAAGATATTATGCTGTTACAATAAAAAAAGAATAATTTTTTGTAACATAATTAAATATTTTACGTATATACATCAAATTAATATTTTAAATACATGAAATTATTTTTATTTGGTATAGAAATTAATTCAGAATATGAATTAGAAATAAATACTGAAGAAGACTTTGGTTTTGATATTGAAGTTAAGTATAAAGAAGATGTATATGATGATGCTGAAGACATATATCATAATTGTACTGAATTTCATCATTTATATAATAAAAAAGGTATGAAAGATTTTCCAGATAGGATATCATCGGCATTTGAATCTGATATTCATTCTACTGGTTGTACAAGACAAATAAATTTGTTAGAATATATAAAAGTAGATATTGCTAAAGTTTTACATGAAAAATATTAATAATGCCGAATGGAAAGACACATGATAAAATAACTTATTTTACGACACCTGTTGTCGGAATGCTAAGTTATAGTATAACAGCAGACATTAAAACAACGCTGATTTTAATATCTACTTACTTTTTCGCATCAATGATGTTTAATGGAGATTTGGATATGAATAGTAGACCATATAATAGATGGTTTATTTTTAAGATGATTTGGATTCCATATCAATTAATATTTTATCACAGAAGTTTTTTTACGCACGGATTAATTATTGGTACAGTTATCAGATTATTATATCTGGGAATTATCCCGTTTATAATTATTTGGCTTAAAGCTGACCTTGAAGTAATCACGTCTATCGATATGAATATCTTGATTTTAATTTTCATTGGTTTAGAATCGGGTTCGGCAGTTCATACAATTAGTGATAAAATTTTTTAATTTTTATTATTTATATTAAAATTTATTTATGGAAAAAAGATACAATAAAGCAACATTAATAAAAAGGTCACATCCTAAATTTAACGTACCAGTAATCGGTCACTTTGGGACACATAGTGTTCGATATGAATCAATCTTAGATGCTGAAGAAGCTACAGGTACTCCTTATCATATGATATTTGATACATGTATTGGTAGAACCAGAACAGCATATCTTGCTTTTTGGGAATATGAGAATGGAAGACATTGGATTAAGTATAAAGCAAAACAAATCATTGGACAAAGAAGAGCAATGAGAATAATTGGATTTAATGGATAAACGAAAACAAATATTGATGTTAATCTTTGCATGGTTATTTGCGATTTGTAATGCCGTTGGTTGGGTAATTTTATTAAAACAGATATTATGAGATATGAAAAATGTAAGGTATTTATGATACCTACTGATAAAAAAGTAATACATGAAATAGGATTAGATGATATTGTTGGTCTTTTATATTTAAATCCACAAGAACATTTAATTGATTGGATTCCTCAACATCTTTACGTTACATCTGATGAAGAAATAAAAGAAGGTGATTGGATAACTGATGGACATAAAGTTTACAAAGCACCTGACATTGATGCATTTATTGGATTATTTAAAATCATTGCAACTACAGATAAATCTTTATTAATAAAATGTGATGGATGTAAAAGAGTTGAAGCAACAGCATTTGAGGTAGATATTAATAAATATTTATCTGCAAGCACAACATATACTTGCAGTTGTCAACTATCACCAGAATTACCTCTTGATTTTATTAAATATTATGCTAAAGAATATAATAATAAAAAACAAATTATAAATATATTAGTTGAATATAATGAAATATTGGCAGAAAAATGTGAATATGTTGATGCTCTTGGTAGTTGTGGATTATCATTATGTCCACATAGTGGAAATGATAATGTATTTTGTAATCAAATAGGTAAAGACATTCTTAAAGTAGATGTAGATAACACAATAAGAATTAATTATATTAAAGATAGTTGGAATAAAGAAGAATTAGATATTATCATCAATAAAGCACTGAATGATGCATTAGAACATGGACGAACAATTGGTTCTTATTTGGTATCTGGATTACCTGAAAAATATGCGCCATTAACTGAGCAGTCATTTAAGAATAATTGGTTTGAAAATAATTTATAATTATTGTAACATTTTAAAATAAATTTCGTATAATTGTATAATGATTTGATAAAACTAAACTATAACTGATGTAAATAATGCGATAGTGAATACTACGTAGACTGTGAGACTCAGCAAAGTTATTTAATCACAGACCGAAGTGATTGTTTAGTAAGATTAATAAAATAAAAGACAAGGGGACGTTGTTGCTGGACTGAAACTACTACAACATTTTTTATTCCTTGGTAAGGCAAATCATTAATTTTGTTTGGGGTCAGTTTCGATTGACAAGTGGTTAAAGATAAAACGCTTAACTAACCCAGAGACTCAGGAGTCTGGTATTTATATAGAACGCTTAACTATGCCGATATGCTCCTTTGTCTCACCAAATTTTTAAATTAAAACTATGGAAAAAGAAAGAGGTATTACAATCGTAAATGTTGAGAGAGAACAAGAAATCGAAAAGATTGCTTGGCAGGTATTTCAAAACAAATTAAGACTTAAATTCAAAAGTGAACTTACTCCAGAGCAAAAGAAAAAAATTACTGATGTTCCAGAGTATGATTACTACAGAGAAAAAGCAATTGAAATCTACGAGAAAAAACAAAAAGCATTATTAAATAAAAAATATTCAGTAATTGATATTCCTGCATCAGGAAAATCAGGAATGAATGGTGGTGGTTTTACTCTTTGTTTTGTATATTCAAAATACAAAGGAAATTTTGTTCTTAGTGGTTATATGAGAGAAGTTGAAGAATATTTAAAAAAGAATTATACACATTACTTCTGTAATTTTAGTTTATGGAATAATGGATTCAATAGAGATATTTGGCACTTCTGGAAAGACAGTATTGGCATTTTTAAACCATCACCTCGTGAAAGAAGAAAAGGTGAGAAAATTATGGTTAGACCATATAGTGGTAGTTGGCTTAGAGATGCTCCTGATGAAAATGAAATTATAGAAAAAACATTTAAATTTAAGAGATTACCTAAACGTTGGATACCTGAATTCGATAAATTATAATGTATCTGATAATCAATGAATAATTAAGAAAAATTAGAAAAAATAAGCCGTAACCCTTGTGGATTACGGCTTTTATTATTTTGTTGAATATTAGCGATTTGTGAATAATCCATAACTAATTCCTGCTTCAAACATCCATTTATTTTCTATGTTATTAAATCCATATCCACCACCTACTTTTAATTGTAGTTTATTGATATTAAATCTTAAACCTGTCATTCCGATATATATTGGGTCAACATCACCATCGTGACGATAACCTGCTGATGCCATTCCTAATGACCCATAATAGCACATATCCTTTGATTTAAGCAGTTTATTAGATTTTGTATAATAAGTGACGGCAGCACTAAATGATGGAATATTTTCTTTAGTATCAGGCATTTTTGCAGGATAATATCCAGCACTGATACCGAAATGTTCTAATTGTACTTCAGCACCTATAATTCCATTTAACCAAGAGTAACCACCCCAGACATTAATACTTGTTTGTGAGAATGCTGAAATGCTTAATACTAATGTGAATAATAATATAATAATTTTTTTCATAGATATATAAATACTAATGAAAATTGGTTTTATTACCTAAACATGCTGGACATAATTTTTTAGCTGATGTAGATGTTTCATCATGAACTTGTCCTGAACCACCACAAACAGTGCATGGTG
>Ga0307376_10006328_pt1 | contig 10483 bp, 25 predicted proteins | sample TR2MG_FD_202536 | JGI IMG/M metagenome (GOLD analysis project Ga0307376, IMG submission 202536) | Soil microbial communities from Risofladan, Vaasa, Finland - TR-2 | ecosystem: Environmental > Terrestrial > Soil > Coastal area > Acid sulfate soil | place: Finland: Risofladan, Vaasa | collected...
AAAGGCTTCCACTAAACCGGCCCCATGAACCGGAAGCGGGTCATGGTAAGGAGCAGAATGATTCAGATAGCTGTTCAGCCGATATAGGGCCATGCCGGGAACATTATTGACGAGAACTTCCCCCCGGCTTGTCCGGACCGTAACCCCTTTAATCCACCGATAGAGTCCATCCGTATAAGGGTCAGCAGCACCACCAGCCCCCGTAGCTATTCCATGAAGGATAAGCCGGATTTTCGTCCAGCCCATTCCATCAAGGGGAAAAATATTGCTATAAACGGTTATCCCCGCATTAGGAATAGCAACGCCGGCAAAAATTGTCTTTTTTTCTGTAGGATAAAACATAGACTTTTTCTCCTTTCCTTTCCTTAATTATTCCCTTCCCTTCTTACGCCCCATAAACGAGCGTCCGGAGGAAAGGAACCCGGTTGACGATAAAAACTGTAGCCATCACGATCAAGGCTGTGATTAAGATTCCCGTAGTCTTTCTGTTCATTTTTGAACCTCCATGCAAAACCATTAGCTATTGAACTTTGGAAAAGAGCAAGAAAAAAAACCTATAAAGATATAATGATATATTGATAATTTTTTAAATTAAAAATTCTCAAAACCATATCCTCGGAAACAGATCGCCTTAAATAATTTAGATCCCTTTCCTCTGTTATCTGGAAAAGAAAAAATTTGTCCGTTAAAGCTCTGACGATAACCGGAAGATCATAAAATCTCCGGGCGACTGCTATCGCATCAATATTTTTATGTCTTCCAAAACGATAGAGAAAAGAAATAAATGGATTGTCTTTCCCATAAAGATCGATCTCATCAAAGACAACCAGGGTGTGTTTTTTCGGGGTCGAATTATCCCAAACGGTTTTACAAAAAGAGTAAAGATTTTCTCTCGAAATAAAAACGCCCGCTTTTTTTAGGCTGTAATATTCGCCAAGAAAATCAAGGACATAGATCTGGTCGAAATTAGGCTGCTGGAGTGAAAACGGGGCCTGGGGCTGGAACATCAATCCCTTTGCCAGGGTCGTCTTTCCCTTTCCCCGTTTTCCCACTATCGTTATCAACATTTTTGGGAACTCTCAGTCTTTTCACAATCGAATATCCGAGAAAACCCAAAAGCAAAAACTCGTCTTTCATAAACCGGGCGACGTCATACTTGACAACAATCCGGGCCAGCGGTTTTGATATGGTCGCTTTTTCGATATCCGTCAAAGGAGCAACCCCCGGTTTAAGGATAGCCCAAACCTCGAAGGGAATACCTATCACGTCCCGGCAGATCTCTTGAATATTCCCGTTCTCTTCCTCAGAAGTCCCAAGGGAAGAAACCTTTTTCTCCTTCTCCGTTTTCTCCTCCTCGGCCTCCTCGATTCTGTTCTTCTGGTCCTGGGGGGGGAAATCCGGGAGTGCCTTGCTTTTCTTTTTCTTTATTTTCTTCTCCATGTGATTCGTCTCCTTTCGGTTTTTTGTTTTTGATTTTAGGTTTTTTAACGCTACTAAGATCCTTAACAGGACGATCAGTAGTATGGACTTCACTATCAGGAATAGGGCTCTTGGAAATTTCACTTTGAACTTTTTTTACCATCTTTTTTAGGCTCTGTTTTTTTTGATTTTTCATTCTCGTCCTCGGTCACGTAAAGTCTTAAAAATGACAAGATGATTTCCTTCTGTGTCGTCCCTTGCCTGATCGCCTTAATTTTAAATTGCCTATGAAGATCATCTGGCACATAGATAAAAAGCGTTTTCACTTTCATCCTCCCCAGGTTTAGCCCATGACGTTGACGTCTGCAAGCAAAATCATATTGAAATAATTATTTAATGATTAGCTTTTTTGTCCGGCAAAAGCCAGGCATTTTTCCATCCCAGGCTTTCGATCTTTGGGCTTTCATGCTTCGGCAGCCCGGCGAGCTCCTCCTCCTTGATCGACTTTATAAGACATTCCCGGCACACATGTTTTTCAGGATCTATGCCCGAAAAAAGCTTTTTACAGGATATGCAGATATTCATTTTTTTAGCCGGCCTATTTGCTCAAAATAAACATCACCCTTTCCGAAGTCCTGGTCAATATGAAAACAGATCCTAAAATCAACTATGATGTTATCGCCGCAATCGAGAGATAAAATCTCAATCCTCTTTTTTTCGATCAACCTAAAAATCTCAATCATCGACTCTTTTTGTTCGTTCAGTTTTTCCATTTTTCCCTCCATGAAAATTTAAGAATAATCCTCTATCAATTCACGATATTTTTTTTGCCTCTGTTTAAGTTTACATAAAAGATCATTATGCGAAGCCGGAGACTTTTTTTGAAAATCTTTGTCAGCAATCTTTCTTTCAACCTGCCTGATCTCCGCTAACAGACTTTTGAGTTCATCCTGTATTTTAAACTCAAGTCCTTTAGGGATTGCGGGTAGGGGAGGGGAGCTTGTTTCTTTTTCCCTCTCCTCTCCTCTTAATATCAATATAGGATTATCTATTTTAATCTCCCTCTGGGGACCGCTTTTCCGGTCCTTATGGACCGCTTTTCCGGCCCATTGGGCCGCGATTTTCCGCCTGTAGCGGGAGCTCAATTTGTAAACGTTGTGACTCATTATGTACAAAGTTCCATCGGTTAATTTCTCGATTTTTTTAAATTTTACACACTTATCGACTGTCCTTTTTAATAATTTGAGTGAAATATTAAGCATTCCGGACAGCTGATTGTCTAAATATGGCGTCCCTTTATTAGCCCGGATAAAGCCCATGTCTTTTTTTGACAAGGCCATTAGATCGACAAAAACGCCCCTTTCATCCGGCTTTAATTCAATCCGGGTCGAGCCAAAAAGCCACTTGTCCACATAAAGGGGAAACCAATCGTCCGTCTTTCCTCTTTTCATCGCTTTTCAACTCTTGATAGATCCATAAAGTTTTTTTCCATATAAAATAAGTAGATTTAAAAGCTCTGTCCTCACGAAAGAATTATGCCTTGAAATACCATCCGGGCAGCCATGGATGGCAGCGATCTTCCGGGTCGTCTTAGTTATCTCTTTCGACATATCAAAAATCATTTTTCCCCCTTCTCTCGTTTGTCTATTTCCATTAGCAGAATTGTTTTAAAAAAATGACATTCTTTTAAAAGATAATTTTTTCTTCTGCCTTCGGGAAAATTTGGAAAATCATATCGCTTTATCCGGTCTGAAATGACCCGAAACATCCAAAGTAAAATCTTTATCTCAGTATCTTTTAAGGCTTTCTCAAAAGATTTTTTCGTCATTATCTTTATCATTAATATCTCCTAGCTCAAAAATCTTTACAAAAAGATACGCCAAACCCAAGGCAATGATAACCGGAGGGAAAACAATGGTCACAAAAATCGCCCGTAAAATAAGCTTCAATATCCTTATCATGCTACCCCCACCACCTTTCCTCATCTCCTAATCCAAAAATACAATTATTAATAAAAATTCTTTCACAAAGCCATCCAAAATCTTTCTCAATTTTTCTTCTTGTTGTTCCCAAGTATCCGTTAAATCCCGGGCATCAAAAATTGAACGAATCGTATCGTCAAAACACATTTCTAATCTTTCTTTCAGTTCAGCCATTTCCCCCTACTTTTTTTGATAACAATAATTTTTGGATTGAATAAATATCCGGTCAAATTTTAGCCCCCCCCAGGAAATAGAAAATATGATTAGCGGCGATATTGCTATTGATACGAAATAAATATGTTCAATGAATGGATAAAGCCTGGAAATAGGCTGTGTCGCATAAGGATTAAAGTGTAAACTATTGTTTACTTCCATATTTGCTCAACCGTAAGGCTAAAAAGGGTAGCTAATTTCTTGATAATATTGACATTTGGATTAGGGACGCGGCCTCGCTCTAGGTTATTGATATATACTCTGCTATACCCTGTAAATTCGGCAACCTGGGTCTGAGTCCAGCCCCGTTGCTCTCTTAAATCTCTAATTTTAGCTCCCGGATGACCTTTATACTTATTCACTCCACTCTCCTTTATGGAATATCTATAAACGATGAAAATAAAAATGTCAAGCAAAATTTTAAAGATTTTTTTGGAAAAATGTCGACATTTTATTGGCCAGGGAACATTTTTAATTAAATCATTTAAAATCAGGGTGTTATGAAAATGAAATCTCGAGCTCAGCCGCGGGGTCCGGAGCAGGATCGGCTGCCCGCTCGGAAAACCGAAAAAGTCTATTTTGATTTACTCTGGACCGAGTGTCCTGGCCTAATCGCGATCGCCTTTTCCCCTGTAAACCCCGAATTTTGGCCTTTTTCAGATACCCCTGAGAGAAAATCGCGCCAGAATGCCCCAGGTTGAACGATCTCGGCCTCCCCCTTGGCAGGGTAGGGGGGGGGGATAGCCTGATAGCCGCCTTAAGCTTAGGGTCCATCAAAAAACCGATCTGTGATTTTGACCAGGAGCCAATTTTAGGCTTTTTGGGATTATATGAGTTTCGATACTGCTTCAAAGATCCGTGCGACAGTATCAATAGTCAGCGTCGGAATGAATTGTGCTTTCAAAGTGCTGGCGATATAAATACTAGGCTGGTAAACACAAGCGGAAAGAAAAAGGAAAAGGAAAAGGAACCTAACTCTTGCGGAAATTATTAGGCCCAAGAGATTCCGGGAATTACCCTTTCCCTTTTCCATATCTATGCCTTCGCTTTTGTCAAACTATAAACGGCTTGTGTGCCGGAGTAAACCGAAAGCCCGATAATAAATAAGCAGATCAAGGTGAAATTTCCCGTCGCTAAGAGATAGACAGCCGTTGCTATTAGGCAACAAAGAAAAGTCAGCCCCACTGCCAGGATTCCGGCCACGTTCAAAAGCTTTTTTAGCAAAGCGATGACCGCTCTCAGAGTAACCCCTCCGATAGAGAAGGTTAGGATGATTTGAGCAATGCTTAGATCGCATGGCATTTTATCTTCTCCTCATGTATCCCTTCACCCGCACCCTCCGGCCATGAACACGGCGGGTGAAACCATGAACCCGAACCTTTCGAGCCTTAGACCGTTTTCGTCTCCTCATTTTCATCCTCCAAGAATATTTACAAGGCATTAATGAACTATGCAAACCGCATCGGGGTCGCCATTACTCCGATAAAATTGGCCGGCAACTAACCCTCCGAGTATCGCCGCAGCATTGTCAGCATAGACAGGAAGCGTCATAATCGTATAAGGTTTACTTATGTCCAACAGCCCCCCAGGAGTTAAAATCCCCTGGAAAGGATAATAGATATAAGCCCCATCCGGATTAGCTAAATTAGTTTGAGCCGTTCTTCCGGCATCATCAATAAAAGTAACTTCGCTTAGAGCGTTCTGAACTCTAATCGCCCCGGCAACCCCCGATGGAGTAGTAACCTTGGAAAGCGAAGTCCACCGGACCATGTTTAAGTCAATAGATTTTTCCGTTGCAGCCGAGCCTAAAAAATAAACGTGCTCTAAATGAACTCCGGCTGAAGCTCCCGCCGCATTTCCATCCACGGTCAAAGAATATTTAGTCGTCCGGGCTCCATCCCCGAGCCAATTATTCTCGAACCAACAGGTCCGTAAAATATTATGAAAAGCAGTCACTCCCGCGCCTGGGAGTATCTTCATTCCTTCTTTGTGATTCGATTCAAAAACACAATTCCACCAATCTGTCAAAACCGAACCGAGAATTAATACCCCTTCCTCTACGGCCTCCCTAAATAAGGAGTCCATGGTCCATAAGCTTGTAGGTGTGCCATCCCCCGCTTCCGGGTCAAGAGTAAGGTTCTTAGTATTTCCGTGAGAATAAACCCGAAGGAAAGACGTTTCAACCGCTTGTCGTAATTTTATCCCTATCGCCCCGGCCCCCAAAAAGTTCATAACTTCAACATCAATTATTTTCGTTGTCGCACTCAAAACCGAACCAATTAAAAGTCCTATTGCAGCATTCGTATCCGTTCCATCCAAAAGGATATTTTTTACATTTCCGGAATTTACAGTTAACGCCGTTCCTACTGCAACCGAAGGCCGGATGATAGCAGCCCCTTGCATTGGCCCCACCAATTCCTTTCCCGGGCCAACAAGTATATTTGCAGTAGTTCTATAAGTTCCTTCGGGCATATAGACAGAAGGCAATGCGGCCAGGGCATCCAAAATCGCCGTCGTATCATCCGTAACCCCATCAATCACAGCCCCGAAAATCCGAACGTCCGGAAAAAGAAAACCGCCATCATAATCAAAATTGTGCGAGTGAGGATAAAACCCTCCGGCCCCCGGATTATCTGCTATGCCGACTTGTCGAATCGCCATTTTTTACTCTTGATAATAAAGATCATAAGCCAAGGAAATTCCCATCCGGACATTTCCCGCCGTAGGATTTGTAGCCCTCACCCGAAAACGATGACCCCCTTCTATGGGGACAGATTGAACCATCTGGCGGCCTGTCCCGAATCCAATTTGATCGAGAATCGTTTCATAAGGATAGAGAGGATGATCGTCCGAATAAAAAGACCAAAAAATCGTTCCCCATGCCGCGACAGTATCGCAATAGTTACCAAAATCCGTGACTATCATTTGGCATTTTCGGGGAACTTCAATCTCTATCAGATTGACAATCCCTCCCCCCAAAGGAATCACCGCCGAAAAATTTTGAATAAATCTTTCAGTTCTTATATACATTATAATATCCTCTCACCGCTTCCAGATATTCGGGGGACCGAAAACCATACCCATATTTTGCTTCTCCCAAGTTATACATCTGGACCGCAATATCAAAAACGTAACGCGAAAGAAGCTTGCTTAAATGCCACGTCCCTATGTCGATATTCGTTTCCGGGACAAGCAATAAATTTTTTTCAAAAAGAGTCGGAGACCGATAATCCTTTACTAGCCCATAGTCCTGGGCCACCATCAACCCAACTTGCATAAGACCATAAGAAGGGTCGGTCGGATTTATAGCGTTAGGATTAAAATTCGACTCTTGCCGGATGATCGCTTTTATAAGAGCCGTTTCTACTCCATGTTTTATTGAAGCCCTGCTGATTAAAATGTCTATAGTAGGGGAGGGTTTTTCCGAAGCAGAAGCCCATTTTGGAACGATGAAAAGTAAAAAATAAATCCCTATCCCCACAATTCCAAAGGCAAGTAAAAAGTTCATGTTTTGTTTCCGTTTAATTTCAAAAGAGTTTCGATTTTTGTTATTCGATGTTCAAGCTTTACGATATATATGACTCCTGGGATCAGAAGGATATTCAAGAAGCTAAAAAAGCTAGTCAAGTCATTCATTATTTTCTTCCCCAAAAAAGCCAAGCAATGAAAACGATAACCGCAAAAATGAGAATCCATTTCAAAAAACTGAAAACCTTTATAACTCCTCCCCCTATATCTTCTGCAATTTGGGTTGCCATTTCCCCCACAGTAGGGGGAATATTAACCCCCTGCTCTTGAGCAATCTGTCCGGCCACACTTGAACCATAAGCAACAGACCACATCTTTAGTTTATAAGCTTCCGTAGGATGGAAAATCTTATAAATTTGAGCAGCAAGCCAATTTGATAGCATTTTACAATTTCCGAACGAGTAAAATAACTCCTATCGTCAGCGTCGCAATAATCAGGAAAGGGAGAACGACATTGCTAGAATAAAAGGAAAGTCCCGTAGGAGAAATCTGAACTCCCGCCCCCACCGGAGTTTTTACTCCTTCGATTTTCCTTCCAATAATGTCGATTGCCGTATTTAAAGCCCGGTTGATAAGACCATCCCAATCAATTCCGTTAGTGGCCATTTTATTTTCTCCTAAACTGTAGAACTAAAAACACCAGGACAACCAATATAATGCTCACCAAAAAAGCATAGCCGGTCTTTCGACGTTCTTCTATAACTTGCTTTACATCAAGCATTACATTTGCAACCCGAGAAGTTATTGCAGACCAGTCTAATACCATTTTATTTTCTCCGAAAAACTAGAATCGCTATGCCTACTGCAATTATAATCAGGATAAGGTTAGAAGTCCCTCCCCCGCTTAATAGGGAAGCAAGCCCTTCGGGGGAAATAGGAGCACTATCTTCCAATTTTTCTTCGTCCTCTTTTTCTTTTTCTTTTTCGTCGGCCGGAGTCGTATCCGAACCCGGACGATGAATCTTAGAAGGGTCTGGTCGTTTTGTGCTTGTAAAAACAGAATCCGTAGAGTCTGTTTTTCGGGGCTCTTGGGGACGGGGGACTGTCGGCGTTTCTTTTCTCAAAGAACCGGGAGTAAAAGCCATTTTCTTATCTCCTAAAAATTAGATAACCCACAATCAACGCCGCAATAATCCAAACGTAAGTCGGAAATGAAAAACCTAGAAACCCTTCCCCTTCTTCTTCCCGGACCACATTTGTATTAGGATCTCCTCCACTCCCCCAATTTGGACCGGGACCATATTTAGCTTCTATAGCGTCGATGGCCCGAGCATAAGCATCCCATTCCGGACCAACACCCCCAGCTATCAATCGGTTAGGATTATCTTTCTTAGCCTTTCTTACCGCAGCCCTTCGAGCCGCCGTATTAGGGTCTGTGTTCATGTTTATTTCCCTTTTATTAATAAAAAATATCCTAAAGCTAAAGCTCCAATAATCCATAGGTAAGAAGGGATTGAAGAAAGTGCGGTTGTAACTCCCTCTCCTGCCCCTCCGGAAACACCCGCCGAGCCTCCCCCACCAAAAAGCGTTGATTCTCCTCCCCCCTGAGTATCCGTTCCACTAAATATTTGAGAACCTAACCCGGTCGTTGAAGGCGAAGTAGGACCAGTTTTCAGCGTAGAAGGAGCAGAAATAGGGGGCGGTTTAGGTGGAGTAGGAGTAGGAGTAGGAGTAGGTATAGAAATAGGCGGAAAAGGCGAAGGAGGAATTGGAACTGGACGTGGATTCCAAGGCGGAATTTTTATAATCGGTTTTTTCGTAGAAATAGGTTTTGTCGTCGGAAGCGGAATTACAAGCGGAGAAGTAGGGACCGAAGGAGTTATATCTTCTTGTATCATTTTTCTATTTCCTAACGCGGACCCCGTAAAGATTGTGAAGAAACCGTCGTCCTAATAGTTACTCCCGCAGCTTCCATAGCTTTCACCCATTCATCGGGGGATGAATATGTCACCCCCCTATAAGTAAAACTTCCCTCTTTCCCGAAAATCTTTTTAATGGCGAAGGTTGTCCAAATTACCATGAAAGTCACAACAAAACCTATAGTAGCCGCAGAAGCTCCGGCGAAGATTCCCCCCGCCGGAGCAGCCCCTACACCATATCCCGCACTCCCTAGAGCCGCACTTCCGGACGCTCCAACCCCCGCCGCACCTTTAGCCGTTGCAGAAATGCCCCCGCCTAAACCTAACGATTTTAAAAGGTCGGAAGCAGCTTTTTTTACAGTAGGGATAAGACCTTCAACAACTTCCTTTTTTGTCTCAGCAGCAGCTTTTTTACTTAGAAAGTAAAATATTGCGATAATCCCTAATCCTAGGATTATCCATAAAGCCGCTTTCGACTTCAACATACTTCAAGTTATCTCAAAGCCCTCATGCCGAACGTGCAAAGATCTGCTTCGTCCGTCGCAATGGCAATAGCAGTATTGGCAAAGCTCAGGTTGATAGTAGATTTTTTCCCGGTCGGATAAACCTCGTTGATCGAACCCTTCTGGACAAATAAGTGAGGATACATCCCTATTTCCCAGGTTGGAGCAATGGGAGCAACTGTGACCTGATACTGATTGTACGGAAGCAAGTCCGTTCTCGTCTCCTGGAAGCTCTGAAAAACCACGTTATTCATCCAGGTCCGGACCGTATCTCGGAAAGTAATATTTGTGATCGTATCCCAGTTATTCGCAGCCGCACCAGCCCGAGCCGCCGCAATAACCGTGCCAGGAGCACAGAAGGGAATCTGGACTAGAGCTCCCGCCCCGACTTGAGGATGATTATAAATATAAAAACCGAACAGCCCCAAGTCAAGGGAACTTTCCAAGTCCCAATTCGTCCGGACCGCTGTCAGGATATTCGGATACGTCGCAATATAAGGCAGCGCATACGGTCCCCCGGCCCCATCCTGAACTACGGCCGACAATGTGCTTTCGATCTCCATATCAACCGTAACTGCAAGAGCCGTATTTCCAGGAGTAGTATAAAGGTCTCCCACAACCCCGGTTGAAATTTGAAGCTCCAAATTCGAGTAACGCCCCGAAGCAAAAATCGTATCTTCGGGTCGCTTCAAGAATGGGAAGCAAAAGGGAATGTCCAGAACAGCACAAAAGGCTTCCACTAAACCGGCCCCATGAACCGGAAGCGGGTCATGGTAAGGAGCAGAATGATTCAGATAGCTGTTCAGCCGATATAGGGCCATGCCGGGAACATTATTGACGAGAACTTCCCCCCGGTTTGTCCGGACCGTAACCCCTTTAATCCACCGATAGAGTCCATCCGTATAAGGGTCAGCAGCACCACCAGCCCCCGTAGCTATTCCATGAAGGATAAGCCGGATTTTCGTCCAGCCCATTCCAT
>Ga0307376_10006329_pt1 | contig 10482 bp, 12 predicted proteins | sample TR2MG_FD_202536 | JGI IMG/M metagenome (GOLD analysis project Ga0307376, IMG submission 202536) | Soil microbial communities from Risofladan, Vaasa, Finland - TR-2 | ecosystem: Environmental > Terrestrial > Soil > Coastal area > Acid sulfate soil | place: Finland: Risofladan, Vaasa | collected...
TGCCCACATACTAAATTTCTCAGAATCAGAGGAATTTCCTGTGCAATAACTCTCATTAATCCCATTGGTTCTCATCGCACGCCATTTATAATGATCTCCTTCGAGCCAGGCTTCAGTCAGGTTTTTAAATTGGCGGTCTTCGGCTATCATTGCAGGATGAAGGTGGCAGTGAAAATCAATTATTGGCTGATTCTTAGAATATTCATGGTAAAGTTTTTCAGCAGTTTTGTTGCTAAGGAGAAAATCATCATTTATAAATGTTTTCATACGTATTAAATTAATTTACAATTGTCGTATCGAACTCTCGATGAATTTTATTCATGCTTGTTTGTGAACCGACCCGCCATTTGGCGGGGAGCTCAACGAAGTTAATTTAGCATGATAAAATTCATGTTCGTTTCATAACTTCTTTTATTGGGATTGTATTTGAACAGTATAGTGAATTTTTATTTACGTTAACGATCACGAAAATAGTGGATTCAAATTAATTAATCAAGAAAATTCTCACGCGTTTTACAATAAATTAATGCGATTATTACCTGTATGTAGCTATATATTGTTGATCTTTAATGCGTTGAGACTAGAATCGATTCTTTCGCCCCAGTCAATAGTTTAATGTGATCGGCTATGACAACATTAGTGATCTCAATGCAAAAAAATAGAATTACTCTCCCTTCTTTGCTTACTATAAGCTTCAGCAAAAAAAGGAGGTTGTGTTGTATTAATTGTTTTTACTGCTGTTTATGATCTGTAAGTAATCATTTACAAAAACCAACTTTTAATCAAATAGCGATGCACATAAAAATGAAGAAGAACATAATTGAATTTAATAATGATATCTCTATTTTTGTTAAGAAATGGACCTTTTACAGATATTGGTATAATATGAATGATTTATATGATCTATATGATTTATCAGGAAAAGTTGCCCTGGTTACAGGAGGCACCCATGGCATAGGTCTTGCAATTGGATTAATACTCGCCAAAGCTGGAGCAAAAGTATGTGTTAACGGTTTGCACGACGAAAAGCTTCATGCTTGTGCAGAATCCTTTAAGAACGAAGAATTAGAAGTGTTTACATTGAGATTCGATGTAACAAATGAGGCTGATGTTAATAATGGAATTTCACTGATTGAAAAAAACGTTGGTTCTGTCGATATTCTTGTTAACAATGCAGGAATTATTAAACGCACACCTATACTTGACATGACAATATCTGACTACAAATATGTTATTGATGTAGACCTTGTAGCGCCACTGATTTTGACAAAAAGGGTTGTGCCAAAGATGATTGATAAAAGAAGCGGAAAGATCATCAATCTATGCTCACTGATGAGCGTTTATGGACGTAACACTGTTTCTGCATACTCATCAGCTAAGGGAGGACTTAAACTGCTTACAAAGAACATGACTTGTGAATGGGCAAAGTATAATATTCAAATTAATGGAATTGGTCCGGGTTATATTGCGACTTCTCTTACTGAACCTTTGCGCGAAAGCGGACATCCTTTTAATGAACTGATTATGATGCGAACGCCAGCAGGCAGATGGGGTAAGCCTGAAGATGTTGCTTATGCTGCACTGTTCCTGGCGTCAAAAGCCAGTAACTTCATCAATGGACATATACTGTATGTTGATGGAGGAATACTGGCAAATTTTGGTTATGTAAAGGGGGAAAATGATCTTTAGGTGACAGTAAGTCTGTTAGTCATTTTAACCGCTTCCTTTCCCTATGTGGATAGTTTATCGCCTATCAGGATAAATAAATTTCCTTCCCTTAGACTTTAGAGTCATTAAGTCTTGTCGGGATTATCCGGATGCTCATCTGAATAAGGTTTTGAATACAAGTCCTCAACTTTTACCTTGTCATTTTCAGGATTATCAGTAGCAGAGTACAGGAGCTCCGTTTCAGAAGCCCTGGCATTAAAATAAATTATGGTAGCAAATATTGGAAGAAATGGCAAGGTCAGAGCATTAACAAAAGCTGAAAGAATAATAAATAATGGTCTTTGTGTAACATCAACGATAGTAGCTGCCTCTTCAGGATTTATAATCGTCTTAACAAAACTGCCAGTAAACGGAAGAAGTAAAATGCCTGAAAAGATAATTGAGACTACAATAAGTATTATAAGAAATACTGCCACCCATCCAATATTCGACCAGAAGTTCTTATGTGCAAGAGCGAATGTTCTGTTTATGGTATGTCCGATATCGGTATCTTCAACAATCATTACAGGTAGGATGAACAGGTATAGTGTTATTAAGTATAATATGGAGAAGAATACACCGACAATAAGGGCAAGAATACCAAGAAATATAGCTATTGCACCCATAAATACGAAAAGAACCATAATTATAAGGTATGGAATAAAATACTTCATTGATCTTATGGCAGAAACAACAAAATTACTCTCACTGTCAATTGGGTTATACAAGATATAGTATTGAAGAATTGTAGTAAAGAGCAAATTTATTACTGATATTATTAACATCGGCAGGATCAGGCCCTTCATTGCTTCCAGCAAGAGTAAAGGATCTGTAATAGCCTGAAGTTCTTTTAAATCTATAGTTGTTGAAGCATATTGCAAAACAAGTGACATCCCCAGTGATATAATAAATAATGCAACGAAATGTTTTTTATAAAAGCTCCAAAATGAGCTAATTGCGCTGTCAATATTGTGCCTGCTGTAGAGTGGGTGTTTACTGATCTGATCCATATTCCAAATTTATTAGTTTTTCAAATCTATACAATAATTTTTAATTCAAGGTTTATTGTTATGAGTTAAGGCATGATTGGCGATTGCGCCATACGGTTTTTTTTCTTATCTTAGTTAAATGTCTGTACAGTGTTCTCCAGCACCCTGTGCCTTTCCTCCTTCATCAATTCTTTACTTATTTTCCTCTTCTCCACCGCCTTAATAAATGACTGGAAGTGAAAATTGAATGAGGTTTTTTAGGAGGGAAAATACCTTCATTTACTGATCTTACATCTTCAATAGTATAGAATGCTTGAGGAAGGAACTCGTTGATAGTTGTAATAACGTCTGCCAGGTTGTTTCTTTGCACTATAGTATAGATAAGATACACCTTTTCCCTGGTTCCATATGCTTCGACCACTGTAGCACCATAACCATTCTGGTTCAGTTTTTGTACCAACTCTGTTACATTATCATGTGCAAAAACCCTTATCATCTGGATGCCAACAGCAAGCTTTTCCTCAAGGATCATACCTACAAGGTTGCCAGTTGCGAATCCAGCCGCATAAGCTACATAATTCAAATAGTTATCGAGATTTTGCATGATTCTGCTTATGGCAATTATCCAGATAAAAACTTCAAAAAATCCCAGAATGGGCGCTATGTTTCTTTTCCCTTTGGAAACAAATATTATTCGCATGGTTCCTATCGATACATCACATATCCTGGCTAAGAAAATAAAGAAGGGAATAACCAGATAGCTGAATATATCGGAGTTAAAAAATGATGTTTCCATTATTATATATATTTGAGTTGAAGCAAAGATAGACATAAAGGCGCAATGACACAACGGTTAAAAGGAGCATCATCACATTGTCATTCCGTTACCACTCCTCACAAACGCACCCTTAAAATCCAAACATATATCCAATGGAAATATTAAAAAACGATGTCCTTTCAGGCTTGATATCACCTCCAGGTTGGCGGGGAAAATTGAAATTATACCCTGCCCTAATGTCAAGATTATTATAAGAAAGATCAAGAGGGACTCTTATGACAGTGTTCATAAGTCCAAATGTGCTTTTTTCGGAATAGATATCTCCTGAAAACCTTGGAAAAGAAATATACTGGCTTGTAACAACAGTTTCATTGCCAAGGAATAATGATAATTCTGGTGAAAACTTAAGTTTATTAAATAACCCTATTTGCAGGATTGTTATATCAGTAAAAAGGTCCCATGAAAACTGTACTGAAGGATCATTTCCTAGAAGAAGAGAGAAATCAACAGATGTACCGATATACTTTAAACGGTATGTAGCACCAGCATTTACAGAACTGTTGAAGGCATTCTCTTCAATTGAATCCACTTCTGCGAAAAAGAAACGGTTATAAGAGGCTCTTAGACTTCCTCCAGGTAGATTTTTTATCCTGTTGTTATAACCAACAGATGCAATTGTTGTGTTATATCTTGGTATAAAGCCACTATACAAAATTCCTGATACTCCTAAATTAAGACCTCCCGGGCCCTGGTAAAAAATCTGATTAGCAATATTATACTGGTTAATACCAAGATCCTGTCCGGAAAAATATGTTTTATTTTCAAATTCACTGCTTGCATAAATATATTTATAACTCGTGAAAGCATTGAGGAGATCATTGATATCTGTTTCGTTAAGAACTATTGCTTCAAGAATTGAATCCTGAGAGTTTTTGCCAAAGAGGAACTCGTCAAGTAATAAATTAACAGTCCCTTCCTGAGCAAAAGAAGGAAGGGAGATAAATAGCATAATGATAACTGCTTTAATACTTTTCATAAATTTGCTTAACTAATTGATAAACATTTTATATTCTCGGTGGCCTTCTGTTTAGACGAGCTCTCCTGTATAGCGCCCTGTTCAGTTGGGTTCTGCTAACTGCCATCTTCCTGATTCGCATCCTCTGCTGGTTGCCCAGGGTGTTCATAAGAACATTCTTTTGGACCCTGATCTCTTTTCTGTGCGTTTTCATCATGCTGACCTGATTACCCGATAAAGACTCACGGAATGCTTTTATCTTACTTTCTTTTGATAATTCGGGATTAGTAAGAATGTCAAGCTGATTACCCGATAGCGACTCCCTGAAAGCATTCCTGAATTCAATTTGTTTTGACCGGTTTGATTTCAGCATAGCTAACTGCTCATCTGAAATATTCTCCCTTGTTGGCCTGGGTCTGTTTCTTGTAGTAGCAATCTCCTGTGCGACAATAATATTGGATGTAAATATTATTGCCAGAATGTTAAATAAAACTGATTTAATAATCATTCTCATGATAAATTCTGTTTCCTGATTTGTATAGTTAATCTCTTTGATACAATTTTTGAAGGAAGGTTTAATCGAGTTTTTAAACTTTTGCTGTTTGTGATTGTTATATAATTGTTAAAAATACCACATATGGCTTTAAAATAAGCTTTATTAATAAATTTTTATAATTACAGTTAATAATTATACAGCAAATTAACATAAACTAAATTAATTAAAAGTATGAAATTGAGTAAATTGACTTTTACAATAATCCTTACAATAGTATTGGGGATTGTTAGCGTATCATGTACAGGGAAAAAAGTACAGAAAAATACACACTCTGATGTGGAGTATTACAGAGCACTGCAATTCAGTGAGACGCCATATGATATTGAAAAGGGTACCCATCCTATGACTGCTGATGAGGCAAATGTTACCAACAGCTACAAATTCACATATGATGATGCGGGCCGGCTATTATCTGTTGAATTTGTAAGGAATGATGTTCTTTTGGGATATTCCTCAATGGGGGGTGCTGCCAAAATTACCTATCAATATATTGATAATAAGCAAATTAAACATTATTTTAATAATGGCAATAAACCCATCGAACCATCCGGAGTTTATGCAGCTGAGTACACTCTCGATGACAATGGTAATCGTACAAGCCTGAAGTTCTTTAGTAAAGATGGGTCGCCTGTGGAAAACAGAAATAACATCCATTCCTGGACATGGAGTATTCTTGATGATGGAATGGTTCGGGAATTAAGATATAATCTTGCTAAAGAAGAAGTTGTAATGAATCCTTTCTGCCCCTTTTATGAACTCAGATTTTCTTATAATGAAAAAGGTTATGTAACAAGGATGGCTAATTATATGGGAGACACTTTATACAATTGTACAGCTGAGAACTGTGGGGATATTGGGGTATCATATTTCATATTCGAACCTAATGAAAAAGGTGATCTTGAAAGTTTTTCCGTTTTTAATGTTTTTGGACAAATGTCGAATCTATATGCAGGTTGGTCAAAACGTATAAATAAGTTCGATGATAAAGGATATGTAATTGAAACTGCTGTATTTGATCAGGATGACGAATATGTAGCTGGAAATAGTATTCCTGTAACACAAAATATTTATGATAGTCATGGTGCTGTTATTGAGGTAAGGAACATGGATAAAGAGAGGAAAGTAATTAATCACCCTGAATCAGGAGTTGCAATTACAGAATATAAATATGATGATTTGGGGCAAAGAATCGAAACACTCAGGTTTAATAAAGACAGAGTGCCTGTACAGCCTTAACCAATTACGAAATATAGCTGATATGAAGAAAAATCATTTTTCGATATTCTTAATCTCATTTCTTATCACACTTTTTTTTGCTGGTTGCTCTGGGCGAAATGCAGAAAATCAGAAGGAATTGGTTCCTGCAGTTACAACACCACTGGTTATAGGAAATGAGACTTTGTTACTTCTGGAAGATCTAAAAGTAAATGGTGATTATGTAAATAGTCAGGTTTATCCCTCTTTGATTAAGACATCAATAGTTAATGAGAGTCTTGATGACAATATTCTCGTAATTGATCTCAGATCTCAAAAGCTTTTTTCCGAAGGTCACATTAAAAGGGCAGTTAATAAGAAGTTTGAGGAACTGCCAGATTATTTTGAAACCGGAATAAAACCATTTGAGTATGATAAAATAATATTGGTAAGTGATGATGGTCAATTATCAAGTTATACAACCTCATTGTTAAGGATGATGGGATATGGCAATGTATATTCAATGCGTTGGGGAATGAGTGCCTGGAATAGTAAATATGCCAACAATGGATGGCTAAAAGGTGTATCAGGAAAATTTGAAACCATGCTTGAGAATAATACAAATGAAAAACCTGATGCAAAAGGTATGCCTGAACTGAACACAGGAATGAATACTGGCGCAGAAATCGGAACAGCCAGATTTCATAAATTGTTTGAAGAAGGTACAGGAAAAGTTCTTATTTCAGCAGATGAAGTATTCAGCAATCCACAAATGTATTATATTATTAATATTGACAGGAAGGATAAATACGAAGATGGACATATCCCTGGAGCTGTAAGATACAAACCTGATGCAACGCTTGGTTTTACTGAAGAAATGGCTTCTATACCGATTGATAAAACGGTCGTTGTATATTGCGGTACCGGGCATAATTCAGGTTTTGCAACTGCCTATTTACGGCTGTTTGGATATGACGCACGAACGCTTAAGTATGGTAATAACAGCTTTATGTATGATAAAATGGTACGGCAGAAAACTGCTTTATCATGGCTTCCTTTTACCAGCCAGGAGGTTAATGATTTTGCATCTGTAAAATAATAATTATATATTTTGCCAAATGTTTAAAGTTCCGGTTTGACTAATGTGTCAGGCCGGAATTTATATTTTAAGACCTCATTGTCAGTTTCTGTACTGATAATATAAATATTGGCAAATCCCATCTGGCTAAGAATCATCCATATCCTTGCTGAAACACCTATCTCACCATTGACTATTAATACTGGGCCATCATGCTTCCGGATTATGTTTAAGTTAGCCTTATTTAACAATGAATCGATGGAAATATTTATTACTTCAGTTCCAGGATAATTAATTACCATGTTTTCTTTGTTCAAATTGAGAATAAGCTTAGCTCCTGATAAGGATTCAATCTGGTTTAATGAAATTATATTTGACAGATCCACAGATGGCTCAGCCCATTTTTTTGCATTTGTCTTGAAATGGTCAAAACCAACGGATCTGAAAATCACCACAATAATTATTGGCAGGATTATAGCAATTACTGCCTTGTATTTGTTAAATATTTTCACCTTTCTGAATTAAATTTTAATATCCAATTTTGCCAACTGGCAATTGCCCACTTCTGGCATTTGACTTCCGGCTTCTAACCTTATTCACATCCTCCATCCAGCTTTTTTGCATCAATTAGTTTAGCTTCAATAAATTTATGCTTCAGACTATCAGGCAGACTATTAATTTCAGTGAATAATTTGCTGGCTCTGGTCCTTGTTTCAAATAATGCATTTTCCCTGGCTGAGATTCTCTCTCCTGTAAAGCGGCTGTTCATTATAGTATTGTACCATTCATTTAGCCCTCCTTTCATGACATAAATATTTTTATAGTTTAAGCCTTTGGCAATTACAAGAGCATAGTTAGATTTAAAATCACCATTGGAGTATAAAATAGTTTTAATATTTGCATCATTCAGAAATCTTCCGGGATCATTATTTAGGAATTGATCATAAGGCACATTTACTGACCCTGGGATATTCGCTGTCATAAATTCTTCTGGCGATCTGAGATCGATAATCTGAATCAGGCTGTCTTCATTTACTACAAATTTTGCAACCTGGTCAACTGGTAGATATGTAGTTTCATCAAGTATCTCAGAGAGTAATTTATGAGGTTTTACTGTAAAAGAACGATTTGAGGTGAGCGGTAACAAAGCTAAGATAAGACCAAGACTGATGAGTCCTGCTGAAAATTTCTCTCGGGTATTCATAATTACAGTTTTTAAAGTTCGTTTGTTATGTCTGGTCTTGCAAATTTCTTTTCCGCCTTTTCAGCAATCCAAAACATTATAGTTGCAGCTATAATAAGAATCAGAATAAACGTTCCGGGTGCGATACCAAAAACATCATTTATTTTTATGGGACCTTTGTATGAGCTGTTGGCTAAATTCTGTATTAAAGGATAAGTTTCTGCAAAGAGAAAAGCACCTGTGAGTCCGCCTGCGAAGAACACCATTGCATCAATCTTCCCGATTGATAATGCACTTAATCCGGTACCGGGACAAAAGCCCCCCATGATAAAGCCGGCTCCCATAATAATACCTCCGACAATAGCGGAAGTTACATAAAATTCATTGACGAAGACCATATTCAGATTAAGCAGTCCGAAGAAGCTTAATAACTGAGACCCAATAAGTGCCACAATTGAGGCTGTAAAAAACACCTTGATTACTGTTGTATCATATCCGTAGAACATACCTGCGAGTTTCCGGCTTGATGAAAATCCTGCCTGTTCAAGGGAAAAACCGAAACCTATGCCAATCACAATAGCTATAAGCATATTAAGCCATTCCGGTATTGATATTATTGATGATAATGGTCCCATATTTTATTGTCTAAGTATCTTGTTGTCTTGTTGTTAATAATATCTTACACACTGAACGCAAGGCCTGTCGCATGACGCCTGTCGCCTGTCGTCCCGATTATTCCTCATAGTTCGGAATGGCGGGATTTGACTGCGTCGAGTTCGCCTTCGGCTCGGTTCGTCGCTTATGCTCCTCAACCTGAGGCCTGTCGCCTGACGCCTGTTCTTCATATCCAGTTCTTTCTGAAGAACCAGGCGAAAATGTATGCTGAACCAAATATTGCGATCATTGTTACAAAACCTGCTACTGAAAGAACTGCCATCCCTGACAGAGCAGCTCCACTGGTACAACCTCTGGCGAGTTGAGCTCCATACACAAAGAAAAGGCCTCCAAGAAAAGCAAAGATCAGTCGCCTTGAATTTGATATCTTAGGAGACTTTTCAATTGTAAATTTCAGTCTTTTTGAAACAGCTCCTGACAAGAATCCCCCGGCCAACACACCAAGGACCTCAAGAGTAAGCCAATTTGTTAAAGGTTTTTTCCCTTCATCAAAATATTTACCATAGTAGATTGATTCTTCTGCATGTGAGCGGTCAATAGCACCAACAATTGATACTACACAATATTTGATGCCACCACTCGCACCAAGACCGCGCCCTGAAAGAAACATTGCCAGAAGAAGGACAATCCCAAGCATCGTGCCGGCAATGTATGGATTCATGTACCTGTTTTTCATTGGATTCATTTCAACTGAAAGTTAAACTTAACAATAATTATTTGATTGATGTGATTTACTAGTCAAACAGATGGTGAGTTAATAAAGTTCAATAGTATCTGAAAAGGGATCTGCACCAGATATGTTTTAAAAGTCCATTTTAGTCTCTGATAATAGCTGAAAGAAATGTATTTTTAAGTATGTTTTATTGTAAGATAATACAAAACTTGAATGATCTATCATTTGCTTGATATATTGATAATTGTATTCCATACTTCGTTGATAATCTTCAACCTTTTAGGATGGATATGGAAGAAAACAAGGATCTTAAATCTAATTGCACTTCTAATTACGGGTGCGTCATGGCTGTTTTTAGGATTGATATTTGGATCAATAGGCTATTGCCCGCTGACAGATTGGCATTTCAGTATTCTTAACAGACTGGGCGAAACCGAACTACCCAATTCATATATCAAATATATGATTGACAGGTATACCGGATTGGATATTAATGCATCAATTGTTGACAAAGTTACATTATATGCATTTCTTGCAGCATTGATAATCTCAATCTTATTCAATGCAAAAGATGTAATTAAGTTACGAAGATCGAAAAGTCGAAATTAATCATTGGAAAATTTAAATCTCATTG
>Ga0307376_10006330_pt1 | contig 10481 bp, 14 predicted proteins | sample TR2MG_FD_202536 | JGI IMG/M metagenome (GOLD analysis project Ga0307376, IMG submission 202536) | Soil microbial communities from Risofladan, Vaasa, Finland - TR-2 | ecosystem: Environmental > Terrestrial > Soil > Coastal area > Acid sulfate soil | place: Finland: Risofladan, Vaasa | collected...
TGCCGATAAGGAGTTTTTAAAAGATAATATAAAGCAGTTAGAAGAAGGATACAATAAAGAAAGAGGATATTGTTATTTTGATGGAGAGTTAAGTAAAGTATTATCTGTTAAAAAAACAAGAGGATATACTATATATACTACTCCCTTTGGTTATATAGCAAGTAAAGATAATAAAACAGCTCATGGCAAGACCATTAAAAAAGCAATCAATGATCTTGGGTTTAAGTTTATAGCGGAGAAACTAAAAAAAGAACCTATTAAAGAAGATACTATAATAACCGATTCTTATTATAGAATTATTACAGGTGCCTGTTCTCAAGGCGTTTCTGATTGGAAACGAAGAAATAACATAACCAAAGAAAAAATTAAAGCTAAAGAATTACTACCCATCCTAGAAAAAACTAATGCTTACGGACTCGATAAATTTAAAAATCTAATTAGTTTTTAATCTGGAGGCAATTATGATGTTATCCTTTCGTATTGAATGCCCTAAATGCCATTGGGGCCACCCATTCAAAGATCGTTACATTAATAACGGTTTTTTAATTGGGAAATGCTCCCATTGCGGAAATAAGTTTTATTTTAAAATAACTGTAACTGGAGTAGATGTAAAAGTACAACAAGAAAACCCGGTAGGACAAGTCTGTAAAACATTAGAGGAAGCAAAATAATTATGGAATTCACGACTGATTCGTATATTGAAATGGGACACTCGCATAACATATGCGAAGACTATGCTTTAAACGGAGTAATAAACGGGGAAATGCCATACATCATTGTATGTGATGGATGTAGTTCATCTAAGATGACAGATTTCGGCGCTCGTATAATGGCACATGCATGCAAAACGGCATTGCATGAAAGATACAGAACTATTGACAGTCTGATAAAACTAATAGGTAATATAGACGAGGAATTAGAAATTCATTTACGAAATGAGATATATCTTAGAACAAAACATATTGCTATGTCAACATTAGAAAACTTTGGCCTTCCATACAATGTATGTGACGCTACTCTATTATATGCTTTCATTTATAAAGGAATGATTTACCTAAATGTATATGGTGATGGTAACATAATAATAAATAGAAAAAATATTGAAGGTATTAAACATACTAATTGGTTTAATTTAACATATGAGAGTAACGCACCTTTTTATATGTCATATAACATGGATATAATAAGAGAAAAGAGTTATCTACAGGAAGAACAATTTGGAGGAAAAAAACTTATAATAGATTCATATCGTTCTGATAGTAAAAATCCCGGTATTGATTCATATAAAACTGATCCCGACGTTCCATTTTCATTACATATGATTGTAGGGGACATAGAATCAATCACATTATCCAGCGATGGAATGGAAAGTTATTCGCATGCATATAACAGATTATGCATGGATCCGAAGCCCAGTAAAGAAGAAATCCAAAGTCTTGCGCCATTTAATATAATGCAGCGTATGGTGGGATACAAGAACCACAATGGAGAATTCGTAAAACGTAGAATGAAGCGAATGAAACAGGAAGTTGAAAAAATACAGGGTGAACATTATGATGATGTTTCTTCTGCAACTATATGGATAGAACATGCCGAATAATCCTAAAGTAATAATCGGAAAAGGCTCTGCAGTAACCCTGAAAAAATATATTGCACAGGGCGGTGAAGGTTCTGTGTTTGAGCATAACGGAATGGCATGTAAAATTTATCATAATTCTAAATCTATGATACCAGAACAGAAAATTTTGGAACTCAAGAATATTACATTAGATAATGTACTCGGCCCGAAAGAAATAATATTTGATGCCAAATCTAAAAAGGCCATAGGATTTGCCATGCCTTTTGTATCAAATACTGAGTATCTGGTCAGGATATTTTCTCGTAAATTTAAAAATGACCATAATATAAGTCCAGAGATGGTAGTTAATCTTGTAAAAAATATGCAAGAAACTTTAGCAGCACTCCACAAAGAAACTATAATTGTGGGTGATTATAATGAAATGAATTTTCTTACTGATAATAGATACCAAGTTACTTATAACATAGATGTAGATTCTTATCAGACTAAAAGTTTTCCTTGTACCGCTATCATGGATAGTGTTCGGGATAGAACATTGCCATTTGGAAAATTTGAAGAATCTAGTGATTGGTTCTCATGGGCAATAGTAACATTTCAGCTATATACTGGTATCCATCCTTATAAAGGAAGACACCCAGATTTTAACGCAAGTGACTTAGATGGAAGAATGACAAATTGCGTTTCTGTATTTGATTCTAAAATTAAAATGCCAAAAGCGTGTAAAGATTTTTCTATTATTCCTAAAGCACAACTTGAATGGTATAAAAAAGTATTTGATAAAAAGGAGCGTTCGATACCGCCCCTTGCCGATGGCGCAGCATTCTTTGGTTCTTACGTGCCGATTATCGTTGCTAACTCTGGTGGATTGATAGTGGATCTTGTACATAACTATCAAGATCATATTATTAATGTCTATCATTATAATGGAGATAGATACGTTATAACCCACAAGGGGATATATAAGAAAGAGAAAGAAATTTTCAAATTCATGCAAACGCCTAAAAGTATCCAATTGGGTAACATACTCGGTGAAGAACCTATCATCGCCCTTAAATCTAGGGGTATGGTTGCCTTCTATGACATAAATAGAACTGAACTGGGTAAAATTGCATCCGATGAATATATGACATGTAATGGAAGTATTTATACTATGAAGAATGGTGACTTGATAGAAAATCATTTTAGTAAATTAGGTAAAACAGTACACCTCACAAAAGCTGTGGCAACTGTAGTATCAGCTAGTAAAATGTTTCAGGGCATTGTCTTTCAAGACATATTCGGAAAAGCAAAATTGAGCATTCCTTACGAACATAAAAAATGTGCGAATGTAAACGTACCTGAACTTGATGGGTACAGAATAATCGACGCAAAAAGGATTGGTAGATTTTGTATAGCAATTGGTGAAAAAAATGGAAAGTTCGATAGAATAATCTTATATTTTAATAACGAGTTTACGTCATATGAGTCTCGCGGCGATTCTGATATCAGTTATAGGTCAGTTAACCTTACCGTTACTCAAAAAGGTATGGCAATGACTATAAAGGACGACGATACATTGGAAATGTTTTACGACATTAAAAGTGGGTCTAAAGAGATTACAGATTGTCCTGTAGAATCTGGTATGTCATTGTATGACGGAATAAGTAATGTTCTGTTTGTTAATGATAGTAAATTACAAAGGATAAAAACAACATGATAAATAAATTACTATTAAAATATTTTAACCGTTATATAGTAACGCTTAGGCCAATGCCAGATGTAATAACCGATACCAATCGTTATTATAGCAGCAAAGTTCTTGATAAAGCCGTAGATGAATATGTAAAAAAACGAGTAAATCTAAAAAAAGCAGTATGTGAATGTAGTATGTTACCAAGTAATGATAATACATATGCTTGTCTTGAGATAAATTTACGTAATGTATCGCATATGATCTTAAAAATATGGAAATGGAAAAGTGAATATAAAGCTTTAATAAAAGTACTAACTAAAACTGGCGCGGGGAGTATATTAAAAATTGCATTATTAGATGATGAATTTACTACACAGTTTAATTTACGCGGAGCAGCCAGTACTAGCGTAAACGAAACACTTGACGGGAGTGTGGTAGTTAATGATGATTTATGTATTATCTCATGGGATGCGTCCCCGCATCATTATAATGATAGAAAACTAAAACTTTTAGGAGAAATAGAAAATGGATGAAAAATTTACATTATTTTGGCATGGAACATTTAGTCAGTGGTTCCCATCAAAGTTTAAAATTAATGGAATAATATATAACTGTGCAGAACAATATATGATGGCCCAAAAAGCAATTATGTTTGGTGATGATGAAATGTTAAAAACCATTATGGGAACCGATAACCCAAAAACTCAAAAAGTTTGTGGACGTAATGTTAAAGGGTTTCATGAGAATAAATGGAATCAATATACACAAGCTATTGTATTTGATGGAAACATGGCAAAGTTTATCCAAAATCCAGATATTTTAGACGAACTAATTGCTACTGAAGGAACTACATTAGTCGAAGCCAGTCCTTATGATAAAATATGGGGAATTGGACTTGGTGAACATGATCCTGATGCGGTAGACCGTACTAAATGGAAAGGAACTAACTGGTTAGGTGAAATATTAACTAAAAGCAGAGACATTATAATGTCATCTATGTTTAAAGATATATGGAAACATAGAAAAAATTACATAACTACTTTGAGATACAACTAAGCGGGTATATTATGAAATCAGCAGAAAGCAGTCAACTAAATGAAGCCGGAACTAACTACGACGATACAAAATATAAGAAAGCTAATAATACCGTAGATATATCCATTTTTAGAATATTGGAGAAAGACCTACAAGTACTTTTGGTGAAAAGAAAACATCCTCCCTTCAGGGGGAAATGGGTTCTGCCGGGTGGATTTCTGGATATTGAAAAAGAAGAAACGTTAGAAGAATGTGCTCTGCGTGAATTAAAAGAAGAAACTCACGCAACTGGAATCCCTATACGTCAATTGGGTACCTACGGAGATCCTAAACGAGATCCGCGTTCAAGGGTGATAACAACCGTTTATTATGCATTCTTGTCTGAAGATAAAATGGATGAACAAAGCATAAAAGCTGATGATGATGCAGCGGAGTATAAATGGTTAACAGTTTTCGAGAATGTAATATTAAACTTAGGGTTTGATCATAATAAAATCATGAGAGATTTGTTGGTGAAAATTAAAACTGATATACATTCTACTCCTATTGCATTTGAATTCCTTAATAAATTATTTACTTGGGGAGAATTACAAAATGTATACGAAGCTATCTTGGGTCATGAACTCACTGCTCCAAATTTTCGTAGAAAAATAGAAAATCAGTATATTATATCAGAAAGTAATAAGAGTGTTCCTATAGCCAAAGGAAGATTTCCAAAACTGTTGGAATTTAAAGGAATAAAAGACGTTTTTTGATTGAACTATTATAAACTATTACGTGGGGAAGCTTCATGAAACAGTTAATAACAATAATAATAGTACTTTTAATAACCGCCTGTTCTACGACTAGGCCATTAACAAATCGTGGTTTAAATCTAGAAGACCGCAACTCTTATATAGTCCAAAATGGTTGGGGGATGTCTCAAGATATAAAAAATTGTTTTAGATCCGGTAAACCTGTAATAGGTATGACACAAGAACATATTTTTATGCTCTTCGGTCCCCCAAATCAAAAATATACCAATATTGAGGAATATACAGAAATTTGGCAGTATTTAACGGTAGAAAAAAGAAATTTCATAGACTTGCTGAAAGTGACATTTGATAAAAAAACTCAAACAGTAATGGATATAGCAGGCATGCAATCAGATTGTGAAGAATTTATAAACTATTGATATGAATAATAAATTTGAGGCTTTTTTAAGCCGTTTAGAGACGGAAAACAACAAGACCCTTATCGAGGCTATACGGAAGGGGTTTAAAGCTATTACAGAGGGTTATGGAGACCTCAGAGAAGCTCCTGTGCAGGCCATCGACATGTTTAATCAGCAAGCAGCAATGACAGCATCTTCAATGGGCAATAATGTCCTCAATTTTCTCAATTCTTCAGCTGAACAGCGTATAAATATGTTCACTGTAGATGAAGAACCCGAATTAGACGGGATGGCAACTTCTCCATTTAACCAGTATGTTGAAAAAGTACCTGAATATGATGAAATTGAAAATGATTTAGGTTTGACTGCTGGGGAACTTTAATCCTCGATAATTTCTTTACTTTCTACAAAATAAAAATATTTCTTCCCATTAAAATCCTGATAATGAACTGTATTTCCTTTTGTAGATTTATACTTATTTAAAATCTGTATACTTTCCGGGGTATTTATGGAATGTTGTCCAGCCGTAGATTCTGGTATGTAAATTAATTTATGGTGTAAAGGACATAATGGTATTATGTTTCTATTATATCTACTTTTATCAATCTCTCTAGGTTTGATGTGATGATGTTCTATTAGAGATTTTGATAACTTTTTATCGCACCCTGGAAAATTGCACTGAAACATATTAATAATAATAATATGTTTTATACCTTTAAAAACTTATATTAAAGTTATGAAATTGTTTGTAGTATCATCAATAGCAGCTTCTGGTAAAACTACGCTAGTAGATTATGCACTTGAGAAATTTGATTTATATAAATTAAAAACATGTACCACGCGTAGTATTAGAGAAGAAGAAATAGGAAACGAATATTATTTTATGTTAGGTATAGATTTTGCCTATAAAATCCAAGAAAATAAATTTATAGAATATTCTGAAGTATATAATAATTATTACGGCTTACTTAAAAGCGAAGTTGATAATAATAAAGATAAAAACTGCATTGTAATATTAGACATACAAGGAACTCAAAAAATCTTAAATTTGTATCCTGAAGCAGTTACAATATTTATAATGCCCCCACCATATGAGGAAGTTAGGAAAAGACTACTTGCGCGTAACACAAATGCAAATGATGTCGAGACAAGATTAAAAGAAATGACCATGGAAGTACTTGAGTCTGAAAATTATGAATATCATATAAAATACGGAAATTTAGATGATATGAAGGCAGAAATGAGTAAAGTCATAGAATGCGAAATAATTCTTGATTAATGGTTTTATATTTCTATATTAAGTTAAATGAATGAACTAAAACTTATAGATTTTTTAAATCGGGATGGCCTCAATTCTAAGGAACACGGGGATTTAATCCTTTTTGATTATAGTCAAGAACTCTCAGGCAAATTTGATTGGGACGTAATTAGCTTAAATGCTCGTGGTATTGTCTTCAATAAGGTTACTGGGGAACTAGTTGCTCGCCCGTTCAGCAAATTTTTTAATTATGAACAATTGTATGGAGAAGCTGGGCAGAAACTTCCTATAGAATTTCGTCCTAATACTTCCGGGCCTTTTCGGGCTTTAGATAAATTAGATGGGTCGATGGGGATTGTGTATTGGTATGAAGACGCATGGCACGTAAACACTCGTGGTTCATTTGCATCAGACCAATCTATTTGGGCTACTGCATGGCTTAATAATAATATCAAAACCGATAATATGGATGGTACTTTAACTTATATCTTTGAAATAATTTATCCTGAAAACCGAATTGTCGTTGACTATGGCAAAAAGGAAGCTTTAGTATTGCTTGGTGTTATCGACAAGAAGACTGGAATAGAATTAGATTACACTGATATGAAGAACATCGCTGAAATCATAGGCTGTGAACTTACTGAGATGTATGAATTCGAAAAGTTCGAAGACATATTTACCGCTCGTGAAAAGCTTACTGCAAATGAAGAAGGCTGGGTTGTTACTTTTGATAACGGCTATAAGTGTAAAATCAAGGGCGAAGAGTATCTTAAGGTTCATCGAATCTTGTCTGCTGTCACTCCCTTACACTTCTGGAGAGCTATCAATCTGGAAACTTTTGATATGCCTGACATTAAGGATACTATTCTTATGCTCCCCGATGAATTTCAGGGAGCTGCTAAAGATTTAGTTAAAATTACTATTGAAGCCCATCAAGGCGTGTATAATGAAGTAGTTGATCAAGCCAAAATGGTTCCTGAATTTGCTGATGATAAAGATGGTAAAAAGGATATGTTCTTTTGGATTAAAAACAATATTAAGCCAGAGTATTTACATCTTGTCCTAAACTATTTAATCGGTAATAAACGTAAGTTACGGGAAACCATTCACCGTAAGTGCCGACCTACGCTTAATAGTTATGATAATGTGAAGATAGATCCTGAGTTATTAAGCCGATTAGAAAGAATATTAAAGGCTTAATAAATAAAAGACTTATATTTAACTTATAATGAAAATATCTATTACGTCAGATATCCACATCGACTTTTGGGTCGGTATAAACGGCTCAGTCAAAAAACAGCAGAAGACCATGCGTCTTCTTATTGAAAAACTATTACCTGAAGAAAAATCCGATACCCTAGTGATAGCTGGGGACATCGGGCATTATAACCATCAAAATAAATTATTATTTGAAGTCCTCCGGGAATATTATAAAGATATTATCTGGGTTCATGGAAACCATGACCTTTATATGATATCTAATTCTGTCAAAAAGAAATTTGATTGTAATTCTTATGTTCGTTTAGAAGATATGATTGCACTGGCTGATAAAATTGATGGAGTGCATTATCTTAATGGTAACATGGTCGAAATCGACGGGGTTAAATTCGGTGGATGTGGTATGTGGTATAATTACGATTATGCTATGGAAGTTTGGAATATGCCACATCGCCATTGTATACAGATGTGGAAAGATTATCTTAATGATGCCAATCTAATTAGAGTTCCGTGGAAAGGTATAGTAGGACAAATGGATAATGAAGCCTACTTTGATGAACAGTTTGAATTATTGGAAAAGGTATATCTAACATCTGATGTAATTGTTACGCATGTTAATCCTGATTGGGAAAATATATACCCTAAATGGAAAATGCCCCAAAGTACATTTTATACATTTGATGGTAGAGAAATGTTGAAAGAATTAGATGAAAATAAAATGTGGATATTTGGTCATACTCATGATAAATATTTTTATTCTCATCCTTCCGGTTGTACAATGATCTGCAATCCAGTTGATTATGCCATAGATCATTGGTGGGATAGAGATTTAAGCCATATAAAGTTTCTTACTATGGAGGTAGGAAAGCTTAAATCTTATGATGATGTTTTTAAAGATGTAAAATAATCCTTTTAATATATCTCGAAAAATTCTATATTATGGTAATGAATAAAACAGATATTGAAAAGAATACTATCTTCCTGTTTACACGTGGTTCCCAAGCCTATGGCACGAATACGCCTGAATCTGATGAAGATATCGGTGGTATTTGTTTACCATCGAAAAAAGTTTTATATGGTATTGAAAAATTTGAACAAGATGATAAATGGGTTGATGAAAACGGCGAAAAATCAGATAAAGTCGTTTATAACTTAAATAAAGCATTGGACTTAATGCTGGAATGCAATCCAAATATGCTGGATTTTCTATACGCCCCAGAGAAAGTTATTAAGCTAACAACTCCAACGTGGCAGCGCATTGTTGATGTCCGGGATGAATTTCTTTGTCTAAAAGCTAAATGGGCCTTTCAAGGATATGCCACATCGCAACTTAATAGAATTAAGACACATCGAGCTTATCTCTTAAATCCCCCTAAAAAGAAGCCTGAAAGAGATGATTATGATTTGCCAGAAAAAAGTGTATTTCCAGAGACTCAGTATGAAGTGATTGCAAAATTATCAAGCAAATACGTGGACCCAGAGAAACAAGATAAGTTTTATTCTGAGGTCACTAAAATGTTTGACCGTGAAGGGGCATTAATCTTTAAAAAGTATATCCCCACTGAATATTATCCTTTTGCTATCGCTGATTTTAAGAAACGTCAAAAAGAATTTCTGCACATGATTTCTAGTATTTCAGGAACTTTCCTGAAAGACGAGTATAATAAAATGGCAGAGAATGAACTTCGATATATTTCGGCCAGATACAATTGGCAACGATATAGGAGATGGCAAAAAGGCAGAAATCCTAAACGGAAAGAAATGGAAGCTAAGTGCGGAATCGACGCGAAACATGCCATGCATCTTACAAGACTTTTATTAATGGCAGTAGAAATCATGGAAGGTAAAGGCGTATTAGTTGATAGAACTAATATTGACAGAGATCTTCTTATGGAAATCCTTGATGGTAAATGGACATTCGAACAAGTTATGGAACTATCAAATAAACTTAATGAAAAAGCAGATAACTTATATAAATCATGTACACTTCCAAATAATCCAAACTATGACTTAATTAATAAAATTAGATTAGAGATTTTAGAAGAACATGCTGCGTCATTAAGATTCCGTTGCGTCATTAAGATTCCAATAATCACATAGGATTGTGGTTGGTATTCATAATCCAACCGCCATTTTCCGTTCCAGCTCTAGGCTTAAATACAGTATTTATTCCCTGCTTCTTAGCACCATTGTGTTTAATAGTTGAGGCCGAAGGGATATAGGCTTTTGGAGCAACTATTGAGCTGCCATCATCAAATACACGTTTGCTGAACTGATTATTATGCACCATAACGCTGCTTGTAGTTTTTTTAACGCTATGATCAGGCATAAATGTGCCCTGGCGCTCTTTATACGATTTCCCTCTATCAGGCGTGAAATGTTGAAGTTCGTTAAAATTACCCATATAAGTAGTTTATAAAAAACTTATATTTAATACTATGGTAGGAAAAAATAAGTTTGTCGTATATACCGCTATTTATGGTGGATTCATAAAGCTAAAAGATGCAATACCATCCAATAATTGCGATTTTGTATGTTTCACCGATGACCCCAACTTAACTTCAGA
>Ga0307376_10006331_pt1 | contig 10481 bp, 9 predicted proteins | sample TR2MG_FD_202536 | JGI IMG/M metagenome (GOLD analysis project Ga0307376, IMG submission 202536) | Soil microbial communities from Risofladan, Vaasa, Finland - TR-2 | ecosystem: Environmental > Terrestrial > Soil > Coastal area > Acid sulfate soil | place: Finland: Risofladan, Vaasa | collected...
CCGACGCCAAGAATCGAATAACTTTCAATGCCGATTTGCGAAGCAAACCCTGGGAGAAGCCCCGTTTTTCTAATAATGGTATATCTACCAATATTTCTTCTGGTCATCTTCTTCATGCCCTCCGGGATCTCCTTCTTCGAGCCTTCAAAACAGCCAATATACGCTTCTACTTCATCTCTCTGTTCTTTAAAAGGTTCTTGTGCGGGCATGATCACACCGACGGTATATAACTCCTTAACACAAAGCGCTCGTGCGAGGTGCGCCACATCCTCCGCCTGTTTATACGCAGATTTAGGGATGTATTCGGTCTCTGGATATTTGCCAATATAACAAAACAGTCTCTTCTCCTCACTGTACCAGAGCTCGTCATGAGGGATTTCGAATTCGTCCTCACGTGCTTCTACCATAGGGGGGAAGTTATACGAATACAAACTCACTACCTCCTCAGAATCCTTTAAATGCTCCTTGAGGCGATAGGGTATGACATTCCCCATGGGTGGAAATCCAGCAATTAAGATATTCGCGTAATCCGCAATCTTGTCTTTAAACTTCTCCGGATCTACGTTCCAGTAAGAAGTGAACTCTTCGATTTCAAAACGTTCTGGTTTTAAACCGCTCATTACATATCTATAACTCCACGAAGCTATTTATATCATTTGCAAATTATAAATTGTCTCAGCTTCAAAGTAGGTATCAACAGATGAAAGAGGAGAGATATGACGTTGTCGTAGTGGGTGCAGGACCTGCGGGCAGTATAACGGCGAAAAAAGCCGCCGAACATGGCTTAGATGTGCTTTTAATAGAACGGAATCAGGAGATAGGCGTGCCCGTGAAATGTGCAGAGGGCGTGAGTAAAGAGATAAAGAAGTTCGTTACGCCGGATAAGAGATGGATCTGCGCAGAGGCGAAAGGTGCAAATATATACAGTCCTGATGGCACGAAGGTGGTGATGGGCGGTGAAAGTATGGAGGAAGTGGGTTATGTGCTCGAACGACGACTGTTTGACAAGTTTCTTGCAAGCGAAGCTGCACGTGCAGGTGCTGAGGTTCGAGTTAAAACCGGGGCTTATGGACTCATTAAAGAAAATGGGTATGCCAAAGGCGTTTATGTTCGCGGTATGGACGAGAATAAACGCATTTCTGCGCGGGTCGTGGTTGGTGCTGACGGTGTGGAATCGCGGGTAGGCAGATGGGCGGGAATCAACACGAGACTGCCACCACATAATATTTGTGTGGGTGCTGAGTACCTGATGTGCAATATAGAACCGAACAAGGATTATTCGGAATTTTTCGTAGGCAGTGAAATCGCACCAAAAGGCTATGCCTGGGTATTTCCAAAAGGAGGCGACTGCGCAAATGTGGGTGTTGGGATAGGTGGTGATACCTCTGGCGAGAAGCACCGTGCAATTGATTATCTAAAGGCATTCGCGCGCGATAAGTTTCCCGATGGCAGGGTAGTTGCGGAGATCTACGGCGCTGTGCCGCTGAGTGGCCCACTAAACGAAACCGTAGTGGATGGGCTTATTTTAGTTGGCGACGCTGCGAGACAAGTCAATCCGATAACCGGAGGCGGTATTACCTATGCAATGCACGCAGGCGAAATAGCAGGCGATGTAATCGCGGAGGCAGTCCAGGAGAACGATGTTTCAAAGAAGAACTTGATGGAATACGATAGAAGGTGGCGAAAAGAGTTTGGAAAACGGTTGGATACTGGTTTAAAAGGGAAGGAGTTCTGCTTCAAACTATCTGACAAAGATCTCAACACGCTTGCTCATTCTATAGTAGATGAAAAAATAACGGAGCTTACTCCACGGGCACTGTTGATGGCATTAATAAAGCGGAATCCAAGGATGCTGATGGGATTAGCAAAGATGCTGCTCTAAAACTTTTCTTTTCAAAAAGAAAAGTTTATTAAAGAAAACCTTGATTCTTTGGTAAAGCTTTCTTTTTAAAGAAAGGTTTGTGCTAAAAGAAAAAATATGCGCTTTTTGGCAACGCTTATTTTACAAAAATAAAAGTTGTGCGTCCAACTTTTGACTTCACCTTTTCAATCGGTGTTTTCTTCTGCGTATCAGCAAGAAGAGCGCGAGTATGGCTGGCAATCGGGCATATTCAGAGAGTTTAATTTAGATTTAGAGTAGCAACCCGGTCGTATGTTCTGCATTACCTACTGATTTGCCGAGATCTTCTGAGCTAATCTTTTCCCCTGTTTTCTTGTTTGCAAGTTTTAGGTCAGAGATAATTGCTGGATATTCATTGTAGGTTAGTTTATTTGGAATGATGCCGAGGACTCTTCTCCTGAACGCCCATGAAGAATGGGAATAAGAATTTACAATGAAGTTTATTTTTTCATGCTCGTTCTCGCCGGATACGGTAAAAGTGGGTATATTTTCTCCTGATACTTTTAATTTTATGTCAATGTCAGTGAACTCATGCGTTTTGTTGCCGTCAAAAAACGTTATTTCTTTCTTAATCGATTTTCCAAGAAAATGCGGCTTGAAGTAAGTCAGAACACCGCCATTCTCGAAATGGAATATCCCCCAGTACCAGGGTATTGCAGGTGCATTCACAAAAACACGCTGGAAATAAGCACTCCCCTGAATTGGTTTATTCTTGAGTCTCCCGCTTAAATCCAGATGATTTAATCTTATCATCGAATATCCCATATTACCGAGGTACGTGTGTGAATGATAGCTGGGCATTGTAAAATCGTGGTTATTCCCTGCTTTTGCAATAAATTCAAAATTATCTCCAATTTTTACTGTGTTCTTAGTTTCGTTTATAGAGAAACAAGTGGGCGTACTGGAATCTGAGGAGAGTCCTTTATCAGACACTTTAATACTGCACTGCTCAAGAAGGAAGTTGTGGTGCATCTTTTCACCATCGAAATACCAGGCAGCGACAGCACCATCAAGATTGCTCCTGTCCATCATAGGATGGTGGGTCAATCTAATTTTCAGGTTGTTGCACTCGATCTCGCGCACGTTTTTCGTGGACCAGAGTATCATTAATTGCTGCGGGGTTGCAGGATTTTTTGGATTGTTGAAGAAGAACAACCAAAACCACCACCACCACGCTCCGCGAGGCATGGGCTCGTTTCCCATGTCAAAAACTTTCTGTTCTAAGTCAATTACGTTAGCGCCACTTTCAGGTTTCATTTTTCGTCTCGTCAATTGCTTGCTTTTAAGATTAAGATATGGCATTTGTACTCCTCTATACTATAGTCAATAGCACGGTATTATTTATGTTGATATTACTTTTCAAGCCACTATTTTTCTTCGATATTTTCACAAAACCTCCTCGACCCTGCTTCAATCTCTTTCCAAACATCCCCCTTTTATCCGACCTTTTTACCTTAAATAAACCTCGAAGTAAACACACCACTTTTTGAAAGTGGTGGATTCGGTGAAATGAGAATACCAAGGGTCAAAAACTTTCTTTGGATTTTAGATAAACGTAAGTTCTTCTATAGTAGTGTGAATAGATGCCTGCGATGGACGAGAGAACAGGATATGGACAGGGATACAGATACGTTCCTTTTATTACGCTGTCAGAGCTGAAGCCACGAGTTTGGATTACGCTATCGGGCTGCAACTTCAGATGTAAAGGCTGTTTTAGCATTGCTCGCGACCCTGTAGGTGAGCGGATGACGGTTGCGCAGTTAATAAACCTGGTGCGGAACTCAGCAAGAGAATATTATGGAGATACGCCGCTGGAGGAGGTGGTAATAACGGGTGGCGAACCCACTCTGGACAGGCAGTACCTCGTAGATCTAATATCACAGCTTAAAGAATTTGTTGGCGGGATAGTACTGGACACGAACGGTTATCTTTTAGACGATGCTTACCTGGTAGAACTCATAGAAGCGGGTTTGACTGAAGTCATGTTTGACTTGAAGGCGTGGGATGAAAAACTGCATGAATGGTACACCGGGCACTCGAATAAAAGAACATTAGAGAACATACAAAATGCGTATGGCAAGGTGAAAATTGTGGTGAACACGGTTTTTATACCGGGAATTGTGGATGAAACAGAAATAGAGAATATAGCACGGTTTTTAGCTGAAATAGACACAAATAGCGAGATAGATTATCGAATAAATAGATTCCGAGCAGAGTTGAGCTACGAGAAGATAGCACGGAATCCATCTCCAGAGGAGATCGAGCGTGCTTACTCGATTGTTGCTTATCTAAAAAACTCGGTGATAGGCAAGAGCTGCGTGCGAGAACGGAAAGTCGGAGTGAAAAGGGGCTGGGTAACCGTGTTTCCAGATGGAACCGTGAAGCGGCGGACGTTAGATGATTATAGGGAAGAGAATAAAATGCTGAATAAGAGGAGAGTTACTGTCGTTTAATTTAATAATAAATACTGGGTCATCTGTGAGAATAAACTTTCCAAACCATCGGGTTGGGATACGGCAAACAAATGATACGAAAATTTACCAATTCGGACTTGGATGCGATTTTACGAATAGAGGAGGATGCATTCCCAAAATCGGCTTACAACGGGTTTATCTTCTTGTATTATGCAGAGGCATACCCCGATAATTTCCTGGTATACATATGTGACGATACGGGAAAGGGCTTGAGCGAAATCGCTGGCTATATCATCTTTTATCCCCAAGGGCATATTGTGTCCATCGCAGTGCATTCCGCTTATAGACGAAGAGGAATAGGAACCGAGCTTGTGGAGGCGGTATTAAAAAGAACGGAAGGTATAGCGAGTGTTGAAGTGCGTGCGAGCAACGAAGTGGCAAAGACGTTTTATAAGCACTCAGGCTTCTCACTGCGAACGATAATACCACGGTATTACGGTAATGAAGATGCGCTTGTGATGGTACGAACAGGTATGATATAGGCACCAAGCGTTTTTGGTGAAACTTTTCTTATAGGATTGTTGACTGGTCATTAATTTGTTCGATTTTTATAGATCACTACGATTTTACTCCTAAACAAGTACATACGTACCACCCTCTTTTATAATGGCTCCTACGTTTTCCAGCCATAGAAGGCGCATCTTGGTTTGGTAGTTTGTCTCCCAATCTACCGACAATTCTTTTTTGAAAAACTCATGCGATTCTTCTAGCGTCATAGCTCTTTCTTTTAGCGCGTCTAGATATTGATCAACGCCGGCAACACAGGCACGGAGTTGATTTAAAATGATTTCTTTAGGATCTTTTGTGAGGGCCTTCGAACCATCCTCAGTAATTTTAATTTCCTCTCCATCAAAAATAATCAGGTTCAAAGTTTTCAAAACGCGAATATACCCCTTTATTGTCTTTTCGCTCTTTGCTTTGGGAAAGGTAGCACGCATCCAATCAATCATTTGGTTATTTGTCGGTTCAGTCTGAGCTATATCTCTCAGCATCTTTAGAGTTGACTCAACCAGTTTTTCCCTACCACCCGGTAGAGGCCACAAGCCCAATGATTGACCTGAGGAGGAAATATCGCTTCCCGCTTCGAAATCTTCCAATTGCTCTAAATCGAGTTCTAAGTAGGATATAGGTTTTTTGGAGATCCCAATTTCATACTGAATCAAAAGATTCAGGAGCTGTTCACCGTTAATCAAAGAGATTGGTGTCTTACTTTCTGCCTCAGCCTCCTTCTTGGAGTCTCTAGTAAATGAGGACGTTGTTATTATCAAGCCTCTTTGGTCAGTTTTTAGACCTCCACGAAGTTCTCTTACTATTTTACCAGAAACATTGTTTTTCCAACGCTTTACTTGGACGGCCGTTTTTACATTTGTAACGCCACCTACGGTAAGTTCAGCTTCAATGTCGAGACCTCCATCTCCAGAATATTTCGTGACAACAACATTTTCAAAACCTATACTTGACAGTAGGGCGCCGACTAGATTCTCAAATGTACGCGGATGGAGTTCGCGAATCCTGTCAAACAACTCCGAACGAACTTTGGCATTTGATTCCTTAATAAGCTTCAATGCCCCAATCTCAGTCTTCTTTGAAAGAGCAAACTGACCGCTTCCTATTTGACGAATCGTAGGTTCTTGGCCAGAAGCCTTTGCCCGTTTTATGTGTGCATATAGTGCTGCGCCAAACGAGGCATCAGGTGTTTGTCCAGAAAGCTTTGTGTAGCCCGAATCAATAGCACGTTTCGTAATTTCTCTAAAATGAAGAGGCCCGCCATCTGATTCTCGAAGTACTTGCAAAGCAGCTTCAAATATAGTCATTTTGGCCATTTTTGTCTGCCTCTCACCTAATATTTCATTAGGCTATGTTAATAGATCGTTTCCAGATATATAAACTTCCTCCATAGACTTGTTAACTTTTCTTAAAAGTTTTGCAAAGGCTTTTGTTTGCAAAAGGTTTTTTGTAGAAACAAACGTTGACTAAAAAGTAAGTACCATGATCTCGATAGAAGAAGCGCGTGACTTGATGGAAAGAGAGATAGAAACCGATGCTTTAAGGATGCACATGCTCGCCGTTTCCGTGATAATTGGCGCACTCGCAGCTAACCTGGAAATCGAGAGGGAAGATAAAGAGAAGTGGGCTCTGGTCGGCTTATTACACGATTTGGAGTATTTCAAGCTAAAGCTCCTTCAATCATGTGGGAGACAATCCTAAAATGGGCGAAGTGCCATATTTTAGAGCTTATGACCTGTAAATCGTCTCGCAAATACCTTTACAACTTTTCGCCAATAACCGTCCGCTACTCGGTAAGTTTTTCAAAAAAACGTTCAATAAATGAAATAAGCCTGCGATAGAAAGCTTCACCATTAAATCGTCCACATCTGTTCTATCTTCCAAATTGTTTGCCATTTTTATGAGCGTATTCAAGTCTTTGTTATCTAGGGACTCGAATATGCGGCTGAAGGCGTAACTCGTTCTTCGGTTAAACCTTTTTCTTACCTCTCGCTCATATTTTTTTAGCGCCCCATAATCACCGCTTTTAATTACCTCAGCACTGTACTTTCCCGCATAATAGCCACTTACAATCGCGGGCATCATCCCATACCCCATCAGTGGATCGATTAATCCCGCAGCATCTCCTACTAATAGCAGATTATCCTGAGTGTGTCGATTCAACGTAAATAGATGACGTTCACCATCGAATTTGTTAGTGCTTAATTTAACCTTATCTGCAATTGTGGGATTTTTTGGTAGAAAGTCGTAGAAATATTCTCCTGAAGATCGCTTTATTTTATTTGCGTCTAACACAATCCCGGCCGATGAAAGTCCGCTGAGACACGTCACAATATAGAAATAGCCTCCGGGAGCGAGTTGGGCATCGAAATAGATCTCCGAAGTGTCTGGTTGTATAAACTCCTTTCCGGTTACACCATATGCTACGCGATCTTTATTAACAAACTGTTTATCAACGTATCTGTGAAAGATAGAATTTTCACCATCTGCGGCAATAATTATCTCAGGTTTTATCTCAATCTTCTCTGCACCTTCTAATACTGTTACTCCGTGGAACCTTCCACCATCTTTGTTGATCTCTTCAACCACTACCCCCCAAAAAGCGTACAACCATTTTTTATAGCGTTATTAACGGTTGAACACTCGAATGAATCTGGATCAGGTCCTCTTTTGAAATAATATTCCCCTACTTTTGAGTGCAACGTAAATGAACTGCCAGATGGGGAATGCCATTTTGAGTTATAAACAAGGTTCTCTGTTTTCAATCCCATTTCAGTTATGATTTCAGTAAGTCCAAAATCAGGTGATGAATCGATTCTTGTAGTTGTATGTGCGCCTATTTTATCATTCCTCTCGATAAGAACGGTGTTTAGTCATTGTTTCGAGCAGTATAAAGCGGCAACCGAGCCTGCAGACCCTGCCCCCACCACCAATACATCGCATTTAGTTTCCTGCATCTCTTTGGTGGTTCAGTGGTCAGCAAGGCATAAAAAGATTTGTGTTTGCTTAGCCGCCGAGTTCCAAGATGCAGGATGCAAGATACAGGACTATGATTTATGTTTAATGCGGAGATACCAGAAGCTCAATTGCTCGACTATATCTGCTAAAGGCTGCCTGATTTTGCTGCGGTTCCACTCTTCCACAATCTCTTTTATTGCAGCGGCATCGTCCTCACGTTTCAATCTTTCAAGCTGTTTCATAGAAACGATATTTGCGAATAGACAGAGACGTAGTAAATTCCCCTTTATAGCTGAAGACGCACCCAACTCATATAATAAGGGTGTGAGCTGATCAGACTCTAAAAAGAAGGTGCCTAATTTAGCTCTGACACGGTTCGGATACGTACCCAGCGAGCCTTTACCGCGGATGAAATCAGAAGCTGTTTTTCCTGCTATATCACCACAGATTATTCCCGGAAGTATCCCCTCTACAAACGGCTTGATGTTCTGATTCGCGGCATCCCCCGCCAGTAAAACATTTCCATAGACCCATTCATCTGTGAAATACCGTATTGGTGCCCAGCCACTCTTATCCCCTATCACTACCCCGTTTCTCAGTTGCTTTTTCACCTGAGGGAGTTCCAGGAACTCCTCATAGCAATGCTTTACCTTCTTCTCTGGCATTATAGTTCCAGCGCCCACATTAGCGGTAGTTGCAGATTTAGGGAGGATATATGCGTAGACACCCGGTGCAAAATCGCCTAAAAATACTTGGAAACTATTCGGCGTACTCAAGCTCAAATTCTTTATTTCAAAACTAAATACCTTACCGCAGGTCGTCCTTTTATCTATTTTAAACCCCAACAACTTTAAAACGGTTGAATCAACACCATCCGCAGCAATTACCACACGTGGCTTGATTTGTTTTTCGCCCTCAGGTGTTTTTACCGTTGCTTCTGTCACGGTATAATCATCTTTGACTTCTACACTAACGAGTTCTGTATTGGTAAGTAATTGTGCCCCCCGGTTCTCGCTATGGTGACGCCATCAGCCCAACGAAACTCGGTGTGGACAAATCGCATATCGAAAAGGTCATAACTATCTCACGGTGGTGCGCGACCTGGACATCGGCAGAGTCATCTGGATTGGTCGAACGCAGAAAAAGACGACGCTCGATGCGTTCTTCAAAGAACTTGGAGCACCAAAATGCTCTCGGATACAAGTCTTTGTGATGGATACGTGGGATCCATATATCTCTTCTGTACGCGAAAACACGAATGCTGAGCGGAGATCGTATTTGACGTGTTCTACATCGCACGGAAGATCACCGAAGCGGTGGACAAGGTACGCAAGCAGGAGTTCGCCAAAGCAGACGTGGAAACGCGCAAGAAGAAACGCTTTCTGATCCTGAAGCGCAGGCAGGAAGAAGTTGGATGAGGAAAAGCGGGAGACGTTAAATGCGCTGATGGCGGAGAACGAGAGGCTCTATCAAGCATATCTGCTGAAAGAGCAGGCAGGCACTGGACATCTTTGACGAACGAGATGAAGTGACCGCACTGAAACGGCTTGATAAATGGTTCGAGAATGTCAACGAGGCCGGGCTATCGCAATTCGACACGGTCGTCAAAATCATCAGATCATACCTCTACGGGATCGCGAACTACTTCAAATATCGGCTGACAAATGCAGCGAGCGAGGCATTCAATAACAAGATAAACATTATCAAGCGAAGAGCTTACGGATTCCACGATTTGGAGTATTTCAAGCTAAATATCCTTTAATCATGTGGGTGGTGTTCCTAAAATGGGAGAAGTGCCAAAAATATATGTGACATGATTAAAGGTGCTTTCAAAATCGACCAGAATAACATTAAATTAAAAAATAACATAAAGATAAAAGAATTTAAAATGGAGAAATGCAACCGTCATTTCTCAGGATAACTTTTCTAAAAAGTTTGTAAAGGTTTTTGTTTGCAGAAGGGTTTTTGTAGAAACAAACGTTGACTAAAAAGTAAGTACCATGATCTCGATAGAAGAAGCGCGTGACTTGATGGAACGAGAAGTAGAAACCGATGCTTTAAGGATGCACATGCTCGCCGTTTCTGCAATAATGGGCGCACTCGCAGCTAACCTGGAAATCGAGGAAGTAGATAAAGGGAAGTGGGCTCTGGTCGGCTTATTGCACGATTTGGATTACGAACGGACAAAGGACAATTTCGAGCAACACGGGCTCATAACGGTAGAGATGCTCAGTGGAAAACTGCCCGAGGATTGCTTGTATGCGATAAAAGCGCATAATTCGAGAACGGGCTTCGAGCCAAACAGCGTAATGGCAAAGGCGTTGATTGCTGCGGATGCCGTTTCTGGACTAATTGTGCCAACCGCTTTGATGATGCCCTCACGCAAATTGGCTGACGTGAGTGTGAAATCGTTAAAGAAGAAATACAAAGACAAGTCATTTGCGCGAACGGTGAACAGAGAGAACATAATGATCTGTGAAGACCTTGGACTCGAACGGAACGAATTTTTCAAGCTTGCTCTGGAAGCGCTTCAAAAAATAAGCGATGAGCTGGGGGTGTAGTACAGACAGGTCACAACAAAAATATCGTTTATTATTGGACTGTGTATTTCAATCAGCCTTTAACAGTCTTGAGACGCCAGA
>Ga0307376_10006333_pt1 | contig 10477 bp, 9 predicted proteins | sample TR2MG_FD_202536 | JGI IMG/M metagenome (GOLD analysis project Ga0307376, IMG submission 202536) | Soil microbial communities from Risofladan, Vaasa, Finland - TR-2 | ecosystem: Environmental > Terrestrial > Soil > Coastal area > Acid sulfate soil | place: Finland: Risofladan, Vaasa | collected...
CTTGAACAGTATCATCAGCTACTTTAACTTTTTGAACGTGTTCCCGAAGAGGCTTATTTAACTCATTCTTTAGCTTTTCGTTTTCTTCTGTAATACGAATAAGCTCTTTCTGTTTTTGTTCAAGTGCGATTTCAATCTTCTTACTAGCTTCACTTACTTCATCCAACTTGCTTTTAAGCTCATCGGACTCTTCTTTGAGTGTAATGGATTGACTTTCGCCTTTAAACAATGGTTCAACTACAGATGCAATTGTTTGCAATTTATCTAAGTCTGAACCTTTATACATTTCATCTTTTAGGCTTTCTTTAATCACAGTTCTAAAAGAATTGATGTTTTCCTTAAGAAAATTCTTAACTTTTGTTGTTAATTTTTGTTTGTATGGCTCATAATCTTCTTGAAGAGTTTTAATAACATCTTCTTTTGTCTTGGCTAAGATTTTACCATAATTTTCTTTTACGATTTTAATGTCTTTGATATGCTGTTCGTTAAGTTCCTTGATCTTCTTATCATTTCCTTCAAGTTGCCCCTTTAACTCTTTGTTTTCCGTTTGCAGTTTGCCAAACGTCTCATCAATAGTTTCAGCGATGTCTTTAGCGACATCTTCCGCAACCTTACTTTCAATAAGAAGTTTCAAAATCTTATCTTTCATAGTTTTCACTCCTATTTGATTTAATTAAACTATTATCAATATATATTTATTAATTAACTAAAATCGTAACTTTATGACAAATACTTATCAACCAATTTGGACAGTTCTTTACGAACATTTTGTGGCTTCATTGTCTTAGTGTCATTAATGAAACGAATAACATCCTCACTTAACCGTTCAGGAAATGCCCCTTGTGTTGACGGTTCAGCCACAACGTCAAATGCCAACATCTTATAATCCTCTTGAACAACAAGATAATCCCCAACCTCTTGTAATGATCCTACACCTCTTGAGCTAATACCAACCTTAACCCCATTGTTTATAAGCTCTTGCAAAATCTTACCACAAGGCGTAGTCAATATTTCAAGTTCCCCTAAAACATCGCCTTTGTCATCATAACTAAGCTCTGTGATAACATGGGACACACGATCTAAATGGATTTTAGGATCGTCTGGGTGTTCAAGTTCGCCCATAGCCCTTCTTTCGCCAATCAAGTTTTGATAGGCATCGCACTCACGCTTCATTATCGTTTCAGGATAAACACGCCCATTTTCGTTCTTAGCGTTCCACCTTTGAAACAAACCACGGAGCTTCGTCCTACCAGAACCGTCCTTACCCTCTTTAATCACATCATAATTATTTATATACGTTTCTGTTAGTAACATTAGTTACCTCCCATCAAATCTCTATAAAAGTCTGCTTTTTCATATGGGTTTGAATTTAAAGACGCTTGAACACGTTTAACCATTTCATCTTTATCTATTGCTCCATCATTTTTGTATATATCCATAACAGTATCAACAACCACATCAAAATCAGGTTCATCATGATGATCAATAGGGTTATATACATTACCAAATACGTAATCAACCATACTTTCCAACCATTTTTCTGTTTCTGTGTCGCTGTCATTAATAGGAGTAATAGGTGTTTCTATCTTAGGAGTTTCTGCATCATCAGTAATATCATATACATTAGACGGTTTACTTTCCCCCTCAGAATCAAACGGTTCTTTTACAAACCCCCATTTACGAATTTGATCCTGATCATGTCGTGCTTTCATCTGTTTCAAAATTTTATCGTAAAGCCCATCAAACTCGTCTTTCTTCTCAAAGATTTCGTTTATATTTCGTAATAATTTTCTCATGACTAATTCCCCTTTTTCTTTCTACGAGGTCTCCGTCTAACAGATTCTTTAAGTTTTTCTGGTTTTGATTTATTATCTAGTTTCTTAAAGCCTTTACCAGTATCACTAACTTTTTCACCCTCACCTTTATCATCTGCTTTAGGTGTTACTGATCCCCCCTGTTGAAAACCTTTACCTTTTTTATCTATAATAGGATCACCATCAATAAACTTATCATCTGACTTAGGTGATTTGTTATCGGCTTTCTTAAAATTACCACCTTTATTCTTTAACTCTTCGCCTTCACTCTCATCATCTTTTTTAGTGTTGGAATTGCCACCTTGCACAAATCCTTTACCACTATCCTTAACCTTTTCACCATCAATAAAATCATCATCTGCTTTTGGTGAAGTGTTATCTAATTTCTTAAAACCACTACCTTTTTTATCTACGATAGTTTCGCCTGGAGAATTATCATCTGCCTTATTAGATTTATTATCTAATTTCTTAAAACCACCCTTTGTTCCAGAATTACCTGGTGTTGGGTTTACCATAGAATTTGCATGAGCTTTAACAATATATTCATAATCAGCGGCAGGGGATTGTTCATTAACGCCCTTTTTAACTGGCACTTTATAATTAACATTACCTGCCAATTCTTGTGCTGGTTGGTCCGCTGCAGGACCCGCTTCTGTTTTGATTGCGTCTTTATCCATATCAAGACCATCAAGAGCGTTATCAATCATCTTATCGTCTTCATCGTCTTCACATGTAGAAACTTTAGCTTCACAATACGGACAACGAACCTCTTGGCATTCCGCTTCTGTTTCAATATCCATATCAATTTGATCTAATGCTGACGGTTCTGCTTTTTCTATCGGGTCTTCGATTTCAACTGCTTCAAGAGGATTAACCTCTACTTTATCATCGTTATCTATAGAATCATTATCACCAGCAGGTTCATCTTTCATTTCACGAACTTTATTCATATCAACTTTAAAATCAGCATCACACTTATCACAATGAAGCTCTTTCCAATCCTCTTGTTCCTCTTCTGGTTCATCCTTTGCAAATTCATCACCATCAGGATTAATCGCATCCATCGTCCCTAAATCATCAGCCGTTTTAGCAAGATCAGTTTCAACGTCCTCAAATGCTTGTTTAATAGCAGGTGTCTTAGTTTGTGGGTTAGTATCAACGCCAGGTTTATTCATAAGTTCATCCTTATCAATACTTGACGTATCTTCAAGCCCCTCAAGAGTAGACGCTAATTCAACAGCACTCTTAGCTAATTCTGCAAGAACGTCTTTATCAACACCCTCTTCACTTGACAACTCATCATTTAACTTACCAAGAAAGCGTTTTGCTTTTTCTTGTGTAGCAATATCATCTGATTCCTCAGAAACCGTTTCAAAAATTTCTTTAAGAATATCAACCAAATCTTCCATGAAATTCTTTTTATCGGTATCAAAAATCTGTTCAGCCTCTAATATAATTGTATCAATGTCTTTTTCTTTTGTGTTAAGAAACGATGAAAAGATATTTTTAATAGTATCTTCTTGAGATTCCCTTTGTTCCATAATCCTATTAACTTCTTTAGGAATATCCTTATCATCAATATCAAAAGAAAAAGATGCGATCTCAGATAACTTACCTTTTAACTCATCTTTAGTTAAAAAGTAAACTTCCTCATTAACATCAAGAAATTTCTGTTTATCTTTAAAATATTCATTCCAATCAAGTTGCTTAGCGGCTTGACGAGCTTCTTCAATGTTCCGCATAATCGGTTTAACAGGAACTTTTTCCTTAACCAATTTACCTTCATTAAGATCAAAAGTATATTCTGTTTCTTGTTCCGAACCAAAGAAATCATCAACAAGTTTAGAAACCTTTTCAACGCTTTCTTTAAGCACTGCAACGATCTTACTCTTGTTTTTAATCTGTGTTTTTTCGGGTTCAGTCTTAGTTTCAGCAATAGCTTTCCTTGGCTTTCTAAGTTTACGTTTCTTCGACATCTTAACCGAACAAAGCTCTAACAAACTATCCCAAATACCTTTAGCATCTTTGTCCTCAATAATCGCTTCAACTAACTGATCAGCGGTTTCATCCCACTTTTTATTAACATCAGCCTCATCCAAATCAATCTTACACACGTTTTTAATTTTTAGTGTATCCTCAGAAAGTGTCCATTCCGCACAATACGCTTCATCGTTTGCGTGGAAGTAAAACATAGTAGGTGCTAAACCTACTGTATCGATCTTACTTTCCATAATTGAGGCTACTGCGTTTGTAAGAGAAGTTTTAATATTCTCATAAAACCCATCCTCAATTGTTTGGATTTCACTCCATTTCAGGCTCTTTGTCTTCATTAGAATTTCCTCCGTTATTTTCTAAATTTTCAACAATATCATAAAGTTTAACCGTATCATTATGTTTTTTCATTTCATCAAGAACTTGTTTCTTGTTCTCATCAGCCTTTGCAAAGTCAATTAAACCATCAAATTGACCATCATTGACCAAATTGACAAAAAGGCACTCTTTATATTTATATTTATTATTCTTAGGAAATTCAGACTCAGCGATCATATCTTCCGTATATTCTTTACCTGCAACCTCAACACGACCTTGTTGTGGTTCTGGTTCCTCTGATTTCCCCGCAAATTTCTCAAATGGCGAGGCTTGTGGTACATTTCCACCTGCTTCTGGAGTTGGTGATGTAGGTGCTTTTGGTGTTGATGGCGTTGGTGTCGGTGTTATCCCTTTAACTCCACCCCCGCCTTTCATGTCCCCAAAAACACTACTTTGCATTTGTTTCTTTTTCATGATCATCTTAATTTCGTTTTCCTCAAGCAACATAACATTTTTCAATATCCATTCATTATGAAATAAATTAGCCCCAACTGCCGCACCTGCAACATCAATACGTGCCCGAATTGCTTGTAACCGCATTGCTTCTTCAAGTGAATTAGGTGGTGTCATTGATAAATCTAAACTCTTTATATCATTGATACCAAACCCTTTAAGATATAATTGGATATAACAAATTTTATATAATGCCGCCAACATTGCTTTTTGAATACGCATAATTGTACGACCAAATCGAATATCTTGTTGAGATAAACCTGATTTAGATTCATATCCATGTTCAGTAGATCGAGCCATATATTGCGGTGGGACCCCCATTGCTGATAACATCTTATCTCTAAACAACTTAATATCATTTACTTGATCAAGGTTATTAGCACCTGGTAGTGAATCAATTCTACTTCCTGAACCTTGCCGAACTGGAATAAAGAAATCCTCTGATTGGTTGATCGGTGATGCTTTCTCATCGATCTCACCAGTTATAGGATTAAAAAATTTATTCTTAGTATAATTAGCTTTGATCCTTTCAACAAACTGCTCTGCTTCTGCCGATGCCATATTACCAACCTCTATAAAAAACACCTTACGTTCTGGTGCCCTAACAAGACGATTAATAACAAGAGCATCTTCCATTATCTTCATTTGTTTCCATACTTTACGTGCTGATTCAATAACAGATCGACCATATGGATAAAAACGCATTTCATTGCTTTTTAAAGAAAAATGTGCAACCTCATACGGATCATATTCAATAATTGAACCCTCTGTCATTGGCGTAGATGAATTAAGTTGTATAGCGGCAGGATTAAACAAAAACTTTAACAAACTACGATTTTTTTCAACTCTAACAAATCCTTCAACAGGGATCGGAACTAATTTAACAATACTATCTTGCGATGAATTTAATACTACCTCAAATGGTGCATCTCCATATTTACAAAGATCACGGGCTAACCCCCATAATTGCTGATCAATCTGCAAAGTATCATACAAAAGCGTTTCAATGCATTCAATAACCTTTTGGTTATTAGACGTAACTTTTAATACACGCCCACTTTCCATATCTGTTTGTGTAGAATCATCAGCATAAATATTCAAAGCATTTGCAATATCCCCATCGTCATCCATCATAGAATAATCTTCATACCGTCTTTTTCTCAATCGCTGGGCAGGATAAATTTCGCTTGAATACCAAAACCACGATGATGGCATAACAGAATGCGACCACGTTTGCGGGGTAGTTCTAACTGTCGCATCCGTAGGCATGTCGTCTTGTGTTTGTATATTTGCTCTATGCAAATATCGTTGCAAAGACTGAAAAATATTTAATTTCTTAAAAAAGTTCTTTTCTCCTGGCATAATAAATCTCTCCTTATAATAATCTTTTTCTTATATATATTTATTATAGTAGTAACCATCGTAAATCTTTTTGGTCCTCATCAGAACTATGACGTATAATAGGTGATGGTTGTAAGTTGTTTGCTGTCATTGACATAATGACTTTTTCAAGTGGATCAGAATCTTGTTTAATTTGAGTTCCTGCCATTCTTAATGGTAATGAAGATAAAATGCGTTCTCTATTATGAGCTAATATGCCTAATGTTAAAACCAAATCATCATTAGAACCAGCATCCGCTTCGATCTTTCCCGATCCGTCTTTTATAATAAAAGACTGTAATTGTCTTACTGTCCTAACACTATTTATAGTAATGATTTTGTCTGTGAATATATTTTCAATTGCTTGAGTGATATAAGGTCTTGTTTTCATCGTAGTTGTCCAGCCTGGCTTTGGCTTTTTCTTATTTCTGGACTTCTCAACAAGCATATTAGTATAACAACGTGTAAAGTATAGTTTATCCGCTACACCTTGCCCCATACTATTCCGTTCACAAACAATAAAAGCGTAGTTATATATCTTTGCCCACTTCTCTACAATATCCGTAAACCGTTCTGTATGAGTGCGGGTTACATATTCCCCTACTTGTTCCATCCGATCTAACCTAATAATATGAAATACACTATAATCCGTTCCTGTCCCACTTGCTGTATCAACAGTTACCGCATAAGAAACATCTGGCATTGGTGGTTCCCATAACCACAATCGATCATGTTCTTTCTTTAAATATGGGTCTTTCGTATGTGCCTCATAATATTCAAGGATCGATTGTCTTAAAAATGTATTGCCTGTTCCTAAGAAATACCCCAAAACCTCTTGTTTAAATCGTCTAGGTCCTAACTGTCGTAATTGTGATTGCACCCATCTTTCGTCATAATTAGGATGTTCCCACCAATGCAATCGAATCGTATTAAAATCATTTTCCCCTGCCTCTGCATCACGCCATGTTTCAAAAAACCATCGACCAATACCAACCGTTCCTTTAGTTGTAGAAATGACTATACATCGACCACCAGTTGATAATACAGGAAAGGCTTCTGCCCAAAGATCATCCATATTTCGACAAAAAGCCGCTTCGTCAAGCACAAGCAACGAACAAGCAAATCCACGACCAGCAGTGCTAGGTAATGAAAGTATTCTTGATCCGTTCTCAAATTCCATTTCATGAACAGTGTCTGTTTTTAGCGTTCCCTTTATATCCGATTCTGTTATATTGGCATATGCTACTTTAACTTTTTTAAGAAATTCTTTAGCCTCACGTTGGGATTTAGACAAAATCACGCAAAAGAAACCATCCACAAATAAACATTTCCATAAAACATACATAGCTGTTGTTGTAGAAAGCCCCAACTGACGACATTTACGAACTATATTAAAACGATGCGTATCATATTCATTAACAACTCTTAATTGAAAATCATAAGGATAAAATGGAATGTGTCCTTCGGTAGGATGTGTTATTTTACAATATGTTTTTGCAAAATAACCATAATCATCTGAACATTTAGTTAATTCGTTTTTTAATATATTTGAATATAACCGTCTTTGGTATTCTACCCCAGCTAACTTATTTTCAACCCGCATTTTTCTGTCTTTTGCGTTGGTCATAATCCCCTCTTTATATATATTTATTAACTATACAAAAAGAAAAACCCTTTATATAGACTGACTATACAAAGGGTTAATCTTAAAACATTATATAGTTTTTAAATTACCCTCTACGCCTATTTGGGATCAAATCAGTTTGCGTGTCCAACGTATAAAATGCACGACCAATCTGGTTATACATAATATCATCAACACCCTGATCACGTAATGCCTCACGCATACGTTCATTCTTAAACTCTTGGAAATGTTCGCCTGGTTTAACAATATTCGACATAAACAATGCCTCAATCGCTTGTGTAACATCACTCTTAGGTGTTTGATTCACATTAGGATCTGGTTCATCAACTTGTGCATCGGGTTTCTTTAATACATCAGGATCAGGATCTGGCTCACCTAAATCTGCTTTCCCATTAGGAATATCCATTGGTGGTGCCTCCCCAAGAACATTACGTCCAGACAAAGCATTCGTTGTAGAAATATATGCATCGCCCTCAGGGATAATAGCGGTCTCCATTAATTTCTTTTTAAAACGTTCCTCTTTTTCACGAACTTGTTCTGGGGTGATTGCTGTTATCTGACCATTCTCAATAAGAGAATCAATAAATTGTTTTTCATTTTCGTATGTCATGCTTTTCTCCTTTATAATGCCTCTGCGTTCTTTATCAATAAATCATCTGGGATTTCATTACCAGATGCCTCTTTATCACGAATATCCAATTTAGGACTTGTTTCTGACGGAAGAACTGCATTTGTGAAATCCTCTTCAGTAATCTCAACTGCATTATTATCTTGCCAATCAGCATTTCTATGATTCAATTTAAAATACCTAAATTTCTTTTCGTCCAAAACAACTGAATAATACACAAGCGGATCAGATTCGTGCTGATTATCGTTTTTATTAGTACAAATCCCAAATCGTTTCCAAGGATTAATTTCAGCAAACTCAACTCCAAGCAATTGAAATTCATAAACCTTTTCCAAAAATGGATCGGTTCCTGTAAATTCCTCGGCTCTCTCATAAATCTTTAAAATTCTATCTTCTAATTCCATGTGTATCTCCTTATTTTTTTCGTTCATCTTTTATTTCTTTCAAAAGCTGACTTCGTAATCCTCCATCACCTTTATCGTTCTTTGAATTTATAGATTTCAATTTGGTACAAATATTCGCCAAATCAACTAATTTTTCCGTAGAAGAAATAGATATTTCCAAAGATTTATTCAACTGCTCAAGCAACCCAGTAATAGACCGTTTATATACACGATCTGGTTTCCGATCTTCCAGCTTGGCTAGTTGGATTTCCTCCTCAACCTTCTTATTTTCTTCCTCAACATTATTTATTAATGTTTTAATATATGTAAACGTCTCTTCCGCTTTTTTCTTATCATCCAACGATGCCTTGATCATTTCATTAGCAAGTTGGATTATTTTGGAATCAACATTATCTAAGTCTAATCCATAATTAAACTTGTCAACATCATTCATCTTCTTCCTCATCATCAAAAGGATAATCACCAAGATCAATATCGTATAAGATACTGTCTTTTACTATCTCATATTCCTCAACATCCTCAATATGACCATTTACTTCAGCACCAGTCAAATAAAAATCAAGTTCTGGGCATCCAATGGCATAAAACGTCTTATCTATATTACTATTAATATAAGATACTACATCTTGTTTAGCTAATTGAACTTCTGCCGTAGGGTGATTTTCGTCCTTTAAATGAATAACGAAAACATAAACCCCATCCCCCATTATGTCAAGCAAATCATTAATTTTTTTCATTATTAACCACCTTATTATAATTTTGTTGCATGTGGTAATTCGCAAGATGTTGATAATTTTCCATATCTAATATTGCGTCTTTTTGATCATCTGTAGTGATCAAGTAATCCTCTGGCTTAATGTCCACTGGATTAATCGGTTTATCATCTTCTTTTATCATGGGTTCCTCTTTCTGTTTCTGTGCAATTTTATAATCATTCTTTTTAGACATTTTCCACTCTTGCGTCTGTACTTGCTTTGGGAAAGGAAACTCTTGTTGTTGTGGGTTTCCTTCTCTATACCACTTCAAGTGATCCTCAATCTCTTGAGCTATACCACGTAATTCATCAGGTCGTTTCGTTAATAATTCATCCTCTGTATACCCAGAATCAGGATAATCTAATATATATTGTATAATTCCCTTTTGATCTAAGTCATCTACTGATTTATCAACAATAAGGTCAAGTTCTCTTAATGCATCAACAATAGATTCATATTCAACTTCCTCTACCTCTGAATCATAATTAATCCCATGATCAAATCCACCTTGATTGGCGATTTCATGATGAATATCGCTTAACATATTATTCCAATTAGGATGAACTTTCTCGGTAACTGGTATATATTCATCTATTCTACTATCAATAAACCACCTTATCTCTTCTATAGTGTTATCATAAACAATGTCAAATGTAAGAATACCGTTTACTTTAAAATATGCATTATAAACAGCATCATTATCTTGTATTTCTATTCTACCATCAACAATTTCAATTGCCTCTGGGTTATTTTCAATAAGCCAAAGTGCAGCGTCCTCATGATAGTTAGTATACGATGATGATCTTATACCGTAATCATCCCCACCATCAATCATTTCATATGCGTTATTACTCAAATATCTCGTAATGTCAGCTTCATAATCCGCTAAGTCTTCCGAACTTAACTCTCCTGAAGGTGTAACCCATTCTACATTAGCTTTATATTCAAATTTACCATGAACACTTAAATCAATACCATATTTATCCAAATAGTTTACAAACCACGTATAATCTCGTTTAACGTCATCT
>Ga0307376_10006334_pt1 | contig 10476 bp, 24 predicted proteins | sample TR2MG_FD_202536 | JGI IMG/M metagenome (GOLD analysis project Ga0307376, IMG submission 202536) | Soil microbial communities from Risofladan, Vaasa, Finland - TR-2 | ecosystem: Environmental > Terrestrial > Soil > Coastal area > Acid sulfate soil | place: Finland: Risofladan, Vaasa | collected...
TTTACTCGGGTAGGTAATTCGCCTAATGTCTCAGTAAGTAATACTCCAACACCTGATTACGTCACTATATGTACAGGACCTAGTATCAATGGTGAGCGCTTCAGAGGTGGATACTTCTTTGAATCTCGTAATTCCGGGAGAGAGCTGCATTGCGATAGGGATCCTTTCTGTCATATCGTTGGGATCAGGCTCATACAGTTCTTCGGAGGTCAAATAGATTTTGATGACTGTGATGGCTGTGACTGTGACTATGAATGCCCTAAACCCAGGAAGAAGAACAACCCGAGCGGGGGTGAGTCCTGGCAAGCCTTCCAAAAGGATTTGATGAACTTGCTGCCAATCCGTGAAGAGGATTTGGACAAAGATGTTGTACACTTGGTGAAGAACATGGTCAAAATAAGTGTAACATGAAAGAGACTGATGAGATAAGACCCGGACACACTGTCACGATACTCACTGGATCCCTGGCGGGACAAGCAGGTGATGTAGTCAAGACGGTGTTGTCGCAGTGGAACAGCGAACCTGCATACGACATTCTGGTGTCGGGCAGGATCATTCGGTATGCTCGTCAAGATCTGAAAAAAACATGAAGAGCCACATTGACAGAATTCGCCTCCAGGCATCTAATAACGTTGGCGGATACATTAAGCGTATTGACAGAAAGATCGAGAGAATCTTGAAGCCAATCGAGAAGATAGCTGACGGTCCCGGGGTTTATGTCACGAGGTATTTTGACCAGATGTCACCTAATTCCTCTGACGTTATGAACCAGTTTGGCAGTCTTGTATGGCGGGCTACAACCCGAGCGTTCCCTCGCCCAGACGACTTCGACTCACTGTAGATTTAATTCGATATTGCCAGTCACTTTTTGTTTGACTTTCATTTACACACCTGTTATGGTAGTGTCAGAAGATGAGGGAAGGAACTATAACAGGAGAGTAGGAACATGAAACAGATAGAACGATCCAAGGTAATCACATATCGCTGGTGGCGCTCCAATAAGCAGGAGATCAAACCCGAGCACGTTGAAGCTTTGGAAGAGACAGCAGACGACCGCATTGCAGAGATGCTGAAGGAGGGTTGTACCAGCGGCGAATTGAACGACAACATCCACATGACGGATGATGATCCGGAAGATGGTGTCGAATACACCGGATGGTGGGAAGTGAAGACTCTGGGCAGTGGATTGTGACCAGAACGTCCCCGAAAAGACAAAAGAAGATTGACATTATCCTTTATATCTGATATTGTGATTGCATAAACAATGAGGAGGGGTTATGAGTTCAGGATATTCAGCAGCGGTTGCACAGATGGTGAGTCAGAAATTTGTGAAGAAAATGGTTCCGAAGGAATGGAAGGCATTCCTGGGGGCGATGAAGGAACAGTCCGACCCGTGGTCTATCGACAATGTGGCTGACGTAACGAACTATGAAGGTCAGGCACAGCGTGATTTGCCGAAGAGTATCTACGAGGCGTACCTGGCTCTGCAGAAGGCGTTTGAGGTAAAGACAGGACTCCATCTGGACCTGGCCTACCACAACTCCGCAGACGATGGCAGCAGGTACGATGATGTCACCGGGGCTTTCTGGTGTGTAGATGGCGTGTTCCAAAGGACTTGTGCCGGCCATAAATACAAAAAGGATATAAAGGAGGTGCGATACGTTACATACGGTTGATAAGTTCGCTGGGCGGGGGTCAAGGCTCCCGCCCAGTGGTGGTTTGAAATTTGAAGCAAACGGAGGTTCAACGTGGCACGGGAACAGAAAAACAAGAAGATAGTTGGCGAGGAAGTCATACCTGTCAATAATGAGGGTCAGTCAATGGTTGGTTGCATCTACTGTCACATGTTTGGCTTATGTGTGATCGAGCGGAAACTATCAGAGTTGGCAACTCTAGTCCGACTTCATGCCATCAAAGACATCGACTTGTACCGTGTGGTGGGCGGTAATTGTAAGAAATTCGCTAGGGAAACTGATGCCTTTTAGAATGAACCAAGTCTTAGACCAAGTCTGTGACCAAGTCTGGTGCCAAGTGCGAGACTAAGTCTGGAGAAACACCTTATGACATCTGTAACAAGCCAAATCCAGAAACAAGTCTACGACCAAGTCCATGACCAAGTCTGGTACCAAGTCTGGAACCAAGTCTGGGACCAAGTCTGGCAACAAGTTAGGCACCAAGTCCGAGACCAAGCCAGGAGAGAAACCTAATGATACCTGACATTCGCCAAGTTTGTGACCGAGTCAAAGATCAAGTCAGAACTCAAGTCAAAGTCCAAATCTACAACCAAGTCCGAGACCAAGTCATAGATCAAGTCCGAGACCAAGTCTGGAGTCAAGTCTGGGGTCAAGTCCGGGGCCAAGTCTGGTACCAAGTCTGGCGCCGAGTTGGGAATCAAGCTAAGAGAGAAACCTCATGAAATCTGTAACAAGCCAAGTCTGGAGCCAAGTCCAAGACTCAGTCTGGAACCAAGTCCGAGCCCAAGTCCGAGACCAAGTCGGCAACCAAGTCTGGTACCAAGTCAGCGACCAAGTCAGCGACCAAGTCTGGAATCAAGTCGACGACCAAGTCTACCGCCAAGTCAGCGATCAAGTTCGAAACCAAGTCCACAACCAAATCCGAAACCAAATCCGAAACCAAATCCTATGAACGATATACCACAGCACATGTATAGACAATTCTGGGCTTACGTGAATTTCCGTTGCAATAAACAGTTCAAGAACCAGTGTTATGATTCAGTCGTACATCAAGTCGCAGACCTAGTCTGGAATCAAGTCGCAGAGCACGTCTGGAAGCAAGTCGATCGCCAAGTCGGGAACCAAGTCTGCCGCCAAGTCTACAACCAAGTCTACAACCAAATACGAAACAAAACCCCATGAATGACACATGTCTATAACCCATCAAATTAGAAATCAAGTCCATGAACAAATTAGCTTTCCAATCTGGAATCAAGTTGACAGCAAGGTCCAAAGACAAATCTACATCCAAGTCGGGGATCCAGCCTACAGTCAAGCTTGGCGCTATTTTATGACTCATGTAAAAAGAATCCAAGACCAAGTGCGGGGGCAGGTCACGATCCAAATCCTGATTCAAATCGAGTCAAGCCCAGGGAGAACTGAATGAGATCAATTGAGGCTCACGTTTGGCTCCAAATCTCTAATCAAGTTTGGAGGCACGTCGACAATCAAGTCCGAGACCAAGTCAGGCACCAAGTCGGTGACCAAGTCTACAACCAAGTCCGAGACCAAGTCATGAATCAAGGGAGACAAGTCTGAGATCAAATCGTAAATAAGGAGATACAACATGAAATGCTGTATGAAAGATTGTTCGTCAAGACCCTCCAGGTTCAACGCCTGGATGAAGGGGTTGCTGATACTCGTTTGTGTAACTGGTGCGACCTTCGCTATCGTGGTTCTGTCATCACTCTACTACCTGTGGGCGTGCCAGCAAGACCCCAGCCCGAAGCCCATGGTCGTTCAGGTCGAGGTGAGCCATGAAGATTGACCAGTTGAGGGATCAGTTGCGACAAATCCGGTATAAACACGGGAATATCGAAGTAACATGTACGGGATCAACGTTGAAAGACGGATTCAACTCAGGGTCACTTGCCGTAATCAGCAGAACTGGGGCAGAGCAGAAGAACCTGCCTGCTGATGTGTTCGAGACAACAGTGGAAAATCTGATCGTCGACGAACACCACCCCAAGCACGGCAAGGCAGTTCGGTTGTGGCTGTGACGATAGCACCCACTGAATGTGCATATGCGTTATTGTCTTGACCTTATGATCTTTATCTGATATTGTGGCTTCGTTCAACAATGAGGACGGTGAGTTCATGAAGATTAAGGTCGAAGTTGAAATCACAGATCAGTGCGATGAAGAATGTCCATTCTGCTGTATCAGTAAGAGACTGACATTTGAACCAGACAAGTGTCTACTCTTCCAGCAAGAACTTGATCCTGAAACGCTTGTACCATGTGAAGCTTGTATACGTGCGCGAGAGGAAACACGATACAAGCCCGCCCAGGGGTTCCACAGGCATGTGATTCTCTACGCCAAGGGATGGTATGGCAAGAGCGGCGATACAATCGGCGATCTCAAGAAGCTCCTGGCTATGCGACGCCTTCGCCGAGAACGTACATAACACCATAAACATCGCCGAGAGTCTCAAAGAGATGTTAGGCAAGAAATGGATCGGGTTCATGGCCGACTACCAAAGGAAGGTAGAGTCCGTCATTATAGGGCAACTGTCAATCGTTGATGGTAGGGCTATTGGGGACACGTCCGATTTGCTTAATATCAGGTTTGAGGCACCCGTCGCCCCCGTCGAGCCTGCTAATCCTCCAGAGACATCTGCATAACTCGCCGAAGCATCTGCATAACTCGCCGAAGCATTCCTAAGCCCACCATTGTGTAGGCTATCACGCCACGACGTGAACAGTCACGCTACTGAGTAGCCCTTAGTCTTTAGAGAGCAATAACAAAGAAAGGATATCTTTATGGACGACGAGGCAAGATCAAGGGATAGTATTCACGAGGAAGTATCGGGAATGTTCAGGGAAATGGATCACACTAACGTCAGCTCACTCTATTATGTCAGCGGTTTGAGTGCGACGGCAATCTCCAGCGATGATGAGAAGCCACGGTGTGTGCTGCAAGATTGTGAAGCGTGCCCATATGAAGGGGGGTGTTACTAGGCGGAAGATCCGATCCAGGAGACCGGTCTTAGACGGGACGCCAGTTCACTGCAGCTACCAGTGGACTGGCGAACTGTTTTGTATCGCTGGCGCCGGCGCATCAACCGCGGTTGATGTGTCGTCAACTCAAGTTGATTAATGTTACTTTATAGCTTGACATCCACATAGACATCGGATATATAGGACGCATGAAAAATGAAGGAGGACAAATCATGAGCGAAAAAACATACTGTGCTTTCTGCGAGGCTGAGGCGACGAACATCATAGAGCGTTCTTCAACGCCCATCTGCTCATCATGCCGGGCTGTCTACGAGTCGGGGCAGGCCAACCCTCACGGCACATTCAAGGAGATCGAGACGGCAGGGATGTTGCCAGCGGAGACAGATGAGACACCTGCGGCAGCGAAGAAGGTGAAAGCTCCGGCTGCGTTGGCGAAGGAGGTGAAGGAGGTGTTGAAGAGGCGTCAAGTTGTATTCTGCGAGAATGGCTGCAATTCAACAAGTTCACGGTGAGGCCATCCCCGAATGCTGGATGGTCGCTTTTCGAGCCCGACGCAGAGTTGGACGAACCCACAGGAAAGAAAACATGAGTATAGCTAGACAGATCAAGACAGCAAACACGAACTACACGGACGCAATAACGAAGCTCGTAGGATCCCTAGAGGAGAAAATAGCGTCCTTGCCCGACAATCCTCGTATCACCAGACTTGGTAGCTCCCCCAGGTGTTTCACGATGTCGTCGAGGGATCTGGGCAACAACTGGTCGGTGGAGCATCACGATTTCAAGCTGCAGTACGGTCACATCATCGAGGCAATCCAGAAGAATAAGGATAACGCACTGAATGTAGTGTGTAATGCGATCGCTACAGGGAAGATTCGGATAGGCGTAGGCGAGACCAAGCACACGCTCGCCCTGCACGACGATGTAGTCAAACACCTCGTGGGACTGTGGAGAGAAATTTGGGCGGTTGAAAAATAGACTTGACTTCTAACTTTCGTTCCGATATGGTATCGATATGGTATCCCCATAACAAGAAAGAGGACAACATGAAACTGTCATATAAAACAGCGTTGCGGATTGCGGCTGAGCAGGCTTATCAAAATGAAATCGTAGACACCCAGATGGAGCAGAGTTTAATTGGCGAGGACAAAGAATACGCCGACAAGGAGGATTGGATCGGATCCAGGATGATGGAGTGGATTGCCGAATCACGCCTGATGAAGTAGTAATCAGCAGAGAACGGTGCTCGTAACTCTCAAGAAGAACTACTCAATGCAAGGAACACCCATAGGTATGCCAGTTGTCTTCCATAAGGATGACCCAAAGTTCGCCAGCGACTTGTCGTTCATGACAGAAGAAGACTGGGCCAGGTACATGGAGAATGATGCTCGGAAAAAGAAAGAGAGGAGCAAGCGAAATGAAGGCTAAGCTTATAATCGAAGTCGAGTATCTTGACCGACGAAGTGCTGCAGGACGTGACTCAGTCAATGGACCTCTCGCCCGACAGAGTCGGTGAGATCGTTTGGCGAGCCCAGCGGAAGTTCGAGGCTATGTTGTCCGAAATAGAGTAGAGTTTTCTTCCTAGAGGACCGGGAACACGGCGATTAGCCAAGTACCGGTCTTCGTGCTTTAAACGCCCCCGTGAGGCGTCGTCCAGTCAACCCTGCCCTTCACCCGCCCTTCTTCGTCCAACGCTCCCTAGACGTATCCAGGCTCATTAGACCCTAACGTGCTGGGTCTCCTCGACTAGCGGGTGGCACCAGGCAGATCGTTGTATCGATAGTCGACGTCGACTGCAGGTGGCTGCAGATCTCGAGGCTGCAGATCTCAGCCCAGTTCCTGCTCGCCCATCCACTGCTATGGGTGTTGCCCTGAACTTCCCCCTCGTTTTTGTTGGTGTTTTTCGATTGATGGTCTGCAGTGGGTGGAAACTGGCGTTCAGCAACCGGGCGGGCCACCCGGGCCTCCAGTTGATTGGGTAGCCGGTCGATGAGAGATCTCGAGTCGATAGATCGATAGTCGACGTCGACTGCAGGTGGCTGCAGTATCTCAGCCCAGTTCCTGCTCGCCAATCCACTGCTTGAGATAGCGAGGTCGTACTTTGATTCAAGATACAGCACTCATTTTTATACTTGACTTATTCTCGATAGTCTGATAATGTAGCGTCAGAAAATCAAACAAGGAGGAAACATGAAATCGGAGTGCGGGGAGTACGTCAACAGTTCTGAGGCGGGTGCGCACCGGTGTGCAAAATCCATCAAGAACAACAGCGAAGTGATGGACATGGGGAAGGCACTGGAAATTGTGCTGGAGATGGCCAAGTCCCTCTTCCATTCGCACGGCGAGCTGTGCAAGCCCGCCAAGTGCCCGGCGGATGCGACAACCGCGATAGATACGGTCGAAGACTTCATCGTGAACCACTTCAAGGAAGACGATGAAGAGGAAACGCCCCTTAGATAAGTCGGGCGTTTCACATGGATCGATTGATCATAGAGATGAACGATACGCAAGAAGGAGGATCGATATGCCATACAGGACAAGATATGTGAAACCAGCGGTATTCTTGAGAATGGGTAATGTAACCGTGTACTACATCTACAGGGATGACAACATAGACAACGGTATCCGACGCTACCACTACACGACAGACCCCGTGAAAGGCAGCGACCAAGGCAGCGACCATGATGCAGGTTCCACATTTGACGTGCGAGAACTCTCGACATGGAAGCAGCCAGCTCAACCGCCGTTCCTTACGGGTAGAAACGACACCCCAAAGAACAAGGCAGCGTGGGACAAATACGAGCAAGAAGGTGTTGAGACGAAGGCAATCCGCAAGGCGATCAGGGATGCCATTGCGAAGGGCGAGATCAAGGGTCTTAATCAGGAGTAGTCACATGGAAAAGGGATATCTGGTCGTTCGTTTCAAAGATGAGAAGATCGAGAGAGCAAAGGTGTTCATCGGAGCCGATGACAAGGCGTTCCAGGCCGGCGAACAAATGTACCAGGCAGAACTGGTAAAGTTCAACGCAGAGGAACGAACTGACCCTAACGTGTGCAAGGGACAGCTGATATTCAGGCGTGTAGAAATCGAGACCTGCTAGCTGAATCTAGCACACGAAGAGGTAACAAAAAGTCAAGATGGATAAAACGACGGAAGTGTCGGGTGGGATTGGTGGCTAGGTCAGCAAGACATGATCCAGAAAATGAGACCTGTGAATAAACTCAGATTATTGCTCTGGGAAACCTGCCACAGGTCGTGTGTGGGGTGCTGTAACAAAGACTGGGATTTGGCGTCTTTGCCAGTGGTAACTGAAAATACTCTGCAAGGGAAGGATACAGTTATGCTTACCGGGGGAGAGCCGATGCTATTCCCAGATCGTCTTCATGACGTGATCAGATGGGTTCGGAAGACGTGCCGTGCTACAATCTATGTCTACAGTGCAAAGGTAGATAACGTGGACTTAGCTGTTTCGGTTATGGCTGCATCTGACGGCATGTGTGTGACTCTACATCATCAATCTGACGTGATCCCGTTTATACAGTTCGCCGAAGCGTGTAGCGGATTACTTCGGAGCAAGCGGGTGAACGTTTTTAGCGGCATCTTGTTACCAAGCGTACCCGATGGATGGGTGTGCAAGGATAACATAAAGTGGATTCCGAATTGCCCCCTGCCGCTAGGCGAGTTGTTAGCCAGGATGCCTCATGAGAAAGTTGAAGGCAGAATGAGCGGAGCGAATGAAAGTCAAGGTATTGATTGATTTTGGGCTTGACTTACTCCTTATTGGGACCTTCCAAGCCGACAAAAAATAATCACTTTATAGCTTGACATCAAGCGAAAAAGGTGATACGGTATACGCAGAAGATGAAGAAAGGAACCAGCCATGGGCTTCTCAAGATTTTGGGACTTAGTTTATAAACCGAGCGAGAATGACTTTGCTGCGTTCGCTGCCGACTGCAAGCTGGTTCTCGATGGCATCGGAATTCCGCTCACACACTTGACGCGGGATCGTGCAAACTTATTGAACACCACAGGTAACGGATGGAAACCCACCGCAGGCATTTACATCTCCCCGAAAGAGATTCGGTTTGACGCCGCCAGTGATGGGTGCGAGACGTTCTGTTTCAAGCGGCAAAAAAGCATTGAGGCTTGCAAAACCAACAAGAGACCCTACGATGTATGCGTACAGGCGTGTTTGCTTCTGGCGAAGTATCACTTTTCTGGACCAAATTGCTCCACCAGAATCACAATCGGTAGCGATGACGACCACCATGGCTTCGATACGATGTGGGGCGAAGGGTTTGAGGCAGTCAGGCAATTCGTTCCCATGGATAGAGTGTGTGGCATCAACCAGAATGGAGTGTATCTCAGAATAAACAACGTCCCGGCATTTCAGATAAATTACGGGAATTTACAAGAGTTCGATGTAGATGTGGCATTCAACTAAACAACGAGGTGAGATATGTACAAAGGTAAGAATAGAAACGGCATCAAGAAGTCGGGTAATTTTGATAAGCTCGGTCAGATGATACAGATCGGCTCAACTGTCAGGGTCGGAGACCCAACGGTGTTCGATGACTACAAGGAGCCGTTCTCTGGCACCGTATGCGAAATCATGGAAGAAAGAAATACGGTGCTGGTTCGCAGCGAGACAGGGAAAGAGTTTGTAGCGGACTTTCGCAACATTTCTCTTCTGGCGAGAGCCGATTTCGATACTGACTATTCCCTGTATATCGCAGTGGAACAGCCTGTACCAGAGTTGGTGGTGCAGGAGCAGGTGGAGCCTGAGCCATACGACAAAGCTCAGGTTTCGAGCGAAGTGAAATAATGTGAAGCGCCTGGTTGGGCGTTCCGTAACACGGGAGAACGACGATGAAATTCGAGGTAAGTGTTGAAAAACGGATGTATGCGACGGGTAAGGTGACAGTGGATTGCGATACCGCTGATCAAGCAATAGCTCTGGTTGAGAACCAGATCGCAAACGGCGTACTTCAGACCACGGCTGTAGACTGGAATGACGCACAATACGAGGACTGTTCGTTCGCCACGACTGGAGACGTAGATTGAAGCCCAAGGAGGTGCCAAGTGAGCGAATGCGTGTTCGGAACCTGCAAGCACGTGCAGCGCCTTGAGCGGGAACTGTGCGAGGCCAAGGACTGCCTGAAAGATGTGCTGACATGGTTTGCACCGTACTTCGAGAAGGTGAAGCGGTGGCGCCGGGCGGCTGGTCTTGATACTGCCAACGCCAGTCTTGTTGGCAATTCTGCCGAGGACGCTGCCCGTGAAAAGTGGAACGCGGAAGCGGATGAATACAACCAGTGGGACAGTCTTGGACAAGACGAGAAGGATTTATTGATTGTCAACAACAACAGCAGCCTCGGCACGTAGCGACGTAAGCTGACTGCACTGGCGGACTGCCTAGACGAGATCATCAACGGAATGGGATTGAGACGTAAACCGAACAGCAGGAGCAGGTAGAGTCTGAGCAACTGGAACTGGAAACAGAGCTGGTGTAGGCGTAGGGAAATAGGCATCATAACCTCAAGGAGAGAGATATGAAGACAGTGACAATAACATTTGTGGTAGAGGACGACGAGAAGGAGTGCCTGGACCGGGAAATCCAGGAAGCCCTGGAGAACACAGACCTGAAGCGTTATGCACTGCGGGCATGGGCTGACCGGAAATCGACGAAGCAGGAGACAACCTGGTATGCAAAACAAAACAAAGCAAGCTAGACGTAAGAGTTCTCCGGCCTGCCGGTTCCGTTTCCGTCTAGCTATGGTGTA
>Ga0307376_10006335_pt1 | contig 10476 bp, 9 predicted proteins | sample TR2MG_FD_202536 | JGI IMG/M metagenome (GOLD analysis project Ga0307376, IMG submission 202536) | Soil microbial communities from Risofladan, Vaasa, Finland - TR-2 | ecosystem: Environmental > Terrestrial > Soil > Coastal area > Acid sulfate soil | place: Finland: Risofladan, Vaasa | collected...
TTCATGCTCGCCGCCGCCGGTCAAGCCTTCGAGGAGCTGTTCTCGCCACCCTTTCGCGGCGTGATGGTGAAATGCGTGGGTTTTACCGTTGCTCTGCTCGCCGGACTGATCGTCGCGGTGGAGTGGTCCTTCACCCATTTCGTCACCTGGCCGGATTGGATCGAGACCGCGATCCAATGGCTCGGCGGCTTGGCGCTGGTCGCCGCGTCGATCTTTTTGATTCCGCCCGTGACCTCGCTGATTGCTGGGCTCTATCTCGACGACATCGCGGGCCAGGTGGAGCGCTCGGCCTTTCCCCAAGACCCGCCGGGGCGCGAGCTGCCCATGGCGCTCTCCGTATGGCTCGCCATCAAGTTTTTCTTCGTGGTGCTGTTTGTGAACCTGCTGGCGCTGTTCCTGCTGCTCATTCCCGGGGTGAACCTCATCGCGTTCTACGTGGGCAACGGATATCTGCTGGGCCGCGAATATTTCGAGCTCGCGGCCATGCGCCATATGAGTGCGGCCGAGGCCAAGCGTCTGCGCAAATCCAATCGGGTGACGGTGCTCTCCTGCGGACTCATCATCGCGGGCCTCGCCTCGGTGCCGATCCTCAACCTGCTGACCCCGCTCTTCGCCACGGGATTCATGGTGCGGATGCTCAAGCGGATCGCGGCGAAGTCCGGCCTGCAGCTCGCGCCGCGGGCTGTCGCCTAGTCAAAGTCTTATTATAAAAGAATGGGTTAGTCGGCGGATACGACGGCGGAGCCCACCGGTGCCGCGACGGCGCCGATGGCCGCGCCCGCGGCCGCGCCGACCGGACCCCCAAGCAAAAGCCCGGTTCCACCGCCGACGGCGGCCCCGCTCACGACTTTCTGTGTGGTGGTGCATCCCATGACGCCGACCGTGATTGCGGCCAGGGCCACTAAGGCCGGCACGAAGGCAGGTACGCGTGTCACTACTTCCCCCTCCCGCACTGGCGGGTTCCCAAAGGGAAAAATGGTGGAAAATCACAATGTAAGGTTGAGAGCGGCCGCGTGACGGGGACGCGGCTCAAGCAGGCGCGGGCGTCTTCGGCTTGAAGACGCAGAGATCCTCGATGATGCAGCGCCAGCATTCCGGCTTGCGCGCTTTGCAGACATAGCGGCCGTGCAGGATCAGCCAATGATGGCAGTTGTGCTTGAAGCGCTCGGGCACGACCCGGTCCAGGACCTCCTCGACCTTCAGCGGGGTCTTGCCCGGCGCGAGCCCAGTGCGGTTCGAGACACGGAAGATATGCGTATCAATGGCGATGGTGGGCTGGCCGAAAGCGACGTTGAGAACGACATTGGCCGTCTTGCGGCCAACGCCAGGCAGGGTTTCCAGCGCCTCGCGACTATCCGGCACCTGGCCGTCATGCTCCTCGATGAGCTTCTTGGAGAGCGCGACGAGGTTCTTGGCCTTGTTGCGGTAGAGCCCGATGGTCTTGATCTTGTCGGTGACACCCGCCTCGCCGAGCGCGATCATCTTCTCCGGCGTGTCGGCCAAGGCGAACAGGGCCGGCGTGGCGCGGTTGACCGAGGTGTCGGTGGCTTGGGCCGAAAGCACCACGGCGACGATCAGGGTGAAGGGGTCCCGATATCGGAGCTCGGTCTTCGGGTCGGGGTCCCGCGCCTGGAATCGCGCGAAAATCTCGTCGATCTGGGCTGGGGTGAGCTTTGAACCCGGCGCTTTCCGGCTGCCGCGTGGCACCTTCGCCGCTTTTGCGCGTTTGGTTTGAACGGTCACAGTCCCTTGTCACCCGCCAAGAGTGTATTAGCTTCCTTGCTATGACAGAGCGCTCCCCCAATCCACAAGGGCCTTGGCCTCAAGTCCCCCAGAACGATGCGCCGAAGGGCGAGGACCCTCAGTTTAGTGCCGTGCTGGCGCCCCATCGCTCGCTCGGGCCCAAGGGCTTCGTCGTGTTCATGGCGGCGATCAGCGCCATTTCGTTCGGCACCGGGCTGATGTTTTTCATGATGGGCGCCTGGCCGGTGATGGGCTTCATGGGGCTGGACGTGCTGCTGGTCTATGGCGCCTTCAGACTCAATTTCCGGGCGCTGCGCGTCTACGAGACAGTCGATCTCAGAGCTGAGACGCTCACGGTGACGCGCGTCGATCCTAGAGGCCGGGAACAATCGTGGCGCTTCAATCCCTATTGGGTGCGGCTCAGTCTCGAGGAGCGGGTGGGGCGCATGTCGGAACTGTCGTTGAAGAGCCACGGCAAGCGGCTGGTGCTGGGAAGCTTCCTGACGGATCCGGAGCGAGAGGAGTTCGCCGCGGCGCTGAACGAAGCGCTGCGCGATGCGCGCGGCGCAGGCGCGGTCTAAGCGGCGAGGTCGGCTTTCTCCACGCTGCCATCGGCATTGAGGCGATAGATCACCGGTGACGCGGTGGCGAGCGAGTAGTCCTTCACCTCCTCCGGCGTGAGCTTATCGAGCTCCATGATCAGCGAGCGAAGCGAGTTGCCGTGGGCGACGACGATGACGTTCTTGCCCTCTTGCAGCTCGGGCACGATCCATCTTTCGAAGAAGGGGCACACGCGGGCGGCGGTGTCCTTGAGCGATTCACCACCCGGGGGGGCGATGTCGTAGGAGCGCTGCCAGATTTGCACCTGCTCGGCGCCGAAGCGCTTGCGCGCCTCTTCCTTGTTGATGCCGACGAGCTGGCCGTAATCGCGCTCGTTCAGCGCGGCGGCTTTGACGATTGGAAGCTTTCCTTGGCCGACCTCGCCGAGGATGACGTCGAGGGTGCGGTGGGCGCGCTTCAACGTCGAGGCGAAGGCGCTATCGAAGACCAGGCCGGCTTCCTTGAGCCGTTGGCCGGCGCGATGCGCCTCCGAGACACCTTCCTCGCTGAGCCCAACGTCCTTCCAGCCGGTGAACATGTTGAGGCGGTTCCACTCGCTCTGGCCGTGACGGACCAGGACGAGGACGTTCTCGGCTTTTCGGGGTTTCTCGCTAGCCTTTTTGAGCATGTCCCTTGGAAGGCGCCCTGTTAACGCAAATCCGGGGTCCCTGGAGCCGTATTGGCCGTTCGGACGTGCCGGCCACTATAGGGGGGAAAATTAAAACTGCCGCTACCATCGCTTCTCTTTTGGGCCACTTTCCGACCGTGACGACAATGTTTTTAGGCAAATGCTCCGGGTCTTGCCAATGCCGAACCAGCAAATATCAACGACATGTCACAAACCTAACACGTCAGCCATGGAGTAGATCCCGGGCTCTTTGCCGCGCGCCCAGAGTGCGGCCCTGACGGCGCCCCTGGCGAAGATGCCACGGTCGGTGGCGACATGGGCAAGCTCGATACGTTCGCCCGGGCCGGCGAAGATGACGGTGTGCTCGCCGACCACGTCGCCGCCGCGCAGCGCCGCAAAGCCGATATCCCCAACCTTGCGCGGACCGGTGTCCCCGTCGCGCGTCCTTACACTCTTTTCGGCCAATGAGACCTCCCGCCCTTTGGCGGCGGCCTCGCCCAGCATGAGGGAGGTGCCCGAAGGCGCATCGCGCTTATGGCGGTGATGCATTTCCAGGATCTCGATGTCGAACTCGGGGCCAAGCGTCTCGGCCACGCGGGCGGTGAGGGCCGCCAGCAAATTCACGCCCATGCTCATATTGCCGGCCTTGACGATGGTGGCGTGATTGGCCGCGGCCTCCAGCTTCGCCAGATCGTCGTCGGAGAAGCCTGTGGTGCCGATGACGTGGACGATGCGCGCCTGGGCCGCGAGCGCTGCGAAAGCGACCGTGGCCTTGGGCGAGGTGAAGTCGAGCACGCCGTCGACGTCGGCGAAGAGATGTACGGGATCGTCGCTGATCGCGATGCCGAGAGGGTCGAGCCCCGCGATCTCGCCGATGTCCTTGCCCACCGCAGGCGAGCCCTCGGTTTCGAGACCGCCGGCGACCGCGCAGCCCGGCGTGTCGGCAAGGGCCCGGGTCAGAGCCTGCCCCATCCGCCCAGCGGCGCCGAGCACGGCAATTCTCATGTCACTCATGATGCTTGGCCACCCTCTGCTGCGACGCGCGTCTCGGCGTCGTTCTAGGACGGCGCGGGGTCCGTCACAAGTGCGCGAAGGTGACCGACGGCCAAGCGCCCGGCTTCGACCGCAAGCGGGACCGCTCGAGGACATTTTTGCGCGGGTGGCATTCAGATCGATTAGGCGACCAGGGGGCGGTCCAGCGGCGGGTTGTCGAACGACTTGTCACTGCCTTCGTCTTCAGAGATATCCGCTTCGGGCCGGCCGTAATAGTAGCCTTGCACCTGATCGCAGCCCCACTTCTTGAGCATGGCGGCCTGACCTTCGGTCTCGACGCCTTCGGCGGTGATGGTCACGTGCAAGGATTGGCCGAGGCCGACGATGGAAGACACGATGGCGCTGTTCTGCGGGTTTGAACCGAGCGTGTCGATGAAGGAACGGTCGATCTTGATCTTCTTCACCGGGAAGCGGGTGAGGTAGCTCAGGCTCGAATAGCCGGTGCCGAAATCGTCCATGGCGATGGAAACGCCGAGCTGGTCCAGCTTGGTGAGAGTCTCGAGGACGGATTCGGTATTCTGCAGGATGATGCCTTCGGTGATTTCGAGCTCCAGCCGGCTCGGGTCCAGCCCGGTCTCGGCAAGGACGCGGCGCACGAGGCCATAGACGTCCTGGGTTTTGAACTGGGCGGGCGAGAGATTGACGGCAAGTTTGGTGTCGAGCGGCCACGTCGTGGCATAGGCGCACGCCGTTTTGAGGATCCATTCGCCGAGCGGCACGATGAGGCCCGTTTCTTCGGCGATCGGAATGAACGTGGTGGGCGGGACCTCCCCTTCCGAGGGATGCCACCAGCGCACCAGGGCCTCGTACCCGGTGAGCTTGCCGCTCTCAAGACCGAACTGCGGCTGATAGTCGAGATAGAGCTGGTTCTTGCGCAACGCGTTGCGCAGGTCGTTCTCCAAGCGACGGCGCTTCTGCAGCGCCGCATCCATGGCCGGCTCGAAAAAGCGGAACGTGTTGCGACCGTCTTCCTTGGCACGATAGAGCGCAAGGTCGGCATTCTTCATCAACACATCCATCGGCTCGTTTTCCAGCGGACCAAGAGCGATGCCGACACTGGCCGAGGTCGTGACTTCGTGACCGTTCACCTGATAGCCGGCGCCAAGCGCGTTGCAGATGCGGCGGGCAAGACGCATGGCATCTTCCGGCGTCTCGATCTCCTCGGCGACAACGGCGAACTCGTCGCCGCCAAGCCGGCCGACAAGATCTACCTCCCGGGTGTTTTCCTTCAGCCTCGCGGCGACTTCTTCCAGCAGGGCATCGCCCGTCGCGTGGCCGAGCGTATCGTTGACGTTCTTGAAGCGATCGAGGTCGAGACAGAACACCGCCATCAGGTTGCCGTGGCGCTTAGCCCGGGCCACCGCGCGCTCAAGGTGCTGGTGGAACTGGACGCGATTGGGCAGACCCGTCAGGGAGTCGTGCATGGCGAGAAAGCGGATCTTGTCCTCGGCGTGCCAGCGCTCGCGGATGCGCCGCGAGGCGATCGCCGCCGGCACGGTGAAGCCCATGACGATGAGGAGACTCGTGGTCAACGTCACAACGGTTAGCGCGACATTGGTAAGAGACGCGGCGGCCGTTTGATCGACCGTGAAGGCGTAAACGCGCGAGAGCTCGCCGTCTTGCATGACGGGCACGAAGGCCATCCGCAGGTCATTCTGACCGTCGCCGGAAAGGTCGGCGAGCTCGATCGTGTCATCGCGGGCCGCGTGGGCGAGAGCCTGTTTGACGTCGCCCTGGTTCAAAATGCCGGAAATTGCATCCGCCGAGAGATCGCCACCGACCGCAAGCGCACGCCCATTCGGCGACAGCACGACGAAGCCATCCATTCGGCTGACGAACTCATGCTTGTTCTCGTCGAGACCGCTGAGGAACCAGCCGCGGGTGAGGCGATCGAAGCCGTCGATCAGCCTGAACCCATCCTCGCGGAAGCTCGGGCCCGTTGGAAGGGCGATGTTCTGGTCGCCGGCGCCAGCCACTGTGTCTTCAAGGGCTAGGGCATTCAGGACTTCGATGGTGTCGCCCGCATCACGCGGCGCCGTGACTTCTGTCGAATTGCGTAGGCTCTCATCGATCTCGTTGGTCCAAGTCAGCGCCGCTTCACGGGCGTCCCGGCTGAGGACGTAATTGATGGTCGATCGGCCTGACAGAACGCAAGCGAAAACGGTGAACAACCCCAGGGTCACCAGACCGGCCATCACCCACCGGTCGCGCGTGCCAACTTCCTTCATTTTCGCGAGTCCCATAGCCCTTATCGGAAGGCGCGAATGTAGGAAAAGGTCGTTAAGGCGCAGCGAACGGTCGCGGTAAATAACTGATTAAAGTTGTCAGGCCCAAGCGAACGCAACTTTGCGCAAAGATCTGTCGCCGAAGCTCTCGGCCCCTTCGGCGATGGGCTTGCCCCCCTGCCGCAAGTAGAAGCCACAGGCCGCCTCGTTGTCGGCAAGTGCCCAAACCAGAAGCCCTTTTAGACGCATCTCGCCAAGCCGCGCCCGGGCGCCCTCGAACAGCTTCTCGCCAAGGCCGAGGCCCTGATAAGTGGGGTGGAGATAAAGCTCGAAAATCTCGCCTTTGTAAGGGGCGTGCGACAGCCGGCAGCGACCGAACGTCACATAACCCGCCGCTTCGCCACGGAAATCGAGCACGAGCAATGGGGCGCGCTTGCGCACGGTGTCGCGCCACCAGCGCGTACCGCGCCGGGCCAGCATGCGTTCGAGGGGAAGATGCGGGATGACGCCCTGATAGGCGCCGCGCCATGCCTCCTCGTAGGCGGATGCAAGGGCGGAAGCGTCCTTTGGCCGTGCCGGCCGGATGTGAGCAACATCGACGGACATGGGTATGAGCCTAGCGCAGGATTCGGGCGCCGGGCAAAGGCCACGTTCGCGTTATCCCTGGCCTTCATTCCTGGCCTTCGCGATTCCTTCGCGGCTAGGCCACTTCTTCTGTGACGCGCTGGCGCTCGGCCTTCTTGCGGTCGTTGGGATCGAGATGGCGCTTGCGCAAGCGGATCGATTTCGGCGTCACCTCGACCAGCTCGTCGTCCTGAATATACGCCAGGGACCGCTCGAGAATCATGCGCATGGGCGGAGTGAGACGCACCGCCTCGTCCTTGGAGGTGGTGCGGATATTGGTCAGCTTCTTGCCCTTGAGCACGTTCACCTCGAGGTCGTTCTCGCGGGTGTGCTCGCCGACAATCATGCCGCGATAAACGCGGGTGCCGGGGTCGATCATCATCGGCCCGCGGTCTTCCAAGTTGAACAACGCGTAGGCGACGGCCTCACCCTGGTCGGTCGAAATCAGCACACCGTTGCGCCGGCCCTGGATCGCGCCCTTGTGGGGCGCGTAGCCGTGAAACAGGCGGTTCATGATGCCGGTGCCGCGCGTGTCGGTGAGGAGCTCGCCCTGATAGCCGATCAGTCCGCGCGTCGGCGCATGGAACACCAGCCGCTGGCGGCCGCCGCCGGACGGCTTCATCTCCACCAGGTCGGCTTTGCGCTCGGACAATTTCTGCACCACCGAGCCGGAATGCTCCTCGTCGAGGTCGATCACCACCTCTTCGATCGGCTCCAGCAGCGTGCCGTCGTCGCCGCGCGTCAGCAGCACACGCGGCCGCGACACGGAGAGCTCGAAGCCTTCGCGCCGCATGGTCTCAATGAGAATGCCGAGCTGGAGCTCGCCGCGGCCGGCGACCTCCATCGAATCTTTTTCGTCGGACTCGGTGACCTTGAGGGCGACATTGCCTTCCGCTTCGCGCAACAAGCGGTCGCGAATCATGCGGCTCGTGACCTTGGAGCCCTCGGTGCCGGCGAGCGGCGAGTCGTTGACCCGGAAGGTCATGGACAGGGTAGGCGGATCGATAGGGTGGGCGGCCAGCGGCTCGGTGACTTCGGGCGCGCAAATCGTATGCGCCACCGTGGCGTTGGGCAAGCCGGCGAGCGAGACGATGTCGCCGGCGCTGGCTTCGTCGAGGGCGACGCGCTCGAGCCCGCGGAAGGCGAGGACTTTGGAGACGCGGCCTTGTTCGACAAGCGCGCCGCCGTGGTCGAGCACTTTCACCGTCTCATTCGGCTTGATGGTGCCCGAGGTGATGCGGCCGGTCACGATGCGACCGAGATAGGGATTGGCTTCGAGAATGGTGCCGAGCAGGCGGAACGGTCCGTCCTCGACGGTAGGCGCGGGTACATGCTCCAGAACGAGATCGAACAAGGGGCGCATGCCGGCGTCTTTCGGCCCGTCGGCGCTGGCCGCCATCCAGCCTTCCTTGGCCGAGCCGTAAAGAATCGGAAAGTCGAGTTGCTCCTCGCTGGCATCGAGCGCGGCGAACAGATCGAACACCTCATCCAAGACCTCAGTGGCGCGGGCGTCGGCGCGGTCGACCTTGTTGATCACGACGATGGGCTTCAGCCCCATCTTGAGGGCCTTCGAGACCACGAACTTGGTTTGAGGCAGAGGCCCCTCGGCGGCGTCCACCAGCACCAGCGCGCCGTCGACCATATTGAGGATGCGTTCGACCTCTCCGCCGAAATCGGCATGGCCCGGCGTGTCGACGATATTGATGCGGGTATCGTCCCAGAGGATCGAGGTCGCCTTGGCGAGGATCGTGATGCCGCGCTCGCGCTCCAGGTCATTGGAGTCCATGGCGCGCTCGTCCACCCGCTGGTTGTCGCGGAACGAGCCGGACTGCTGGAGCAGGCGGTCGACCAGGGTGGTCTTCCCATGATCGACATGGGCAATGATGGCGATGTTGCGGAGCGTCATGTTCGGGAATGTCTTTCGGCCGCGAGGCGGCGGTTGTTGCGGCGCAATATAGGCATTTTCCCTATAACCGCAATGACAAGGACGATGGCTTGGGCGATGCCCGGTTTCGTTAGCGCGGCGCGTTGCCCCAGGGGCCGCGCTCGGTCTCCGCGCCCAGATGCGCCGAATGGATCATCATCATCTCGCCGAGATTCTCCAGAGTCAGCAGGCCGACAAGCTTGCCGCCACGGTCGGTCACGCCGACCACAGGCTGGCCACGCCGCATCAGAGACCCCAGTGCGGTGTCGAGCTTGGTATTCGCTGGAACGGTTGGGATGTCGCCTTGCATCACTTCGAGGACCGGTGTGTCGGGCCCGCGTTGCTTTAGCGCCTTGATCATGGCGTCGCGCGTCAGCACGCCGCGCAAATGTCCGGTGCCGTCGGTCACGGGAAATTCGGTCTGCGTGGTGCGGATCAGGGCGTCGGCTGCATCGCTGACCGTGGCGGACGTGGGCAGGGATTCGAAGGTGGTGATCATGGCGTCCGACACGAGCGTCCCTTGGGCCACGGCACGCAGCTGCGCTTGCGTCGCCTCGCCGGACGCGGCCAGAAAGATGAAGGCGGCGATGATGATCAGCATCGGATTGTAGAAAATACCGAGGACACCGAAGACGACTGCGAAGCCTTGGCCGATGGTGGCGGCCAGCTGGGTGGCGCGGGCATTGCCCATGCTCATGGCCAGCAGCGCGCGCAAGACCCGGCCGCCGTCCATAGGAAAGGCCGGTATGAGATTGAATAGCACCAGGATGATGTTGGAGGCGGCCACCTTCACGGCGAGGGACACGCCGGAATTCTCGATCGCGGCCAAGTTCTCCAGATCGAAGCGAGGCCCGAGCCATAAGAGCAGGACCGCGGCGATGACGACATTCACCGCCGGCCCCGCCACGGCCACGATCAGCTCCTCGGAGGGCTTGTCGGGCATGCGCTCCATGCTGGCGATGCCGCCGAATGGCCAGAGCGTCACGTCGCGCGTGGTGACGCCATAGCGGCGCGCGGCGAAGACGTGGCCGAGCTCGTGCAGCAACACGCAGAGGAAGATGAGCACGATGAAAATCGTGCCCTGCCAGGCCGCTTCCGCACCACCTTGGCGGTAAAAGATCGTGCCAAGCCAGACGAGGAACAGCAGAAAGGTAATGTGGATGCGGATCGCGGTGCCCGCGATCGAGCCCACATTCAGGGACCAACGCATGAATAAGTGCCGTGGGTTTGAGGAGGTGAATGTTGTCCAAGATATAGGCATTGAAACCCGGCGCGATAAGGCTTTGGGCCCGGTTCCCCGGAACTCCTCGAAGGGCGCTTGCGTTGGCCATGCATGACCAAGCAAGACAATGCCCATCTCGACCGCGTCTGGGAGGTCGTCGACAAGGCGAGCGTCTGCATGATGACGACCCACTTTCCCGACGGGCTGCGCGCGCGGCCCATGGAGGCGCGGGCAGAGCGTGACGAGAACGTCATCTGGTTCCTCACGGACCGGCGCGGCCTCAAGGACGACGAGGTCGCGGCCTGCCCCGAAGTATGCCTGACCTTCGTCCACGCCCCCGAGAAGGTCTATCTGTCGCTGACGGGCGAGGCCTCCATATGCCGCGATTCCGAGCAGGCGCATGCTCTGTGGAACAAGAAGCAAGAGGATTGGTGGGACGGACCCGACGACGTCAATC
>Ga0307376_10006337_pt1 | contig 10474 bp, 10 predicted proteins | sample TR2MG_FD_202536 | JGI IMG/M metagenome (GOLD analysis project Ga0307376, IMG submission 202536) | Soil microbial communities from Risofladan, Vaasa, Finland - TR-2 | ecosystem: Environmental > Terrestrial > Soil > Coastal area > Acid sulfate soil | place: Finland: Risofladan, Vaasa | collected...
CTCTCATGGGAGGTAGCGGGCTAGCCGTTCCAACTACTTGTATGTTGTCTCCGATTTTATAATTAGACCCACTCTCTTGTACAACTACATCAGCTACCCAAACTCTTGATCCTTCCGCCACAACACTTACTTGCGCCTGTACTGTTCCATTTATTGGCGTTGCCGAGTTAGAAGGTTTATCTAGTACATAAGTGCCTGCAACTATATTTGCGCTATAGCCAACAATTGTAACAAAACTTCCAGCGGCATTAGCGTTAGTCCACATGTAACCTACTCCGCCTGTATCCGTATAACCTGCATTGAAGCCGGTAATATTTAATACTTGGCTGGTTAAAGTCATTTTTATTGTTATTGTGCTTCGAGAGGCAGGATGTGTAAAAACAGCTTCCCCCGTGTAGGGCTGACCCGCTCCATCTGGATAAGGCGCTTTTAATACATCTGTATGCAACCAACGGGTACCGAAGCCGATTATTACTGTACCTTTTGGTTCTTGAGTTGCAGTTGAAGCTGAGGCTGCATTTACTTTTAAGCCGCTGCCAGATCCTCCGGTAGTAGTGTTATAAAGACCTGGTGCTATATAACCGGTAGTTGAATATTCAACTGCTGCTAATGATTCAACAGCACCTTCCGTAGGTCTACCGCCGTAATACATAATATTATTTGTTGCTGCTTGTTCTTCTATTTTTTCTTTATACCCTTTGTAATAAACTGTAACCGGCCCCAAAATTGTATCTAATGTGTGATATACTGCGCCGCCAGATCTTGCATCTAATACGCAGACTGGGTTACCAGGCACTCTGCCATAAGTAATATAACCTCCGCCTGATATAGGACGCAATCTAATTTCATACTGCAAGTCAGGGTTGGGGAAACGAATACGAATAAAATTAAACTGGTCTATTGGTGTGCGCCCTTTTACGCAAAAAGGTGAACCTGATGCAGGGTCAAGGTTGATCCAGCTATCATCGCCTCTCTTGCGGATTTGAAGTCTAAAAATAGAATACCTTAGCCCATACTCGGAATAGCTTCCGACGTTATAATTATTGCCGCCTGCCTCAAGATCACTTAATGTGTTATCATCAGGTATTGAAGCAAAGTTTGCTATGCCTGTAAATCTTTTCCATACTTGCGATTTTATGCCAATTTCAATTTGGTTTAATTTACGTGTTGTTGTTATATTAGCTAATGTTAGCTTTGAGATTGTAGGGCCATCGGCAGGGTTGAGGTAACTGGTTAAATTTTCCCCACGAAAATCAGGATGAGGGATTACAATTTGTTCTGACACTAACCGCACATTACCTTCTGCTAAAACCTTGAAATAGTATTTTTTACGTGTACTTGTATCCCATAAAGCTGTTGCAGGGTCAGAACCTGTGCATGTTACTTCCGCCCAACCTATCAAATAGGTTTCGCCTACTATAAGAACATCATCACATGTTTGCCGGTAATTATCATCTTTGGCTGCTATGTCCTGCACACCAAAGGAGCCAAATAAATTAATGGTGTTGCCCTCATAAATATGAAATTCAATTGTATCGTTTGGATATACAAAAATGTCTTTTGTTCCTTGCCCTAGCGTTTGATTATTGACTTTCATAATCCCAGTTCTGCACCCGTAGTGCGATTCGATCTTCTGTCTTTCTATAGCGGAAAGAGAGTTATTTGTGTATACAACACGTACTCGGCTAAATGGCAACCGCCAATGCTGACCATTACGCAATGGCTCTGATGTACCAAATTGCGTCATTGTTGTTGGTATCCTTACACCACTAAATAATGGCTTTAATTCTTCTGTACTGCCTAATTGTGCTTGAAATACATCTTGCCCCCTTGCGCTAAGTCCCCCTGCAATTTTATCTGCTGCTGTTATCCGACCTTCGCCGGGTTGTCCACGTTGGAAATAAACAGCAAATTTATTCTCTTGGTAGCCGCGCAGTAAGCTATCGCCAATAGCAAAGCCTTTAAATTCTGGGGTGCTAGCGGCTGCTAACTGACCTGCGCTAGCTAAAAATAAAGCTAGTAACTCTTGCCCATCACCTTGACTTAATAATTGCGACCATACTAATTTAGTCTCTACTCTTACGCCGCCGTAATATTTGCCATAAAATTCTTGCCGATTAGCAAATACCAGTGGCATTACTTCGCCAAGTCTTGCTAACGGTTGTACTGATGTAAAACCATCTACATTAGTAAATCTGTTGGAGCCTGTAACGCTGGCGCCAGCTACGTCACCGCTACGCTGTTGTTGCTGTTCTTGCTGCCCTGGGTCAGATTGTTTTGGTAGCTTAGGTTTTGGCGCTAGTGCCTGCGCTGCAAAGCTAAGGCCAATCCCAATAACAGCAGTAAGGATACCTCCAGTCGGGTCACACACCACCTCCGGCACTACGTCATATGCTGCATCGCGTTCTGGGCGATAGTTAGCTACCTCATTTGCATACCAGTTATATTCTTCTATTGTCAGCCCTAAAGTATCAATTAGTTGCTTTTCCCATGGCAATATCGCTCCTCGTATTTGACGTTTGGTGACCATATCACCCGGTTGGTTTGTGCGCTGCAATGAAGCCATCCGGTGTCGTAATAAACAGCTAGCCCAAAGCTATTGCCAGTAGCTTGCACTAACGCAATAATACCAGTTTCGCCTGGTGTTCCCCATAATTCTAATTGCTCTTTGAAGATGCTGGTATCACCTGCATGTAAACGCCGATACCAACTGCGGGCTGGCACTGGCGCTTCAATGCCATACCATCCCAACACCCACCTACATAAATTAATGCAATCGGTAGCGCCATGACGTGCAGGCTCAGCGCCAAGCCGATATGGCAGCCCGATAAGATCAGCCGGAACGGATAGCGCCCGTGCTAGGCAAGGCTCCAACCATTTCGTGTGTAATACGTGCATTGGGCGCTTGCGCACCAACTGCATCAAGGGCATTGCTAAGTTGGAGTTCAACGGCTTGTGTGGTATATCCAAGCCCGGTGGCAATCCAGAATTCATGGCCTAACCGCGATCCAGGTGTATACGTATCGGTTAGTTGGTATGTCTCCACTTCAACCATCCAGCCACTATTAACTGCACCCTGCACCCAGCTTAATGTCAATGGATTAGCAGGTAGTAATAGTTGGCTGCTAATATTATCGCCGCCTTTAGTTTTTTGTGCGCCTTGATAAACAAATGGCAATAAGTTCCAGGTTTGACCGTTAAACGAAACGGCGCCTTCAGTAAAGAAATTTTGCCACCGTTGTATCGCACCAGTTGGTGCTGTAAAAGTGACAAAGTTACCAATTACAAAAAGGCTCATCGTAGACCTACCTGCCTGCGGTAACCGGGTGAATTACGCATCTGTGATGCTACCTGAGCAGCACCAGCTTTTGCACCTGCTGTAGTAGCGCGGCGTTCAGTAGCAGCCATTGCCGCTACTAGTTGGTCCTTATCAACCCAATCACGATCCATAAACCGTGTGGTCTCAAAGCTCATCGATAATACAGGAGTTGCTGCTGCACCATCGCCCATTGCATCACTGCTGCTATTACCGCCGCCATTACCGCTGCCTTTGCGTTGATAACGTGCCATTGCAGCAGTCGCATCGGCTGGGATGATCGTACCGCTAGAACTTGGCACGAATAGCTCAGGCCCCTTTTCGCCAACCATGTAGGTACTGTTGCCGCTTACTGGGCCGCCAGCAGCTCTGCCCACTAAAGGCACCCCTCCAATGTTAATGCCACCCAACAAACTTCTGATGCCAAATGATATAAGCATCTTGCCAATATCTTTTAGGACATCAGATAATACTTCTTGTAAACTTTTGGCGCCTGTTATAGCAGAGTCTATAGCACCTACCAAACCGGACTCAATACTACCTCCTATTCCTTGTATTAAAGAACCGTAAGTAGATGCAAAACCGTTTAACTCCTGCTGTTTTATACGTACTGCATCTATTTGATTATATAACAACTTTTCCGCTTCGTAATTCTGTAAACGCTGTTCATACTGTATCTGTAAATTCTCTTGGGTTAGACCGGAAGAGGCAAATATATCGGCTTCCAGCGTAGTAGTGTTTTTAGCAAACTGTAATTGCCTCTGTTCTTGTTCTTTTTGTATGTCAAGCAACAGTTGTGCCTTTTCTATTTCTGCTTGCGGTTTACCTTGCATAGACACACCAAGCTGGGCCTTACTCAAAGTACTCTGTAATTCACCTTCTTTCATGCCAGCTTCTATTACACCTCCCACTATTATTTTATTTTTCTCGGCTATAGCTGCTTGTATGCGTAATTTTTGTATTGCTACTTGCAGTTCATATTCTCGTTGCAGCAAGACTACGCGCTGTTGATAAGCATCGTTTATTTCTTGAGTTAGACTTGGATTCTGTAGCAGAGCTATATTAGTTTCTAGGTCTAGTATATTTTTAGATACACTGTAATTTTCTTTTATATTTGTATTTTGTGCTTTGTAAAATTCTGAAAAAGTTCCCGTTATTTCTAGATGCTGCTCCATTACGGAGCGTATATTTCTCTCTAAACCCAGACGTTTTTTTGCAATTTCAAACATAGACACTTGGAGTGTTCTCAAACTTTGCTGCTGCTGTTGTGCCGCTTGCTGTTGCGCAAGTTCTACGTTTGCTGTTGCTATATCTCGTTGTGCTTGTAACTCTTTGACCTTATTTTCATTCCTATCGCGCTGCTGTTTATTTTGTTCTTGATTAAGTTGTAAGGATACAGCCTCTTGAGCGTTTAAGGCTTGTTGGATACTGATCTGCCCCTGTAAAAATGTTTTGCGTACATTGCTCGCAGTATTCTGTTCCTGTGCCAGTTGTACTTGCTGCTGTATTAAACTTACCTGCTGTGTAGCCTGCTGTTGGGCTAAAGCAGCCTGGTTGGTTCGATCTAACATTTGGACACGTTCCTTATCCACATCTCGTAACTGCTGTGTAACATTCAGCTCCAGTGCTAGAATTTTTGTTATCTTATCCTTCTTGCTAATTTTTTGACTTTCTAGGTCGCGTATAATTTCGTTATACTTAACGGTTTTCTCGGTTTGTATTGCTTGTCTTTTTGATATTAGATAACCCTGGCTGTTAGCAGTATTGTTTTGTAGTGAGACTTGATAGTTTGCTTTTGCTATAGCAAGTTGTTCCTTTAACTCTTTTGTTTTTGTTTGTGCTTCTACAGTTTCTGGTTTTTCTTTTGGTGCTACCATCCCTGCTAGCCCGGCTATTACCGGTAGTTTTGATACAACTGCATATAAACCTGTTAAACCTGTAGCAGCCGCTAAAGTCTGCGCAATTATTTGGGGCATACCTGCTTGAAGAAGCAAGGTAAATTTCTGGAATTGACGACCGGTAAAGTCCCACAACTCACCATAGTTTTTTAAGTCTGTAGCTGCCGATCCCCCGATAGCATTTGCTAATTCCTGTTGTGCCATAGCAGCAGCTTTTGCTGTTTGACCGCTTTGCTGCGCGTTTTGTATTAAAGCTTTGGTTTCGGGATTTAAATAACCGAGTTTTTCAGTTAAATATCCAGCTGCATCTCCACCCTCGCGCATGCTGCGGGCAAAATCGGCGGCTGATTTAGCTGCATCGTCTAAAGTCTGGCCTAACGCACCACCTAAAATTTGACCCCCAAAACCACTTCCCGCAAACGAACCTGCTAATGAACCAGCTACAGAAGCAGGCCCCGCACCGAACATCAAGGGGAAGCCAACGCCTAGGGCTATGGACTCGGCTCGCTGATTCCTAGCCTGTTTCTTTTGGGCTTCTTGCTCTTTCTGTTGTTGTTTTTGCTTCTTCTTAAATCTTGCAGATTGAACTGCATTTAAACGTCTGTATACCTGTTCATCGCGCACTCCTTGGGCTTGTAAACCTAACGCCTGCCTTTGTATATCATTTAGCTTTTTGCCGTATCTATCTGCGGCCTTAGTTGTGTCTGCCCATGCAGTGGCTAAATTTCTAATAGCTCCTGCTTGTTTAGGATCTGATCCCGCCATAGCGGTTTCATCTAACAACTGACTAAACTGTTGAACTTGCTGAGAAACATCTGCAATAGATTTGCCTATATTTTTATTTCCATTTACCCACTCTCGTACATAGTCATTTACCTCCTTACTTAACTTGCCAGATAAGTCTCTCTCTTGTCCCCGTCCACCTACGTTTAGTGCTACCCGTGTCTTGTTTAAAGTCGCTATAATACTATTTATTTTTTCTAATCTATTTTCTAAAAGATTTACTTCCCTTAATCCGGCAATTATTACATCAATTTTTGCGGAATAATTTGCCACGTTCGACGGTTACGCTAGATCTAGTCTAGCGCCGTTTTGCTTTTCGCATCGCTTCGTCCTGTTGGTCGTTTAAAATCTCAAAAAATACGCTCCACAGCACTATCTCTTCTTCCGTCATGCGGTGGCGCAGTTCAGACAGCGTTAGCCCCAGCTCCTTACAGATGTGGAGCTGGAGCATCAGCCAATTGTCCTTTTTGAGCTGCGCCTTTAGTTCTTGGGGTCGATTTCAGTCTCTTCGTCGCTTGACAGGATCGCCAGCATAAGAGCTTGTAGATCCGTGTCACGTACTTCATTTTTAAGTACATCAATTTCAGCCGCTGCAAATAGCTTTGTGCCATTCTCATCAGTAGCTTTCTGGATTAATAGCTGTAGTGCAAAAGCAGTAGCATCTTCGGATTTTGCAGCTTTTTGTGCGCGTTCCCGTTCTGCTGCAACTAAAGGTGTACGCCACAGCTCAAATGTGGTGCCATCGCTTAACTCAACTGTTTTCTTGGTTGGAGTTAAATTTGCCGCTTTACGTAAACGGTCAATAGCGCGAAGTGCGGGCGTGGCAGCCATAAAAACTCTGAGTGTTACGGTTCTAGTGTAGCAGGAGTAGGCTTACCATTTCGTTTGCGAACTCCACCACGCAGCGCTCATTTTACCTTTGGCAATATTAGCGGCGTGGCGAGCTTTGAATGATGCTCGCCTTGCCTTATCTGCTGCTGATTCACCTTCGCGAGGAGGCGATCCACTCACACCCTGCTGGCCGTAACGGATCAACTTTATAGTTGAGCCTTCCTTAGCCAGCACCGCATGGGATTTGGTTGGGTGGTTTGGGGTTCGCCATCGGTTTACTCCTTATGTAGTAGTAGAGAAGTCGAATGTAGGTACGCCATTTGGACGGAAAGTGATTTCCACCATCTGGGCATCATCAGGGTTGATGTTGAATGAAGCACTCAAAAGCGTGGCTTCCATCGCGATACTGCGTGATAGCGCTTCGGTTGTACCCTTGTCGGTGTACAGCTTGAAGGCGGCGCCTACTTGCTGACGTTGTAGTACGTCTTCCACCATGCGGTTAGCTAGTGCTGTGTCATCACTGGTCACAAACACAGATGCCGTGCCATCACCCTCGGCAAAACCTGGGATGTAGCTTCTGAATGGTGCATACTGACCAACAGCTTGGCCGATGGTTGTGGTGTCAATTTCAGCGCGGGTGATATTAAAACTCCAGTTTTGAACTGAAGCTACGGCAGCAAAATCGGTGTATGCAATAGTTGCAAACAACCCACCGAAAGTAGTAGGCAATCCAGTTGCAGTTAGTGCCGAACCGCCTGCGGTAGCGCTAAGTGTCATTACGCCTGTAGTCGCGTCATATGTAAGAACAAACCCAGCGCCTGCTGTAATAGCGTCTGTTGTGACTGCGCCAGCAGGATAAGCAAGCGTTACGGGGTCATTTACCTTAAACCCCAGATATGCGCCAACTTGAATACTGGAGCCAGATGCTGGAAATGCTGATGCCGCTAGTTCGACACTAGTGCCAGCGGGCTTGTAGTAGAGAGCGCCGGACGTACCGGATAGAACTGTGGCTGCCATAGGAAAAGGGGCGACGGTATGCGGGCGCGGCCCGGCTCTCTACATTCTAACGCGCCAGTTAAGATATGCAGTTAAGGGTAAACAGAAGCAATAAAACCACAGCTAAATCTACCTATGTAGTGTGGTAGATCTACTGGTGCGTCAAAAGTAGGCCCGTCAATCTGGTTTACGCGGGCATATACACCCGCACCAGCTGCGCGTGGAGTTGCGTTTAATGTCTGGAATGCTCCTGTTATTGCAGCAACTATTGTCTGGTTGCGAACTGAGCCCTTACCTTTTGGGGTATGGATACGACAAATGATTGCCCCACGTACATAATCAAAATCCGCTTTTAATGCTACCTCTGTTGTTAAGCCAAATGTAATGTTTACCATTACATATTCGCTTGTACTGGTTAGGGTAGATGCGGCTAGGTTATCGAAGAAGACTGGGACGGCAGGACTTAACGCAGCGCAGGCTGTTGCTATTGGTGCTTCGTAGGCTGCTCGGATTGCTTGGTAGTTCACTAGCTAAACCCCGTTGCTTTACCAAAACCTGTTCTAAATCCTCTAGCCAAATCTTTACTAAGGGCTCCGCCAACATTATACGTCGGCCACCAATCTTCTGGGGCTGTGCGAGTATTTGGGCCTGAAGTACCGCTTAAGTCTCCTCGCGTTGCATTCTTTAATCGGAAACCGCGTGTCTGCTTTTTAATTGCATCCCCACTAAATTCTTCGTACACGTAAGGAGTTAGATCCATAGCTACATCTGCGTGAGGGGCTCCATTTACAATGGTATACCACATTCCTGATGTTTCAAAACGGGCCGCTGGTACATTACGTAAATCGTATTTGTACAACCCTGACCTACTGCGTGGGCCGCCAGGTGAATCTCCCCGAGGTAACGCATACCAGGCAGAAGAGAACTCTCCGCTATACCCTGGGCCTGCTTTTACTAGGCCGTTCATAATCTCCACACAGGCTGTCTGTGCCGCTCTTATTGTTTCCGCTTTTAAGTCTTTTACTAAGAATTTAAGGTCTTTTGCCATTACTCTGGCCTCGCTACAATGTTGAAAAATATAGGTGCTGCGCCACGGTAAGTTTTGATTTCTATGATCCGCGCTTCACGGCTTACACCGTTTTCAAGATATTGGATACGGTCACGGATTGAAGGCTGGTAAGCCGGTAGCGATGCTGCGGCTATATAAACTTTAAGGTCGCCAGTTTGGTACACACCTTCACTTTCTTCCTTGCTGACTACTGTAATAATCGCGTTTAATGTTACATTAATGTCAGTTACGGTTACTGCACCTGTTGTGGTGTTGTAGCTGTCTGTCCCAGCTTTTATGTAGGTGATAGGAATCCCCCACTTGTCAATCAAAGGACTGGGGATAGGGCCGAACGTGTCGTCTACAGCAGCCATTAGTTTCTATAGGTAGGGATTTGACGTACATTAGATGCGTTACGTACCCAGCAACGCAAGTAGCTTTTTAGCCACGGCAACACATCAATAATATTATCGACTGATAACACTGCATCTGTGCTGCGATATTGCACCTTAAGATCCCCTAATTCCACCTTCTCATACGCTCCAGGGCCTGTTGTGGAGCCGCGCATTAACGTTGGTGTTGTGATCAATGCTTGCGCTGTTTCGGCAGCTGCCGCCTGAATATCGGTCGGGATGTAAGTTGCATCCGCTTCTACACCATCACAACTGACATCCGTTCGCGGCCATTTCAATGCCTGCGTTGTACTGGCACGATCACCGTAATATTCCAAACTTTCCAGCCAGCTCGTTGCTGTGATCAGTGCTGCTGCTTTATCATCGGCAGTCGCTGCCCCCCAGTTTGCATTACCTAAGCGGTCGCCAAAATATACCGTCGCCGCAGCTACCGTGATATACGAGTTCGAGGTCGTCCCACCTACAGTAGCGATCAGCGTTGGCATAGCGACAGCGGTTTATGCTCTAGTTTAAGCCATGTGCTGCAAATAGCGAGCTGCCTTTAGCGGTAATCCCCTTTTTGTTGGGCGGGTTGTCTTATCTTGGATACTTGGGAAAGACACATGGTAAATTTTGTGCCCATCCATTGCTACACCTGCATCTACATCATGGCGTTGTGACCACGGGGCATCTACCCACCAATGTGCAGTACCATCTGTAATGTAGAATCTTGCAATTTTCATGGCAATCAAAAAAGTTTCTGACAGTCTTGAAGCTGATGTGGTCTTAGCTTGTCCTCCTGTTCGTCCCATGCCTCGTAAATGGGAAGATGTTATGCCCGAAATTCAAAAGCTTGTAGCTCAGGGCATGTCATACCAGGAAGCTGGTGATGCTCTTGAGGTTAGTTATGTCCTCGTTAATCAATTAGCTGTTCAGTCGTATAAATCTTCTGTTCATACAGAAGAACTGTTTGAAGTACAAGAGAAGCAACGCCTTGGCTTGGGATAAAAGAAAAGGGGCCGAGTTGGCCCCCTTCTTTACCTATACCCGTTGAGACAACTTATGCGTAAGCAGTGATGTCGAAAGGAGTATTAACCAACATGCGTACCAATGGTACGTTTTTGGCGTTTACATAAGCCAGCGTCCAGCTAGAGATGTGACCTAAGTTACCGGAAGTTGTTGCGTTGGTAGGGTTGTCAGTGCCCTGATT
>Ga0307376_10006339_pt1 | contig 10473 bp, 5 predicted proteins | sample TR2MG_FD_202536 | JGI IMG/M metagenome (GOLD analysis project Ga0307376, IMG submission 202536) | Soil microbial communities from Risofladan, Vaasa, Finland - TR-2 | ecosystem: Environmental > Terrestrial > Soil > Coastal area > Acid sulfate soil | place: Finland: Risofladan, Vaasa | collected...
TGTCTTATTTTTCCTTTTATTAACATGCGACCATCCATTCCTGTTGAAGATGGAATAACTTTATCCACATTAAAACTAACAGCATTAGCTCCAACCCCTCCCGTCATAGGAACAACAGTTGAAGTAAATAGTATACTTCCGTCCTTTTGTACATCTACTCCCATTTTCTTCAGGGCCATATTACGATCAGCATTTTCAGCTTTTACTTTTGACACCTCCTGTTCGATACTATACGGAACCTTACCCTTAATATATTGTGTAAATAAGTCTAAAGTTTCCGGATCTTTTGCAATCCATGGGTACATTTTTTTAGCAGATTCTACAATCCCATCAGCCTGTCCCTCCCCAGATATTTTATTTCTAATCCATACCTCTTCTTCCGGAGTCGACATATTTACATCTGGATTCTTTTCAAAGAAAGCTCGCACACTAGTTTTAACCCCATCAGTAAGAGCATCAGCTAATTTAAAAATACTATCCTTAGTCTGTAATTCCTGAGCTGTCTTAGCCATATTCTCAAAAGATAAATCCTCAATATGATCCATTGTATAGATAAACTTATTGGCAGCAGCTATTTTACTTTCAGGCACAAAGAAATCCTGTGGATGAGCCGACTCTTCCACCGTTTTCAAAGCTGTTTTATATACATTATCGTAGATAGATATAAAATTAGCCACACCGTCCATGGTTCTGTTAAAATCTTTATCCTGCTGTAAAGCAACATAGGCTTGCATATAATTACCACCAAACCGATCAGCATATTTATCCAACATAGTATCAGTTAACTTCTGAAGCTTATTAGCAAATTCCGGCTGAGCAAATGGATTAGCTAGTTTAAGTTTAGCATCAATGAGGGGCTTATCCAGATACGGCTTTAAATGAGCATAATACTTAGCTTCGGCCTCTGCTTCACTTCTTTTAATCTCATCAAGCATAGCGAATGGAATCAAATTTCTGGCAGCAAACAAAGGTTGGCTGCCTAAAGTTTGACTACTGGAGGTACCTACCTGGATACCTTGGCCTATACCTGGCATATATTGATCATTAGCCAGAGGCTTAGGTGGAGCTTTCATAGCCAATCTTTGAAGGTTTTCAAGATACTGCATATTAGCCTGGCCCATAGATCCCCCAGAACTTATGCCTCCGTAATTATTGCCAGAAGCATCATTTACTACACTTGGATTATTGTCTGTCATAGTTTTAACCTAAAAAATTACCTCCTACACTAGGAGTTACAAAGTCCGCATTACCCATAGTAGCTGGACTTAAACTTATTCCACCCGAAGCACTACCCCCTCCACCACCGGGAAATAATCCTTTAAGTCCCCCCATAACATAGGGATCTAAAAGTTTCATCATACCTGCATTCATATTTGCATTAAAATCCTGCATGCCCTGAGTAGCTGCAGATAATTTTGATTGAGCTTTAAATACATCAACATCAATTTTTCTCTGGGATGCTTTCATTATTAAATCCATAATCATCTGAGAGTATCCCATTCCTCTGGATCCTATAGTACCTAAAGCTTTATTAACAGCAGTATCAGTTCCCTGACCTACCTGACTCATGGTCATTAAAGCTAAAGCTGGATTAGTCGCGGCCATCTCTGCAGCAACTGACATTCCTCCAGCCTCTGATTTACCTATTATATCCCTGGCAACCTGGAAGTCAGTGCTAAACCCAGACTCTACCGCTCTCTTTTCTTTTACTAACTGATCTTTAAAGATAGTCATATTAGGATCAACAGAAGGTATAGCACTAATCATGGCCATAGCTTCGTTAACCTTTGCTGCTTTATCTCTTCCCGAAGCAATACCGATACCGCCACCTACTAAGGCACCTAATACAGTACCCACCCCAGGGAGAATAGCTGAACCAATAGCAGCTCCAGTTCCTGCACCTCCCAATGCTCCTTGTAATCCGCTTAATGCTTCGTTTGCCATGATATTTAGTTATTTACTTGTTATTTTATACTCGCGAGTAGCAACTCTTATGAACCTAGCTAATTTAACATTAGCCTTAAATTTAATCCTCTTATGAGGTGGAATAGTCTGACCGGTAATGTGAGACTCCATTTCTCTTGTTGGTACTAATTTAATACATCCAACATTCGGAAGAAGTACATCATATCCATCCTTTAGTTTTTTTAATACACAATCAATAAATACATCATAAATAAATGATGCTTGTACTCTGGGTATTCCGGATAATTTTGCAAGATCTTTTACTAAGGCTACTTTTGCAACTACTTTTCTTTTCATTTTTTTGTTTTTTTTTTAATTATCTAAATATTTACATATGCAAATATACAAATAATTAATCTAATATCTTAATAATTAATCTAATATTCTAGCCTCCTATGATATTTTTATACCCTGTTTTTACTAATCTTAAATCATGAAACGATGAAATATTAGGAAAAGTAATTTTTACAAACAATGTTTTCCCTGTTAATCTATCCCCAGAAGTAGTTCTGGGTAATCCTGTAATATAATGCCATCCATTCTTATAGGTTGTTATCTTACTAGCTGTAATAACCGCAGAATCAGCAAATAAACTATCCATAGATACTTCTACACTAGCCGGAATGATAGATGAACTGATGTACATATCTGTAAAATCAAAGGCTCTACCCAACCCGGGAGTAACTGAAAATATTACATAAGGTAATGCTTCCATAGGAGTTACCCTTGTTGCTGCCTTATGAGAAACAGATAAACCTAAAAAAGATGTTTTATTAACAGCGTGTGCTAATATGTTCTTATCTGTGCTGCCTATAAGATAGTCGGCATTAAATGACTTATCATAAACAGTCTCCTCAACATATCCATCCCAGTTATTTATATCAAAATTAAAAGCATACGTTTTAGTACCAATAGTAATCCATAATTTATTTTCACCAGAGTCGACTACACTATACAATCTAAATGGGGAAGTTAAATCTATTGATTCTAACGAGGTTGTAAGTTTATCTCGATAATTATCTGCAATCTGAATAAAACTATTGTTAGAAAGCATAATAATATCATTATAACAAGGGAATACAAGAATAGGTGTAGCAATATTATTAGGAAGTTTGACACTACCCTCTGATTTACCTCGCCACAACTCATCAGGACAACCTATCGAATTACTCAGCCATACCTCTCCGTTTATTAATGAAGAATTAAAAGCAAGTATTGACAAGTTGTTTCCTTCTGCTGTAGTAATCATATTCTTATTAGTCAGTAACATACCGGCTCCGCGATCAGTAATCACATATAAATTATTTCCTCTATCAGAATACGCATCATATAAAATATTTATCCTGGAAGCTCTATCATTATTAAGGTCATATACATTAGTAGGAATAAATACCTTATTAGCCTCATACCCTGGAATAGTTGCAGTAGACCAGTGTATTCTCTTTGGCATACTTAGTCTTTCAGTAACCCCTGATTTAGGTTTAGAGTAAGATTTTGTCGGAAGTATCTTCTCATAATCATAATTAAGAGAGGCCGGAGTAGATAAACCACCATACCACCAGTTTAAATACTCATTTGGATAATCATCATTATATTCTTCATAGATATTCATTCTTATAAAAAACTCACTAATAGTCTCAGTATCTAGTTTCTTATTGGGGCAATAACTTGGCCGCATTGCATATAGCTTATTGGGGAAAAAATTCTTGTATGCTAAAGGAAGATTAACCGTTGATTCACAGGTAAAATAAATAAGCCACTGCCTAATATCATAAACTACATGAGTCCCCTGATCATCCCATATATTAGCATGTGTAGCTCCTCCCTCTGGGTTTACAGCCTGATGATAATTAGTTTTAAGCTCAAAATTATAATGAGGCATAGGAGCTTGTAGTGTAAACTCAGAAACGGTATAAGCTGCAGCATCTATAGCTAAAAATGAAGCATCAGCAACGTAGGTGTCCCCTAAAAATACTTCGATAGGAGAATTACTATTATACTTAACAACAATAGTAGCCCCAGACTCGGGGACAATAGGATCTGAAGATCCAGGAAAAATCTGATCAAAAGTAATAACATTATCATCCGTAAGAGTATAAACTCCATAACACACTAATCCACCGGTAGGAGTAAAAGCACCATCCGCTTCTAATGCAATAAGATAATTAGCAAGATTAGCAATGTTATTTGAATCAAGCCACGGATTTCCGTCTACCCATATATATCTATAAGTAGTAGCAGTATCATCAGAACTATAAACATCTTCTCTTCGTTCATCAACCAAAGGAAAAGTTTGAGATGCTTCTCCACTAGCTATACCCACAACACTCTCTAATCTAATACTATGGCCTATATCATTATATGAGTTTATATTATTATTAGGGACATTCTTATTCTGAATAATATTTACAATATACCAGGGCTCATGAAAATTCTTAGACTTAGCTGTACTGGAAGTCTCACTTTCTACTTCTTCTGAATAATAGATATTAGAGGCTAAAGTTAATTCCAAATAAGGAGATCTAATATTTTTACCATGATCAACATCTTGAGCTACGGATATATTAAAGGTTAAAGTAGCATCTATCCCAGCTCCCTGATTACTTGTATTACGCCACCTACCAAAAGTAATATAATCAGATCTTCCTATTGACCCGGCAGCATCCGGAGGAAACATTGTCTTAGCATCATCTCCAGCCCCACAGATAGGCATAGATACAAAATCCTGTTGTTGACAATGACCATATGATATAGAATTATAAAAATCACTAAAGAATCCACACGGAGCTACTAATTGAAGTTGATAGGCATCAGGATTGTTTTTAATATCTTCATATACAGCACTCTTATTACCTATAATAGCATCAATCTCAGGAGAGTAAAACCATATTTTATTTTTAGCTTTAACTAATGCAGGATTAGCTCCGGCAGCTTGTTCAGTTAAAGCATACATACCTATTCCTTGGCACACAACTCTTCCGGCTGGAGGAGTTCTTACTATACTGAATGATTTAACACTGGCAGGTAATTTAGTTGTATCAATTCCACCTATTCTAAGGCCCACAGTAGATATTTTTCTTCCATACTGATTAACATTATTATTCACAGTATCTACGGTGTCCATAATATTCATCTGAAGAATATCATCATAGTTATTATTATTGGAAGAAGATCCCCTTCCAGTAGGAGTAACAGGATTATAGGGTATAGGAATGTCCGTATCATCCGGATCTCCGACACTTACTATATTAATTTCTTTAGTGTAGGTCTGTTTAGGAAGTTTACGGGCTGATACTGGATCATATACATGATCTACATCATCTGCGTTCCAGCTCTCTACAGTTGCTTCTTCAATACTTCCGGTAGAAGCATCTAACTCTCCACCGCTTGTAGCATTAGCCGTAGTAAGTTCAACACTACCTGCTAAATCAGACTCTATATTTACAATTGTAGTATCCCCTGAGAACGCTACCCCTATATCAATAAGTTTTGTAAAAATAATATCATTACCGCTATAAAGAACCTGTATATCCGGTAAGTAAGCAGAAGCATTTCTGGATACAAATAAACTGGCTGTGTTAGATAAAGAAGTGTCAAAAGAAATACTCTTAGGAACACCATTACATGTAATAGTCACATTACCTGAAGATCCTGTAAGAGTAACGGTATCAACCTGAGGTTCTCCAGCGTATGCCGGAGTAGTAGTAAAAGAAGTAAGAACTATATTTCCAACAGTACTAGTAACCATAGAAGTACCATTAGTAGGTCCGGTAAGTACAATACCATCATCTGTAGAATTAGGTGCTAAACTTACTCCTATGGTAAAAAAAGCGGCTACTATCTCTGAATCGTTTACAAAATTATAGGTTGGCTCATAAGGATCCCCCGAAGATGAAGTAGCTGTTCTAATAACTGTTACTGTTCCAACAGTACAACTAATATTACTATATCCTATCTCAGTATTAAAAACAATTCCATCTACCTGACGAACCGGTTCAGCTCCTCCCGGAACACTTACAACAGATCCGGCAAGATCTCCTCCAGTATCCGTAACAATAGAAGCAGCCTCTGTAAAATCGGTACCAGCAACTAAAGCTGTAAATATAATAGTATTTCCCAGAGCAGTAGATGTAACTTTTACTCCTGCAGCATAAAATGCATCATAATCACCGTAAACACTTGATACAAATCTATTGGCAGTAATACTTAAAGATAAAACAAATGTAGCCGTACTTTCTACTCCGTTACACCTAATAGTTGCGGTTCCAACAGTTCCTGAAAGTGTAATAGTATCAACTCGTTTTATCGCTGAAGGAATTTTATCTCTTCGTTCAGGAAATTTAAAATTAGTAAAATCATCCTTATCTTCGCTCCCCTGCTTTAAAGGAATAGAGAATAATTTATTTCCCTGCTCATCATTTAAATTAACTCCGAATCCATATCTTTCCCCACACCTATGGGACTTATTATATACCTGATTATAAATATCAGAGAATCCACGACTATGTATCCCTGTCTCAAGAGTTTTAACTATTGGAAAAGCTATTTTATTTGTATTAGATTCAGTAATAAAAATATCTTCATCATCAAGAATTTTTGATTCATAAGTTGGACCCCCCAACACTATGCGCCTATCATAATATCGTATAGTCCTGGAACTCTTTATAGTACTATAGGTCTGAAGAACAGAATCATCAAGGGTAGCCCAGTCCCTGTCATTACTATCTACGAATTCAATAATATTATAAGGAGCATTCTGTATATCAATCAAATTACCTCCAGCATCTGTACTTAAAATAAGAAACTCTGCAGATGGAACATAACTTATAGGTTGGCCGGTATTATTTGCTATCCTCTTTATCTTAATATAATCAAAGCCGGATAAATTAGCTATACGCAATTTTATTCTAATACCATATCTACTTGGAGTAAGAGAAGGTTCTCCTCCCCAAGTTTTTAATCCTGAAAAATAAGACTCAGCACCAAGTACAGTAATAGCCGATTCAGGTACTGGAATATATGGGGTAGGTGGGCCCCAGGGTGTGTCCTCTCCCTTCTTTGAGGAATAACATGCAGAATATGAATATGAACCAAATTTTAATCCAGCCCCTACTCCCAGATCTTCTAACTGAACAAATACAGGCTGATTTAGCTGAATAGGTTTGTTAATCTCATAAAGACCCCTAGTATAATTATCAAAGTAAGTTAATTCTTCAGCTAAGGCAGCGGCAATCATCTCATCCAACTGTAAAACTATAGGGCATACATCATCATCAGTAATGAACATTTCATATGTCTCAGAATTAGTGTCTATGTCCAGATACTGACTTGGGTAGTCTTCGTGCTTACCTATTAGCTTATATGTTCCCCCGCTTCCGGAATTGGTAAATATGTAGGTATAGGTATCATCTCGATAAAATACTACAACATATCCATTAAGCCATACTCCCCCAATGAAATTAAGATCCGATATAGGAGTAGCTGAGACGAATGATTTGTCACCACGACTTACCCGAAGTACATTCTTAAAAGTACGGGATACCCCCATTGCATGAGACTCTATAACAGTTCCCTCTTTAGCCTCTATAAGCTCGGGCGCAATATCTGCGGAGATACCTTTAAAAAATAAATTAGCTGTGTATTTTTGACCTTGAGTCGATTCCATACTTATAAGAATAAAGTCCCAGATGTACTTAATTAATATACAATTCTGGGACTCTCATTATTTATTAAAATTATTTTTTATCCTCGGAATCCGGAAAATTACCGTTAGTAGTTTTTTTAAAAACAAGCAAACCAATAAATCGAACTCTCATTATTTGACATACTTTTGCAAAAAACGGTCTACCACTGGTACCAGTATCCTTCAGAGTTTTATCAATGACAACACTTAATATAGGAAAGTCCCTAGCCATTACTGCTTAACATCCAATGGAACATACCCGGCCTGTAGTCTTCCTTCAGGGGTAGATACCACTGTACCAGAAAGATCTGTAGTTACGTTAACAATCTTAGCTACAGGATAAAAATTAGCTGCTCTTGTGGTAGGAGTAAACGTCAAAACTCCGGCTGCTTCTGTAAGCGCAAGACCGACAAATGCAAAGTCAACAACCCAGGAGTCATAAAAGTCTTCTCCTGTTTGATCAAGGTCAGTAGACCCAGCTGCAGCAAAAGTTGCCAGCCTGGTAATTCCACCGGCAGTAATGTTAGCTGTCCCAGATGAACCAGTAAGAGTTATTACGTCAGTCCTCGGGAAAAATCCTTCATTGACGGTAGCCTCAACTATACAAATACCAGTAGTAGTAACAGTAGGCTCAGTTCCACCTATGAAATGGAATCCATTAGCGGCCCAGCTAACAGTGTATGTACTTGGATTTTTAAATTCAATTCGAATTCTATCTCCTTCAACAGCACCTAGAGGCTTTTTAACTGTAATATTACAAGTGAGGGTAATCTGAAATGTTTTAGCTTTGGACATATCCGGTTCGAATACTCCTGTAAGAGAACCGGTAAGAGTATCAACTGTAGTAATAGTTACATGAATACTATTTACTGTTTCCCAGCCATACAGGGGAACAACGGTTATAACGGCTGCAGCTGAACTAACAAGGAATCCTTTTGCTTTATAAAATTCATAGTTAGCTAAAACCCATGCGGCTGCTGTATCAGTAAGAGAACTTCCAACTACTACGGCATTTTCTGTGTTATCAATACCATTAATGGTAATTTTAGCTTCTTTATCGTTAGTAGTAGTACCACTAAGAGTTAAGACACTTCCATAAATAGTAAGCCTACTCACGGATCTTTTTGGGTGATTTACGGGATCGAAAAATTTCATCGTCTATTCTGTTTTAAATCGTTAAAAAATATGTTATAAAGATAGGCAATAATTACCTATATATCTGATAAAAATGTTTATTTTATAGGGACTGTAAAACTAACTTTTTCCAGTTAGCATCTGCAATAGTATTTACATCAGATGCTATGTATAAATTAGTAGCATCAACCAGCATTTCATTTTTAGCCCCGACAGTACCATCAATTCCTTCAACCTCTGTTCCAAGAACAGTATCATCTACTGCACCATTAACTAAATCTGTAGCAAATGATATATCATTCCCGGCAACTCCAGCAACAAGAGCAGTAAATATAACAGTAGTACCACTTCCTTGAGTAGCTACTACTAAAGCAGAACCAGCAGAAGCATCAGTAACAATAGCCCCATCAGCATTTGCTGCAGAACAATCCACCCCTGGGGTAGTTGTACCAAGATTACCATCCCAAGATAATTCAGCTCCAGTTTCAGCCGTAGTGATACTATCACCAGCCGCCCCAGGAGTTATTGCACTTACAATAAGGGTAGTAGCATCGCTTGATGTACCTTCAACAGTAGGATGAGCAGCAGCACATGAATAATCCGTACCCGGAGTACCAGTATGATTAATTGCATTTAATAAATTCAAAAGAGCAGCTGTATCACTTACACCTATAAGAACCTCACCTTCGGTAGGAGTAAGAGTTGTTTTAAATGTATATACTTTTTCATTAGCTCCTCCATCATCAATAGTAACAGTATCATTATTAGCTATTTGAGTACCTCCACCAGTAACTGTTAAGGTAGCTTGGGAAGCTGTAGCAAAAGATGAAACATCTATAGCTATACTTCCTGGACCTACAGAACCATCAGTATCTATTTCAAAAGTTTCATCTCCAACAATAATTGTTTCTCCATCAGCTACCGTACCTATCAAAGTAAGAAGTCCAGCTGCTGCTACGGCATTAACTGGGGTACCTTCTTGGGGAGAGAATGCAACAGTCTTATCAGTAAGGTCAAGAGTATCAGCAAGCTTATCGCTAGTCACACTTCCATCCGCAAGTAAGGCAGTTACAATATCAACCGTAGGTGAAATTAATAAACCAGCTGTTAAATTATATAACCCATCAAAATAATATAAAACTCCCGTAGTCATAGAAATGGTAGATTCAGTGCCTAAGTCTAAAAGAGCACTAATAGTAACAACAGTATTTGCAGTTGTTTTAAATACTACTACCACATTCTCATAATCTTTCAAATTAACCGGAGCCGCAGCAACAGCCGTAGCAGTGGTAAAAGTAACTTCCCATACTTTAGATTTAGAGCCATCAAGAACAAAATTACCTGATGCAGTACCAGTCAAGGTACCAGAAACATTTTCTATAGTCGCGTTTATTCTATTAACAGTATCCCAACTATGTGCAGGAGAAACAGTAATAACGGCTCCAGAAGAAGTTACAATCCATCCCCTTACTTTATAAAATTCATAGTTTGCAGCACACCAGGCGGCTGCTGTAGTAGTCAGAGAAGTTCCTGAAACTGTAGCAATGGCATAATTTAAATGCCCATTGATAGTGATGTTAGCCGTGTGGCCGTCAGTTGTAGATCCACTAAGGGTGATTACATTCGAATAGATAGTAATCTTGTTTACCGACTTAGCTGGATAATTGTTAGGATCATAATATTTTCCGCTC
>Ga0307376_10006341_pt1 | contig 10471 bp, 11 predicted proteins | sample TR2MG_FD_202536 | JGI IMG/M metagenome (GOLD analysis project Ga0307376, IMG submission 202536) | Soil microbial communities from Risofladan, Vaasa, Finland - TR-2 | ecosystem: Environmental > Terrestrial > Soil > Coastal area > Acid sulfate soil | place: Finland: Risofladan, Vaasa | collected...
AATACCTGCTGCGAGAGGGCCTCCAGCAATCTCACTATCAGATACATCTACGGCAGTCGCAGTTTCGACCCTGGTTACGTTATAATCACTCCCAGGAGCACCTTGAGTGTCTAGAGCGGATGCAGCCTCTACAATGGCTACGGAAGTATTCTGAGTAACTGTCAATGCATCCGAAACGGTAGCTGCCTCAAGTCGGGAAGCTACTCCTACAATCAAAGCATCTTGTGATGTAATTGCAGTACCCGATTCAGTAATCGCCGCAATACGGATGATTAGGGCATCTTGAGCATCGAGTGCTGTTGCTGCTTCGGCAATTGCAGCCTCAAATACACCTGCCTCGATCTCACCATTTTGAACACTAATAGCTGAAACCGTTTCAGTGAGTGAAGAATCAGTAATCCGTAATCCGTCTTGCTCGTCTACCGCTGATACGGTTTCTGTAATGGCAGATGCTGATATTCGTAATCCGTCTTGAACATCACTAGAACTTACTGCTTCTGTGATAGCTGTCCCAAAGATATTGCCTGAACTGTTTAGCGTATCTGTCGCATTGCCAGCTTCTGTAATAACCGCATTTTTCTCTGTCGGACCGACTTGTTCTTCTATCGCGTCAGTAGCTTCAATAATATCAACGTTATAAGCAGTTGAACTTGCAATACCATCTGCCGCTGACCCTGCTTCAGTTATTGCGCTGGCTGTAGTTCGTAGACCGTTAGATGCATCAAGAGCAGTCGCAGGTTCTGCAATAACCATCCCGTAGATGCTTCCTGCGGCATTCTGACTCTCTGTCGCCGTAGTATCTTCTGTTCTACTTGCAGTCCTTACCACTACACCTGTTGGAGTGTCTGCCGCTGTGGCAGCTTCAACTATAGCTGCTTCTATAGCAGCGGCTTCTATAACGGTGATGGTGGGTTCGTCAGTGTATCCATTAAGAGCAGCCGTGCCGAGGTATACCCGAAGTAAGATAGTGTCGTTGTTGGCTACTTGTGCAGAGTCTATAAGTAAACAGAACTCAAGGTCGAACCAGTCACCCTTCACTGCTGATGAATTTGTGGCTCCCCCAGTAGAATCTATCATACCGTTATTGTCTGATAGGAATTGGTCAGCGCCACCAGTCAATCTTTGGAGAGTATCGTCACCGTTAGTGAAATAGGTAGATGTTGCGAATTGGATTGGTGTAGCTGCACCAACTGCTACATAGCCTCCACTATTGTGGTTATAGTAAAGATTCCAGTTATTAACAGCCCAAGTCTTTGCCGCTGTTTCATCGATGAGAAACCGTACACGAAACTTAGTGTCGACGTTGATAGAACCATCATCGCCCTGCGCTTCTTTCCATGTAGCAGCAGACTCAGAACCGTCGTCGTTCCTGATTCTAAAAGTTACTTGTACAAAGGTAGGTGCGCCCATTTATCTCACTTTACTCCGCTCTCTTCCGTAAGCTGTCCTGATAGGGAAGTCGGGGTCAGAATTGGCGAGATTGTAAGCAAGTTGAAAGTCATCGTTTGACACCAATCTTCCGATAAGTACACGTTTCCAACCCGGACTTTGCAGGTAGTCAAGTAATCCCGCAAAGTCAAACGGCATCCATCTATCCCCGACCCAACCGTAATAATCACCGTTCTGCACGATTCTCCTGCCATGATCTGCATCCTTCTCTACAATGACCAGCACACCAAAGACAGGTGCCAGTTCAGGCACACCATCATAAGGCGGCTGGTCATGGTAGTAGACTCGAAAGTCCATTATAGACTCGCGGTATAGCTCACATTTAGAGTATCGGTTGAAACAACAACTTTATCGCCACCAGTGAATACTCCGGCTGAATAAAGAACTCCGGCAGTGCTGTCAATGGTATTTACTGCACCTGTTCCGTAGACAAGGAAGCAGCCTTTGACCGTGCCGCCACCAGTGAACACAAAGGACAGAACGGCAGACAAGGCTTTGGCTCCGGCGGCAGCTGCTGACCAAGCGGCAGTTTTTCGGGGAGCAGTATATGTCGGAGCATTAGAACCACCTGCTTCCGTCCAACCAGCATGCGATGCCATAGTGTCAGCAGCAGCAACCGCTGACCATCCCACAGAACTAATCAGTCCCATGAACGGTCCGGTGACTGTATACGCAGCACCCGCTAGAAAGGCATCAAGTGCCACATTCTTGCCTAACGTACAAACGACATTCTCAATAGTGTCTCGCCATTTGACGTTGCCGTCTTTATCAACGCACTCTACTTCAAAACGACCGTGAAGTTCTACTTTCTCTTCACCATCGCTTCGACGAATAAGTTGCCCTGACACTAGGTCTACAGGGTATATCTTTTCCTTCATAAGGTTTCTCCTTTGTAATATGATTGACCAAGCGGTCGATAATTGCTTTGCAGCCTAACAATGTAGGCTGCATTTGTTTTATTTGGGTTCAACCGCTTTTCGTGCTTTGGTAATAGCCGACTTTTCAGCTGGCGATAATGCTTTCCACTCGTCTGAGTTCTTCAAAGGGTAGCCATCCCCGGCTACCGAATCGAGCATAGGAGGCACAGGGCCTTGGTCACCAGTCGATTCTTCGACCTTTGGGAGTGGCGGGGGCTCGAGTACTACAGGTTGAGGGCCTACAGACTCACCTTTCTTCGCAGCCAAGAACTCTGCGAGACGATCTTTTGAGACGGGTTTTCCGTCACAGTCGTGGTATTTGCCTTTAGGTCCTTCATAGAACCCGCCGGGAATAGTTTCAGCCATTTTAAGTTCTCCTTTTTTAGGCTAGCCCTTGGGACGGTAGGAATCAAGGGGTGAAGACTCCTACCGTCCGTCAGGAGGATCAGACGGCTAACGTAGGCGGCCGTTAACCTGTAATGGTGGGATCTGCGTACGTGGCGTTTGCAAAGTAGAGGCATGCGCCGTTGGTACGAGTCCAAATACCCAACCCAAACTCAGCTTCCATCTGTTTCGAAAACAGAGGATAGTCGCCATTCTCGGCGGCTATTTGCAAGCCTTGTAGGGCAGTGGCGGAGCGTTGTCGGAACGCTACCGGTTTACCAGGGGCCATGGAATCCCAAGCGAACATGTAGTTCGCGATGCTCCAAGGTTTGACTTGGATTTCAGCTCCGCCATCGAAGATACCAATGGCTCGGTTGTCCAGTCGGCTAAGATCAAGCGTTGTTCCTGGAGTGTCTGTCACGCGATAGATCAAGCGTGGATCAGGATAAGCATGGAACCCGGTCAAGAGACGTACAGCCGCTTCATCGGTCTTGCTGATAGCGATTTTGATGTCGCCGCCGTGACCATGCTCAATTACGTCTTCAATGAGAGCCAAGACGTAAGAGTTTAAGAGAGAAGACTCACCATCATAGTGGGAGTGTGTCGCACCGTCGAACGTTTCACCGTTCGGACCATTTGCGATTGGAGCAGAGTCGGCGTTGATTAGACGCTTGATGGCAAGAGACACGTTGTCGACCAGGTGATCGTAGAACGTGTAGTTTGCGGATACGAAGATGGCCTTTTTGAGCTCCATCTGTATCTTGCGCCAGTGAGCTGCCTCACCAGCAAGTACCATAACTGCCATATCGGCAGGTGTGTGATTCTGCAACCACTTGTAGGTCCAGCCCAGGTTGTATTGGAACAAGCGGAGCGGGAACCCTACGGTAGCACCGGGTCGAGCTTTCTGAGTAGGTGCGAGACCATACTCGTCCACTTCGACCATTTCACCGCCAGCAGACGTACCATAGATACGTTGGCGATCGGTGGTCATTTCGCACATCTCGCCGACCATTTCGGTCACAATCTCGTTATGCGCAGCAATATCATTACGGAGGACTTGTTCGATCGTGTCCAAACCGTACTCAACCGCGGATGAGAACCGGGCGGCTAAGAGATCACTAATATCATGGGCACCAGTTTGAAGAGTCATTTAGGCCACCCGTATCCCGATAACAATGACAATGGCATCTGGCTGAGTAGCACCACCTGCTCCAGTCACTCGAAGGACAGTGCCGGCGGCAATGTCTGCATACGTGCTGTCGATGAGTGCCGGTACTGCAGGTACATCAATAACAGCAGCGATCATCGCATCTGTGATCGCATTGGCTACGTTCTTGATCTGAAGTGTCGCGGATGCAACACTTGTTTGAGGAAGCACGATCGCATACAAGAACTTAGTCTTGTGCGTTAAGGTAACATCGGTGTTACCATTTGCACCAGCGGCTACTTGAATCCAATGGATTACAGGAATGCCCCCGATGACGTTGTTGGCTGCAACAAACTTGGCGACCAGACCGGAAAGGCCTGCACCAGCTGCACCAACTTCAATCTTGGCCTGAGTGACAGCGACAGCCGCGATCTTGGCGGTCTCGACTGCATTGGCTGCTAACTCTGTTGGGCCAATTGAACCGGCACCAACAGTAGCGGACGTGAGAACGGGACGTGTCCGAACAATCATAATGTCGGTCGCGGTTAGAGCAATGGCATAACCAAAGGCGTCACCTGTGGATGCGGCAGTGTCAAGACGACCGGCTGTAGCACCCAGGTAAAGCATATCTCCTGGGGTGAGTAAGCTGTCGCTATATTTGAACCGAGTGAACGGCCCAAACAGTGTGACAGGTTGTCCTATTGGAACGGCGCGGGGGGTGAAGCCAATAACTTCAGCGGCTTCATTTGCGGCTGTTCCATCAGACATGTATACAAGGCCGTCTGAGCTCTTGATGTAGCATGGAGCTACGACGTCCAACGCTTCGCCAGCGAGTAAACCAGAAACTACTTGCTGCTTCTGATTTAAGTCCATGCTTGCGAGGGTACTACGTGCAAAAAGTGTCATGGTAAATCTCCTTTATAGATTACGTTCCTGTGTAGCGACCTTGTTGAGCGCGTTTCTTTTTCTTGATCTCTTCAACACTTGCTCGGGGAGGGACTTTACCCTTGTCGCCACTATTGAGATTAAATTTAGGGTTGTCCGGAGCGAGGATTAAATGTGGCTTGGCTTTTGCAACCACTTTGACTGCATCTTCCACGCCTTTGACTTTCCCGTCGTCGTCAATCTCTAACGCGTCGCGGTTTACGAATGCATACGCATCTTCAGGATCTGCAAAGTTCGCCTTCGCAGCAGCTGCTAGTACAGCCCCTTTGATACGTTCATTGTTTAGTTGAGTCTTTAGCTTAGCTGCTTCATCAACAGCGGCTTGGACTTTGATCTTCTCTTGCTCAATCTCAGATTTCTCCTTGAGAGCATCTGCAGCTTGTTTAGCTTTGATGGTTGCGAGTTCAGCAGCAGCAGCTTTAGCGTCCTTTCCCAATCCCCGTTCACTTACAAGCGCGGAACGTAGGTTACCCGTGAGACCTTCTAGCTTAGTCCGTTCATCTTCAGGTAACGAAGCAAGATACTCATTCATTGCATCGAGTGGGTCTTTCTTCTTGGCAGCTTCTGCGGTAGCTAAATTAGCTGCGGCATCTGCGGCTTCTTGCGCGGCAATTTCTTCTGGTGTAGGCATGTTAAGTTCCTTTTGGCTTCTCGCCACTAATCTCCGGTGTCTTACCGGTTGGAAGATCCTTCTTTAAGTTCAAAGGATCAACGTTGATTGGATTACCTTGTTCATCTACCTTCGGTTCAGGTTCAGGCTCAGGCTCTGGTTTAGTAACCTGTACTGTAAAGCCCAACTCCGTAAGTAACAAATTAAGGATGTCCACGGATTCGGGTGTTTTTGATATCCATGGCCATATCTTACCCATAATCTGAAGTTGATACTCGTCTGACTTCTTCATTAGAGCGATCTGTTCTTGTGAGTATCCTGCTTCACTCCAAATAGTCTCTTGTGGTACTCCAATATCCTTCTTCTGCTGAAGGTCTTCAAGAGTTTCGTTATCAGCCCAGATCGTTGAGAAGTCAATCTCTTCATCTAACTCTGGTTCTGAACCGAAAAAGTTGGTCATACGTCTAGCAACAACTAAACACTGCTCCCAAGAGTTGCCAAACAGTACTCTGCGATCCTTTGCTTTCTTCTTTAACTGCATGTCTTGCATCTTCAATGTCTCTGCAGCGGCAATCAACTTAGTTGTAGTAAAACGGGCTGTAGGAGTACTCGTAATTTGAGCGGCAGCCACGATTATGTCTTGCAATGAACCCATCAATGGACCTGGGTCGCTACCTTCAATAACATCAACCTTTGCATTAGGATTAGCCGATCCTATAAACTGCCCCGGACCCACCTTTAGAAGATTGGAACCATCGTCTTTGGGAGGTTGCCCATCAGTTGTAGGATACCATCCCATAGCCACTAACATCTTGAAAGCGGTAAGGTCATTAGATGCCAATATGTCAATCAAGGTCTTGTTAGCAGCATCTTGTAAGGGTATAGCATCCCAAGCTTCGGGCATCAAACCTACGTTACGGAAATGTATTACAGGGATACCTAAAGGTTTATTATCTTTTCCTACCCATGGTATGGGCCAGGGTTCGGGAGGGGCTTCAGATTCTAAATCAATAGGTTCCGTATAATGTTCCCACTGGGTATCATAAACCCACTTCTGAATCTCGTTCGGATAGTAAATGTTCCGCCTACGTCGTAAAGTAAGTTGACCCTCTTGGTCATAGGTAGACATAGACCACTCTTTTACAGCGCATATCGGTTTCTGATTCACATCATCATTCTCGTAAATCATCCATACGCCTTGTCCATCACCGGCAGGATCAGAATCTAGGTCTGTAAAACGATAGTTGTGGGTAAATTTTATCCGTTCCTTATCGTAGTCCCATTCTAACATGATAAACGTTTCACGTTCGGACAGAGCAGATTCATGAACTTCAGACTGGACGTTATCCATCTGGTTCTTTGTCCATAAATTCCAGGCCCAAGCAGCTTGGGTTTTCGATCCTTCTTTATCGGCTTTCTCTGTCGTGTTGAAACCTGATACCGACAGCTCGTCTTTCACCGCAAGAGTGATCGTACGACATATATTAACACAGAACTTCTTATTTTTGTGGACGTCTAAGAACTCTCTTACACGATCCGTCATATAAGTATCTTGCTCACCATTATGATAAGCGCGAGCCAGAGCTACTATGGCGTTGTCAGCTTTGACAGCGTCTACTAACGCTTGCACATAGGACATCGTTAAGACATTAGGCATTATTTATGCTCCGTATAATTAACCGCAAAAGCGCCTACAGGCTGTCGGACGGCTCCAGTCAATGCTAACATGAATGCTATAGCTTGATCATCCAACTCACCTTCAGGGGCTTTCAACGTGGAACCTTCAATAAGAGACAGCTGGGTCTTTGTTAAAGAATCATGAATGATCGCACGTCCGTCTCGGAGTACATCAGTACCTAAAGAATACATTAGATCCTTGCTCTTTGAAGTAGTCTGCCATCCTAATCGGTTATCTTCACCCATTAGAATCCTAGAAGTATAATTGTAAACTTGTGTAAGGGATAAAATAACAGCGTGTCCATGATTATTCCGTTCAGGAAGTATAGATGCTCCGAAGAATATCATCGACAGCGTATGTAAGTATCCAGCAAAGATCTTGGGTTCAACCTTACCCGATAGTACACAAACCTCTTCCATAGTGTTTATGTCGACAACACTCGCTACCGACGGATCACTACCAGGGTTTCCTTCTGCCGGATCAGCACCTATCACATACTGGTGCCGAAAATCGGGCATTACATACAGATGCAGGAATGGAAGACTAAAGGGATGTTTCTCAAGCTCGGGACTTGGCGCGTAGCATTGCATTATCCACTTGAAAGGAACCCGCCTATCAAGTTCAGGAGGTGCTAATGCTTCGTCGGCAGTTGCTGGATATTGTTGTTTTAGGTCGTCTGTACTCCCCGTACGTGTCAGTATATCTTCTTTCTGCGTTGCATACCATGTCTGATCTCGATCTGGTCTAACCCACCATGGAAGGAAAATAGAATGCCAAGGACTCTCACCACGCTCTGCTGCGCGGTAAGTATTCTTAAACAGGCTATTCGGAGTCGCCTTATCGGAACGGCTTAACAGGCACATTCTACCTCCACCATCGATTGTCGGCTTGACCGCATTCATTAACGCGGCCAAGTCGGGAATCAAATCTGCTTCATCAACGAATGCGAAGCTTGCGGTGTATGAGTCGCCTGCTGTAGTTGGAAATCCGTATGCGATTGACCCATTACTCAACGCCCATTCGTGAGAGGCATCTGCTAGGACTTGTTTTACTTTCATCCACTTGGGTAATCGATTGTAAATACCTCGTAGACGTTGCTTTCCCAGCAAATAGATCGCTTCGTTTTCCCGTCTCGAGAATACTAACGCTGTAAAAACTGGCTTGTAGAGCATCCACCAGAGTATAAAGCATAACACTAACCATGTTTGCCCCAACTGTCTTGCTTTCAGGATTACGTTTAGATTGTAATCCACTAACATTTGGAGCACTACTTCTTGTTCAGGCCACAGAATAAAGGGGATCCAATCACCTAGTGTGGCGTCGTAAATCTTGCAATACATATTGACGAAGTAGGAAACAGATCTCGAGCATTTCAGCCATTCGACTCTGATATCTGTTTCGGTTTGGGCCTCGAAGTTTCCCAATCTGCTATCTCATCCTCTGCCGCTCTGAGTTCGTCGGCACTAAATTTATCCGCCACGCCCAAGTTTATATTGGTTGTGCCTGGCAGACCCGCCCGGTCTAGGATTTCTTTTGCAGCAGCTACTTTTAAACGTTCATTACTTAAAGCAGCTACAAGCGCTTCGGCTGCCTTGTTAGAACTCTCTAACAGGGTTAGACGAGCTAACTCTACGTGTGCTTGAGCTCCCTTATAAGCAAAGTTATCAAATGCTTTCGAACGTTCACGCCAATGCCACTCAAGAGCCGCCTTACTCCAAAAAGACACGCCATTCGGTGTCCTATGTTTGGGATCCGCTTCTTTCTTCTTTTTACGAGCGTCTGCTATGGCTGGTTGTTCCACATTTACCATTGCGGTGTAAGCACCTAACATCGTTCGTCCAGGTCCTAAAGGAAGGAAGTAATTTGTGAACCGTTGGAACCATAACCAGGGTTCATCATCCATCCGTTCCCATATGTACTCGGATTTATATACGACCATGTTAGCAACACTAACCATTTCAGAGTCTTCCATGACTCCATTATAACTGTAAAGAGTCTAAAAAAGCCATCTAGCAAAAATCAAACAGACCATGGCCCAAAATCCCCATACTGTCCCCTTGTTCTTGCATAAAAAGAGATTATAATTATTATTATCAAACTATAGGAGGTACTATACATGGCAGAGTTAGACGATACTGAATTACTTGCAATGTTCGACGCGGGCCTAAACATTACTCATATTGCTGAGGAGTTAGGAATGGCACCCGCCACTGTCCGTAAGGTGCTCAAAGAGCACGGGAGAGATACCAACCGCAAAGCCCACGAGGTTGATACAGTCGATGTTCTTCAAATGTATACACAAGGCGTCCCAACAGCTGATATTCTTTCCAAACACAATATCTCGTATAACACCCTGTACAGCATTATGCGTAAGGCTGGAATCGAACCTCGTACCATAAAGACGCAATACGTAGCTAACGAACGTAAGCAACGTGCAATAGAGCTTTATATAGCAGGAGTTCCTATCTGGAGTATTAAGATGGAAACAGGAATCTCCCAACCGACTCTACATGACGCACTTCATCAACAAGGTATTCCGCTTCGTCGGCCGAGGCTACTATGACAATCCATCAACTACTTGAGATCGCAGTTGTCGTAATGGCCTTCACTAGTGGCATAGTGATCGGGACATCATATCAAATGTATGTACTACTAAGGGAGATCTTCAATGGATGACCGCCCACTACTTGTCGTTGATTTCGATGGACTGCTTAATCCCATGCCCGAAGGCTGGTTCGACTTTAACTCCTATAACAACCCTTCAGCTAAGGATGCTATAGCGTGCCTTATCGACGCCACCGAGTTCTTTAGGCTCGCGGTCTACGGACCACGCTCCCATATGTTCGGCGGCATCCAATCTATGCAAGCTGCTATAATCCACTGGACAGAGATGCAAGTAAACTCCGATACTATGCACGACCTAATGAGCGTATTGGACTTCCCCCACGAGATGCCCGAAGACGTCGCAGCAGCCATCAACAGTACGGGGGTATTTTTCGGATCAAAAAAAGATGAACTTTCACAGGACGCCTTGGATTTCATTCGAGTCTGGCAGAATCGACTTGCTGCGCAAGCAGGCCGTGTGTTTAGCGAACTAAGCACAGGGCCGGTGTACACCGCCGAAAGCAATTCGATTCCGGCGACTGCGACCCGCGGATTCAATTACGCTGACTTTACGTCCGCGAACGAGGAGCAGAAATGAGCGCACTAAAAAAGGTTGTGAATTTACTTTGGTATAGAACCCCAAAAGACCATAAACTCGCGAATGAGTTAGCGGAAGAATTTTCTAAACTTGAAGCCCGCATAGCAGAACTGGAAGCCATGACACAATGGCAACCGAT
>Ga0307376_10006348_pt1 | contig 10467 bp, 7 predicted proteins | sample TR2MG_FD_202536 | JGI IMG/M metagenome (GOLD analysis project Ga0307376, IMG submission 202536) | Soil microbial communities from Risofladan, Vaasa, Finland - TR-2 | ecosystem: Environmental > Terrestrial > Soil > Coastal area > Acid sulfate soil | place: Finland: Risofladan, Vaasa | collected...
TCCGGCTCCGGTGAGCCTCTTCCAGCTCGCCTTCTCCGAGGGCTATAGTCTCGCGCATGATCCACTTCACTCGCACGAGTTTCGTCAGATACGCGGCCGCTTCGGCAGCCGCCTTCCTCGTGGCCTTCGCGGCGCCCCATGCAGTCGCGCAAAGCGCCGCGCAGGACGCCGGCCTGGCCAAGGTCCGCTCGGCGCTCGCGGCTTCGGGCATTCCGCAGGCGGCGCGGCGCGGCATCGAGGCGCGCATCGAGAAGCGCGGCGAGCGTTTCCGCGAGCTCTTGTCGGCGGCCCTCGCGGACGCCGCGGCCGATCCCTGGCTGCTCGCCCGGGTCGACAAGACGAAGGGTCTGTCCAAGGACTACGTGCCCGCCGATCTCGTGCATCTCGACGGCACCGGCATCAGCGTGTCGTGCCGCGGCCACGAGCTGCGCGAGCCGGCCTTCAGGGCCCTGCTGGCCATGGAGCACGCGGCCAGGCTCGACGGGGTCGATCTCATGGTCGGTTCCGCGTATCGCTCCTACGCGTACCAGGCCGGGGTCTTCGCGCGAGAGGTCCGGGACTACGGCCGCGTCCAGGCCGAGCGCGAATCGGCCCATCCCGGCTCTTCCCAGCACCAGCTCGGCCTGGCCATCGATTTCGCGCCGATCGACGACTCCTTCGCCGCCACGCGGGCCTCGCGCTGGCTCAGGGAGCACGCGCGGGCCTTCGGCTTCTCGCTTTCGTACCCGAAGGGCTACGAGGCGATCACGGGCTACCGTCCGGAAAGCTGGCACTACCGCTACATCGGCAAGGCCGCCGCCGCGCTCGAAGGCGAGTTCTTCGACGGGGTTCAGCAGTATCTGATCGAATTCTTCGAGGCGTATCGCGGCCGTTGAAGGCGGCCCCGGCGCTTCATGGCGCCGGGAGCGCGCCGACCTCGCCGCCGAGCGGGAGCGCCGACCGCGCCGCGGGGGCGAGGCTAGCGCTTTATCGGCTCGCGCGGCGTGCGGCCGGCCTCCATCCTGAAGCCCTCCGACAGCGAATCGCTGACCTTCTTCAGGGCCTTCTCGTTGGAGAAGCCGTAATCGGCGAGCACGGCCGACTCGATCTGGTCGTAGGAAATGTTGCCCGCCTCGTACTCGCAGAGGATGTTGGCGAGGTAGACGACGTAGACCACGTCGCGGTTCTCGCCGGCTTCCAGCCCCGGCTCGTGATGGTAGCGGATGGCCGCGACGAGCGATTCGGGGAAGTTCCATTTCTCGGCGATGCGGGCCCCGATCTCGGCGTGGTTCATGCCGCCGGCCATGTCCTCGAAGGTGTCCGAGGGGAGCCCCTTGTCCTTCACGAAGGCGCGGATCTTGTCGAGGAGGGCGGGGTGGACCGAGGAGAAGACGATCTTGCCCATGTCGTGGAGCATGCCGCCGACGTAGGCGTCGTCGAGGAGGCCGCGCACGCTGCTTTTGAAGTTCTTGGCCAGGTTGTAGGCGTAGTAGGCCGTGCGGTAGCAGTGGTCCCAGAGCTTCTTCTTCTCGGCGCTGCCGTCGTCGCCCAGGATCTTGAGGGTGCCGTAGGAGTATAGGAGGTTGCGCAGCGCCTTGACGCCCACCATCTTGACCGCGTCGACGATGTTGTCGACCTTCTTGGACACCATGTAGGCCGCCGAGTTGACCAGCTTGAGGAGGTCGGCCGTCATGGCGGGGTCGGTGGAGATGTAGCGGGCGATGTCCACGATCTGGCTGTTCGGGTCGGCGATGAGCCTCTGGATCTGGACGATGCTCTCGGGGAACTGGGGCAGGCTCGTGATCGATTTGACGACCTCGTCGGTGAGGACGGACACGGACTCGATCTTGGTGGAGGCCACGGGCACCGTGATGCGGGCCACGGTCTCGCCGCTCTCGGCCCAGAGATCGAAGCATTCCTCGTCGAGGCCGATCTTCTTGAGCATGAGCACCAGGATCACGAGGCCGAGCCCCGCGCCCTCGGAGGGGTCCAGGACCTGCGAGAGGGCTTCTTCCAGGCTCGTGTACTTTCGCGAGCGCGCCAGCTTGTCGTGGATCCTGATGTATTCCTTCTTGTTGATCTCGACGTTGTTGCGGATTTCGAGGATGATGTTCGAGCCCTTGGCCTGGAAGATGATCTTGACGTAGTAACCCTTTTCCTTCTGCTTCTGCAGGTACCAGGCTATGTTGTCCATGGTGTCCTGCTTGAAGGTCCGCATGCCGTCCTCGTACTGCTCGGGATCGTTGATCTCGAGGCCGCGCGACTCGAAGTACACGCGCTTGGTGTTGGCCTTCTTGGCGTTGACGGCGAGCTCGCGGAGGCAATAGATCAGGTAATCCTTGAGTTTCTTCTGGCCCAGCTCCGCGAGAAAGACATCGAGGACTTCTTCCATGTAGACTTCGATGTCGTGGGGGAGGGTGTAGGTCAGGATGTTGAGCGCGATGGCGTTGTGCGCGGCCTTCTTGATCTTGGCCACGTCTACGACGAGTTCGCTCGCGGGCATGCGCACCACCTTTCACTTTTCGATATGGGAACAGGCGTACAGAGCAATGATAATCTTCCGTCCCGTCATTTTCAACTCATCCGCCTCCCGAGCGCCTCAGCCGAGGTAACTCTTGACCGTCTTGGCCATCCTGAGCAGTTCCTTCCGCACGCGGCCGTTGAAGGAATCGGCCGGGAAATCGCCGCGCTCGTCGCACAGGCCCGCCGGCAGGCCGGTCAGCACCTCGATCCCTTCGTTGATCGTCGAGACGGCCCATATATGGAAGCTGCCGTCGGCGACGGCCTCCTGCAGCTCGCGGTTGAGGGTCAGATTGGCCACGTTGCGCCGCGGAATCATGACGCCCTGGGTGCCCGTGAGGCCCACCTGGCGGCAGACGCGGTAGAAGCCCTCGATCTTCTCGCAGACCCCGCCGACGGGCTGCACCTGCCCGACCTGGTTCATCGAGCCGGTCACGGCGATGTCCTGCCGCAGCGGAATGCTCGCGATGGCCGAAAGCAGGGCGTAGACTGCCGTCGACGAGGCCGAGTCGCCCTCGACGGCGGTGTAGGACTGCTCGAAGCAGATGCTGGCCGTCGCGGCTAGGGGAAAGTCCCGCGCATAGTGGCTGCGCAGGAAGCCTTCGACGATGAGCACCGCCTTGTCGTAGATTTCGCCCGAGAGCCCCGACTCGCCCTCGATGTTGATGACGCCGCCCTCGCCCGGGCTCACCTGGGCCGAGATGACCGCGGGCATGCCGAAGGCGTAGTAGCCGCGGTCGTGGACGGCGAGGCCGTTGACCCGGCCGATGGCCGAGCCGCTCGCCTGCAGGATGATCTCGCCCGAGCCGATCAGGTCGCCGATTTTCTCCTCGGGGAGGTTGGCGAGGCGCGCGCGGGCGGCCACGGCGCTCCGCACCGCCCGATCGTCGATCGCCGCGGCGGCGGCCAGGCGGGCGCGGTAGTCCGATTCGCGGAGGATGTCGGCCACCATGCCGAAGCGCGTGGACAGCCGGCCGCGGTACTCGGCCAGGCGCGCGCCCTGCTCGACCAGGCTCGCGAGGCCTGAGGGAGCGAGCTCGAGGAGCCCCTCGTCCTCGCAGACCCGCCTGGCGAAGGCGGCGTAGTCGCGCAGGCCCTCTTCGTCGAAGGGCATGGACGAGTCGAACTCGGCGTGGACCTTGAAAAGCTTCTGGAAGTCGGGGTCGGCCTGGTAGAGGATGTCGTAGCTCGACTCGCCCCCGATCATGATCACCTTGACGTCCACCTTGACCGCTTCGGGCTTGACCCAGCCCGAGGAGCCCAGGGGTCCTTCGCGGGGATACACTTCGGCGCGGCCGTCGAGGAGGGCGCGCTTGAGCCGCAGCCAGGCCTCCTCGTCGCCGATCACGTCCTCGGCGCGCAGCACGAGGAAGCCGCCCGAGGCCTTGAGGAAGCTGCCTGCGCGGATCCGGAGGTAGGCGGTGCGGGTGTCTCCCTCGTCTTCGGGCTTGGGCTCGACCGATCCGAACAGGTTGAGGGTGCTCGGATGGTTTTCGACGATCACCGGAGCGTGCTCGAGCCCCTCCCGGCCGACGACGATGTTGACGCCGTAGCGCGCCAGGGCCGGGCTCCGCCGCCGGCGCGGCAGCTCGTCCCGGCTTTCGTCGCGGAAGAGGAAGAGGTGGCCCACGATGTCCTTTTTCAGAGCCTCGAGCCAGGAGCTGGTCGCCGGCTCGGTCCATTTCTCGGCGAGCAGGGACACTTCGGCGTCCACGTGCGGCGCCAGGGCCTGGTTGCGCAGCTCGGAGAGCCGCGCATCGAGCTCCTGGCGGCCCCGCCTCAGTTCCGCGAAGAGCCGCTTCATGCGGTCCATGTAGGCATACCATTGCTGGCGCCGCCGGTCGTAGTCCTCGGCGGGATACTCTCCGGCGGCCACCTTGGCCTGGAGCGCCTCGAAGCTCGTCTCTTCCGGCTCCCCGCCTTCGACCGGGAGGAGGGGCACGATGTCCATGCTCGCCTGGCCGCCGGCCTCGACCTGGATGGGGCGGAAGGAACCGGCGGCGAGATCGGCCTCGAAGGAGGCGAGGAGGGCGTTTTCCCTGGCTTCGACCTCGGCTGTGGCCTCGGTCTCGGCCTTCTTGGTCTCGGCGCTCTCGGCGTGGAGGGCCACGATGCGCTTGAGGCTCTCGACGAGGCGGTGCAGGTCGCGCTTGAAGGCGCTTCCGCCGCCCGCCGGCAGGGCGAGGGAAGTGGGCTCGAGCGGCGAACCGAAGTTGTAGACGTACGCCAGGTCGCGCAGGCCTCCGGCGGCGGGCGGCACCTCCGCGAGCACGCGGAGCACGGCCGTGCGGCGGCCCGTTCCCGGCGCCCCCGAGGCGTAGACGTTGTAGCCCTTGGAGTGCACGTGCACGCCCATCTTGAGCGCCTCGAGGGCGCGGCTCTGACCGATGACCGCGCTGCCCCATTCGGGGAGCGCCGAGCGGAGCGCGGCTTCGGCCCGTTCGGGCGAGACCGCGAAGGCTATTTCCTTCGCCGACAGTTCGAGCTTCGAGATATTCATGGGACTCCTTCGGTGTTCGCGTCCGATGCCGGGTTAGATAATACTACTTCGCGTGGGCGATCAGGGTCGAGACCGGCACGATGGCGTATCCCTCGTCCTCGAGCGCGTCGATGAGCAGGGGAATTTCGCGGAAGAGATAGTCGCCGCGCCCTCCGTCGGGGATGCCGAGGCGGACCGGAATGATGGAGCCGGGCTTGGCCTGGGCGACCACTCGCTCGATGATGTCGTGGGCGCTCAGGTACGAGCCGGGCAGGCTGGCGGCGTCGGTCTTGCCGATCCAGTCGAGGGGATCGATGTCGCGCCCCACGTAGGTGTAGCTCATGCTCTCGCCCGCGGCCACGATCTCGGAGTTCGTCGTGTAGTAGGGCATGTGCCAGAGCAGGGACAGCTCCTTGCCCGTGGCGGAGAACCACTCGTCCTCGGTCCGGGCGAGCCCTCGCCGGACATAGTCGCGGTCGATGCGGAAGCGCGCGTCGGAGGGATCGGCGTCGGTGAAGAACATCGACCCGACCTCGTTGCCCGAAGCGGCCAGGAGCCGGGCGGCTCCGGGGCTCTCCTTGATGAATTCGCCGTTGACAAAGAAGGTCGCGCGGATGCCGTCGTCCTTGAGGCTGCGCAGCACCTGCGTCAGTCCCTCGGTCGAGTCCACGGCGTCGAACACGAGCGCGAGCTCCCGGCTGCGGATGCGCGAGCCGTGGTCGAAGATGCCGGGCGTCCGCGGTTCGTCGCGCGGGGGAAAGGGCGCGTAGACCCGCTCGGGAAGCGGAAAGAGCTCTCGCGTGCCCAGCGCGGCCACCGACCTCACCATGACGAGATTTCGGTAGGGTGCCGCGGCGAGGTCGCCGAGGTAGACGCGGTAGGAGTCGGAGCTGGCCGAGGCCCGGCCGACGGCGAAGGTCGGCCGGGCTGCCCAGACCGGCGTGGCCGACGCGGCGGCGCCCTTGTCGGAGGGCGGCGGCGCATAGGCGCCTTGGTCGGTCTTCACGACGATGGCGCCGTCGTCGGCGCGGCCGTAGGCCTCGACCTGGGAGAGGGCGACGAGGCCGCGCGCTCCCGTGGACAGCCGCACCGTCTCGATGCGGCGGGAACCGGCCGTCACCATCCTGTCCTCGGAGAGCCACAGCGCGTGCAGGCAGCCCGGAGCCGCGATCGTTTCGAGACTGGACCAGTCCGCGTAGGACCTGACCTCGACGCCGGCCGGGGTCACGATCGCGACCTTGGAGCCGTCGGGCGACAGCCGCATCTCGGTGGCGTCCTTGGCGTCGACTTCGGTCACCTTCGAGTTCAGGCTCAGGAGGTCGGAGGAGATCGGCGCGGCGAAGCGGAAGGCGCCGGAGTCTTGGACGCCGTCGCGCAGGGAGCCGGTGAAGATGGTCACGGGGCCCTTCGGCGGCCAGAGCACGTCGAGCACGGTCGTGTCGCCCTGGAGGTAGAGGTAGGGAAGGGCCGCCACCCGGGCCGGGGAGCCGAAATCGTCGGGATTCAGGTAGACGAGAAAGAGATTCCGCCCTCCCTTCGACAGGAGCACGCGGCTGCCCTCCGGCGCGACCCAGAAGTCGTCGAAATTGGGATCGAACGAGAAGGGCGTCTTTCCCGCGAGCACGCCCATGCCCGCCGCGCCGCGATAGAGGGCCTGGACGAAGAACTCGGCCGGAAGAATGCGGAAGAGCGAGCGGCCGCGAAGGTAGAACAGCGAGCCGTCGGAGGCCCAGCGCGCGCACTGGATCCGGCCGTCGCCGATGCGGCGGAACTCCTCGTCGAAGACCTGGCCTTCGGTATACTGCCGTATGCTGAAGTAATAGATCGAGCCGCCCTTCGCGTAGACGAAATTGCGCGAGTCGGGCGACCACCGGGCGGGGAAAGACTCGACCGAGCGCTCGACCCGGGTCGAGACCGTGGTCTCGGTGCCCTTGGCCACGTCGAAGAGCACGAGCCGGGCGTAGGCGGCGGAACTCGGCACCATGCTGAGGACATAGGCTCCGTCGGGACTCGCCGCGCATTCCGGCAGCCGTCCCTGCAGGATGGGCGAGCCCCGCACGAAGGCGGGGTAGCCCTTGACGGGCTCGAGCGAGTCGAGGGCCGCGTCGCTCCGGAAGAGGCCGAAGCGGTTCTGGACCTGGAGTATCCGCCCCCCTTCGATGAGGGAGACGTGCTCGGGATAGACGGTCAGCTGGCGTGCGCCCGTGGCGCCGAGATCCGCGAGGAAGAGGGTGTCGTAATCGCCGCCGCCGGGGATGCCGGCCGAGGCCGTGAAGAGCAGATCGTTGTCCTTGCCGAGATCGAGGCCTCCGAAGCCCGCCTCGGCGCCGGCCGCCGCCAGACATACGAGGCCGAAAGCGAGCGCCGCCCCCAAGTTGATCGTGCTGCGTTTCATTGTCCACCGTCCAGAAAAATCTCGTCGATCCTGGGGGCGCCCGCGCCGTGCGCCGGGGCCTGCGCCCGCGCGTTCAGCGAAGTGCCGTGAATTCCTCGCAAACATGGGTGCCCTTCGTGTCGCAGTGCTTCATCCTGCACCAGCCGTCCGCCCCCGCATCGGTTTTGATCTTGCCGGCCTCTTTGTCGTAGCTTCTTCGGCCGTCCCATTGGATGCAGGCGAAGCAGCGTCGACTGCCGACCGGGTAGATGTCCTGCATGTTTCCCTCCCCACTTTTCGTATAGAGAAGCTCGCCCCCTTTGTCTTATCGGCAGGAGTCTCCGGCCGGCCAAGCCGATAGCGAAGCGGGGCGCTGGTTCAACTATAGCGCAGGTATGCGGGGAGTTGCTCGGCGGTGTCGGCGGAATCTCAGCCGAGGGCGACGCGCCGGACGATATCGGCCACCGCATCCTCTTCGTTGCTCCGCTCCGAGACGAAGCGCGCGACGGCCTTGATCTCGGGAAGGGCGTTAGCCGGGGCGCAGCCCCAGCCGGCGGCGGCGATCATCGTATGGTCGTTCATGGCGTCGCCGATCGCCATGACCCTGTCCATGGCGATGCCGAGCTTGGCCGCCAGCCGTCCGAGCGCGGCGCCCTTGTCCGCCTCCAGGGGCAGGACCTCGAGGAAGTAGGGTTTGGACGTGAAAATCTCGGCTCGTCCCCGGAACAGGGCGGTCAGCTCCTTCAGGAGCTTGGTTATGGCCCCGGGCTCGCCGGGCACCACGAACTTGACCTGGCCCTTGGCGAAGAAGCTTTCGCCATCCTCGATCTGCACGAGAGGCTGGCCCGTCTTCCGCGAGTCGCCCTCGGCCCAGGGTGTGCGGCGGTTCACATAGATGGTGCCTCCGTCGTACATGTGCCAGGGAAAGCCCCGCTCCTCGATGGCGGCCGCGACTTCGCGGCAGAGCTCGGGGGAAAGCAGGCGCAGGTCGACGACCCGGCCGCTCTGCGATTCTATGATCTCCGCGCCGTTGGAGCAGATGAGATAGTCGCCGGGGCCGTCGAGCCCGAGCAGGGAGGCGTAATGGCGCATCGAGTAGATGTTGCGGCCCGAGGCGAGGACCAGCCTGATGCCGAGGTTTTCCGCCTCGGCGAGGGCGCGCCGGTTCCCTTCCGATACGCTGAGATCCTCCCGCAGGAGGGTGTCGTCCAGGTCGAGGGCGATGAGATCTACATTCATAGGTTCCGAGGTATACATCGGATCGACGTCCAAGGTCGAGCAGAGCGGGACAGCCTTGCTGAGGATCTTGATTATCGCGTATTCTCGCGCCCATGTCCGACGAAGCCGGGAACATGTTCCGCGAAGGCGGCAAGCTCTCCCTCCTCACCATGGCGTCCCGCATCCTGGGGCTCGCCCGCGAAATGACGCGGGCGGCCTTCATGGGCACGGGCGTCCTCGCCGACGCCTTCGCGGCCGCTTTCACGCTGCCCAATTTCCTGCGACGTCTCTTCGCCGAAGGCACCATGACGGCGGCCTTCATCCCGACCTTCACCGGCTACCTCGCGGAAAAGGACGAGGAAAAGGCCAAGGAATTCCTTTCGGCGACCTTCACCGTGCTCGTGGCGCTCGTCCTCGCGGTCGTCGCCCTCGGCATCGCTTTCGCGCCCTGGATCGTGCTCATCTTCAAGTCGGATCGCTCGGAGACCGCCGTACTCACCCAGATGATGTTCCCCTTCCTGGCCCTGGTCTCGGTGGCGGCCTTCCTGCAGGGCATCCTCAACTCGATCGGCGTGTTCACCCCCTCGGGCATGGCTCCGATCCTGTTCAACATCTGCTGGATCGCCGTGCCCTATCTCGTGGGCAACGCCTTCGGCAACCCCGCCCGCGCGATGGCCGTGGGTATCGTCATCGGCGGCTTCGCTCAGGCGCTCGTCCAGCTTCCGGCGGTGCTCCGCGCCGGCTGGCGTTTCGGTTTGATAAGCCCCCGCCGCGCCCTGCGCAATCCGGGCATGAGGCGGGTCCTCGCCCTCGTGGCGCCGACCATACTCGGCATGGCCGCCTACCAGATCAACTTCCTCGTCAGCTCCGCCCTCGCGACCGACGCAGGCACCGGAGCCCTCTCGAGCATCCAGTACTCGCTCCGGCTGCAGGAACTCGTCCTGGGCGTCTTCGTCGTCTCTTTGAGCACGGTGCTCCTTCCCGATTTGGCGGGCTCGGCCCGCGAAGGAGACTGGAAGGCCTATTCCGATTCCCTCGGCAAGGGGCTGCGGGCCATGGTGCTCGTCACGGTGCCGGTCGCCCTCTTCGCCATGGTGGTGGGAAAGGACATCGTGACCCTGCTCTTCAAGGCCCGCGAGTTCGATGCCGAGTCGGTGAGGCTCACCGCCGCCGCCTTTTTCTGGCACATGACGGGGCTCGTGTTCATCGCCATGAACCGCGTCATCGCCCCGGCGTTCTACGCCTGCTCGGACACGAAGACGCCGACCTGGGCCGGGGTGGTCTCCTTCGGCGCCAATATCGTCCTGGCGGTCTTCCTGGTCGGACCGATGAAGGGGCCGGGCATAGCCCTCGCCCTCTCCCTGGCCAGCGCCGTCAACACCTTGGTCCTCGTCGCGGTTCTCCTCAAGCGGAATATCCCCGGCGCTTCGCGGGCCGTGGCTTCCGCCGGCAGGTATTTTCTCAAACTGCTCACGTTTTCCGTCCTGGCGGTCGCCCCGGTCTTTTTTGCCCGGAAGGAGCTCGCCCATATCTTCGGCTCGGCCGAATCGCGTCTGGTGTCGGCCGGCCTCCCCCTTCTTCTCAGTACGATCGTTTTCGCGATCGTCGGCGTTGGGCTTCTCGTCCTTTCGAAGGACGATATGGCGGGCCTGGTCGTTTCCGCCGTTCGACGGCGAAGGGGGAGGCGCGGATGAGGGAGATCGCGTTTGCGGGAGCAAATTTCATGCCTAAAATGAGGAGTCCTGAGTCTTGACAAAGGAAATACCTCGATGCTAATCTTCCGACGCTTCTAAAATGCCCTTGTAGCTCAGTTGGCAGAGCATATCCATGGTAAGGATAAGGTCAACGGTTCGATTCCGTTCGAGGGCTCATACGATGTAATGCGCAGGCCATGGTC
>Ga0307376_10006349_pt1 | contig 10466 bp, 18 predicted proteins | sample TR2MG_FD_202536 | JGI IMG/M metagenome (GOLD analysis project Ga0307376, IMG submission 202536) | Soil microbial communities from Risofladan, Vaasa, Finland - TR-2 | ecosystem: Environmental > Terrestrial > Soil > Coastal area > Acid sulfate soil | place: Finland: Risofladan, Vaasa | collected...
ATACACCAGCGTGCAAGCGACAAAGCTTTCGCTAAAATAGAAATGTTAGGCTTCCAGACTCTACGAGACGCGTATGACCTTAAGTTAGGCGACTACGGCGGTGACATATCCCTCGATCAATTTATGCTGATCGTTGAAAGTAATAAAACAGAATTAAAAGTATGGCAGTATATTGCTGAATTAATAGAAAAATCAAATAAAACCCAATAATATGACAAAAACAGAATTACAAGACAAAGTAAACGAGTTAGAATTAACACTAAACTCACTAGAACTAAACGCTAAAACCGTTAAAGACGACCTCATGGCGGCTAACAGAAGATTAGAAGACGTTAGTAAACCTACGATAACTAGAGAAATAGTTAATGACATTAGAAATGTAATAGAAGAATCAATACGTGAGAGCAGTCTTAGTAACGTGGATAGCTATGATGTTGATTTCGAAATTGACTACAACAATACATTAGCTCTAGGTAGTATAGAATTTAATGATGCCGATCAATTATCTGAAGAAATATCTGATGGTATAGAAAATTTGTTTAACATAATAAGCGACGAAGATGAAAACTAAAGAACAAAAAGTACCTAAATGGTTTCAAGGAATGATTTACGATCAAGGCGAAAAAGTTACTAACAGTTTTAGTGGCGATTCATACGAACTTAACGGCTTAGAGTTGTCTATATACGATTTTATAATGGGTAGTCAGTATGTATTCGAAATGGCACCAAACACTGTAACACAAAAGCAAATTAGTGAATTCCAAAAAGCATTAACTTGGTTTCGAGTGCATAACTCTGAAGCTTATATGGTATTACTAGATTAATTATGAACTTACTTACACAAAATACTAAATTAAAGAAAACATCCAAAGCATTAGGGCTCCGGGTTTTTAACTTCGGTATTCCCGCCTACAAATCGTCAAGTGGGAAACTGACGTGCCCAATGGCAGACGAATGTGTTAAATTCTGTTATGCCAAGAAAGGAGCCTACATCTGGTCTAATGTAAAACCGGCGTTTGAGAAGCGTTATGAGCTAAGCAAAACAGATGATTTTGTAGAAGCTATGAACACTGAAATACGTAAGAAGAAACCTGATTACGTCAGAGTCCACGACAGCGGAGATTATTATTCTCGTGCATATTTAAAAAAGTGGATCGAGGTTGCGGAAGCAAACCCAAATGTGCGGTTTTACAGTTATACCAATATGATCGATATGATGTTAAACACTTCATTACCAGATAATTATGACATTATATTCAGTGATTCAGGTAAACAAAAACATTTAATAAATGAAAGAAAACATAGGCACACCAAAATATTTTCTAGCCATAGCGATCTTGTATCTGCTGGTTATACTGATGCTTCATCAATAGATTTGAATGCAACTAGGTGGTTTAACAAGACTAACAAAGTGGGGTTAGTATTTCATTAATACAAAACTAATACGAACAACAATCGATAATAATAATAACTAAAAACAATCAAATTATGAACAAATTAATTTTACCAATGCAAAATGTAGATGTTAACTCTACGGCAATTTCAACAGCTCAATACGAGTACAACTCTTACCGATTAAAACTTACTTTTAATAACGGAAGATCTTACAACTATAAGAGAGTTCCAAATCACGTGTTTGAGGGCTTAAGAATATCTTCATCTAAAGGAAAGTTTATCAACAAGTATGTTTTACCTGTATATTCTTTCGATCACGCTTAGATGACAGAGGATCAACTAAACGACCTAGCTGCTAAAGTTGCTGATTCCATTTTCAAACGCTTAGTAGAAAAGCAGCGAGAATGGGATGAGCAATTTAACGAGCAAATGACCGAGGTGTCATGGGGGCAAATGGAGTACCAAGAAGAAGATGCTTTAAAGTCTAAGCAAAAAAAAATAGAAAAACTTAAAGAGTTATTGTCTAAAGCATTACAAGAAGAAGATTACATAGCTGCGAGTAAAATAAACTCTAAAATCGTTAATCTAAAAGCAAATAAAAAATAATATACAAAATTAATACGATTATCTATCGATAATATAAATGTAACTAAAATATATACATTATGATTAAACCAATGCTCGCATACAAAGTAGACAAAAAACCTGTTAACTGGTCCGAGAAAGTATTCATGCAACCTAAGCTTGACGGCGTACGTTGTGTAATTTCTAAAGACGGCGCATTCTCACGTACAGGTAAACCGTGGTTAAATATCGACCACATATTATCTAGTCTAGTGCCAGTGTTTCACAAACACCCTGACTTAATACTCGACGGCGAATTATACAATCACGAACTAAAAAACGATTTCGAAAAAATCATTTCACTTGTCCGTAAAACCAAGCCAAAAGCTTCTGACCGTGTTGATTCTTGTGATCTCGTGCAATTCCATTGTTACGATTACATCGATACTTCAGCTATGTTCGAAGAGCGCAGGAAATTTTTGTCTACTGCAGCATTGTATTCTTATTGCGTTAAGTATGTTCCTACGCACTCTGTTGCAACACGCGAATTAGCGAATGCTATACACGAAGACTGGCTTGACGCCGGCTACGAAGGCTCTATATTGCGTCTCAACGGTGTTTACGAATGTAAACGATCTTACAACTTACAAAAGTTCAAAGATTTTCACGATACCGAAGCTACAATTGTAGGCTATGTACCTGGCAAAGGCAAGTTCATTGGCTTAATCGGCAAGTTCTTAATGCGTGACGACGACGGCATAGAGTTTGGCTGCCCTATCGGCAAAGGTTATAACTTTCAAGATCGTCGCAATATACTAACTAATGTGAAAAATTATGTCGGCAAGCGTGCTACATTCACTTATTTCGAGCGTACTAAAGCTAACAGCTACCGTCACCCGTTATATAAAACCTTACGTAACTATGAGTAAATTAATATGGAGTCTATATAATGATAATATGATCAGTTTGGAAATAGCAACAATTTTATTAGATAAGCACTATGAGTAGAAAATTATACAATCACTTAACATTAACGAATTATGCGAATATTAACACTAAAATTAAAAGAGCAACGAAGAAAGATGCGTCACATAAACCTATTGCACGAAACAATAGCTGAATTAAATAGCAGCATTGTTAGGGATGTTATCTCTTCTGATTATCAAGGTGATTCACTACAAAATAAAGCAAAGCTTTTGTTAAAATATAACAGAAGATTAAGATTAATAACATACTAGCAGAAATGCGACAATAGCTAGTATAATATAATAGTAAGAGGCTAATGTCACAATACGAAAGAAGAATGGACTATTTGCATAGATACAAAGTTAACTACAAAAGAGATCCTATAACTGATAAACCTACGGAGGTTTTTGAATGGGGGAAGTTTTATGAAAGCGGGACGCACCAGTGTTATACACTCTTTAATTCTAAAGCTAAAATAACAACTTATAAGAGCCTTAAATGGCACTTGTATGTATTGTGGTACTTGAATCCTCAAATGGATCAAGAAGACTTTAATATGGTTGCAGAGCATGTATGCAAGAAAGAAAACGGATTTGTGACATTTACTGTTTCTAACCAGTTATTAAATAAGATGGTATACGATGTATCCCTTATGGATTTAGAAAAACCTCCACCAAATAAATTACGAAAAATTATATTTAAAGATTTCACAGGTTTAACTATGAGAGAAAAGTTATCTATAGTAGGTAAAATGGTTGGTAGAAAAAGCATTTCTGAATCGGAAATTTACGATGCAATGATCTTAGTTAACAACGAAAACGAAAAAATTACTATACCTAAATTAGCTAAAGAACTAAACTGCTCAACTAGAACAATATACAGAAACATGGGAAATGAACTTAAAAAAGAAAAAACACTTTTAAACCAGCAAATTAATCTACAAAGTTAATACGAATGGCTTGCGATAATATAAATATATGAAAAAATATAACATACAAAATTATATAAGATACAAAGAAGATCTTAAAAGATCTATGCCTGGCGATAAAATAGCTTACTCTTATTATACTAGAGATGAGCTTATAATAAAATTTATGCCTTTAGTAGAGAATTTAGCTAGAAAGTTTTCAACATCTGATCAAGCTTCTGGGGTTTTAAGTATCAATGACTTAATACAAGAAGGTAATGCAGGCTTAGTGCAAGCTGTTAATAATTTAAAGATAGATACTATAACTGACTCAGCTGATCCTGAGAAGACAATAAAGTCTTTTTTAGCTAAACGGATTAAAGGAGCAATTAGACGAGCTGTAGATATTAATAGAGGTAATATAAGAATACCTGAATACAAGATAACAGAGATAAGAAAAGATGGAGGCAAAGATAAAAAATTAGTCTCTATGTTCTTCAACCAAATATTTACTTCTATTGATGAAAATTTTAATTCAGACGACGACTATACTCCATTTGAGGTGGCTGATACTTCAGAACCTTATAACCTACAATTACTGAATACTTATTTACTAAGTATAATGGAAAAGTATTTAAGTGTAAAACAATATGAAGTATTAAGACTAAGCTATGGTCTTGACTGCGAAAAATTATCTGCTAAAGAAATAGCCAACCTATTAGATATAAGCGGAGTATCAAATTATGTTCGAGTATCAGAGATAAAAAAAGCTGCAATTGAAAAACTAATAGACGAAACACCTGCAAATAATGTGATAGACTACTTGTAAACCAAGCAGTTAGTATGTAATTATATTAATAACAATCAAATTTAATCCAATGACTTTAAACGAAAAGCTGGCAACAATCCAGACAAAATTCAAATCTAAAAAAAGTAGATTCAACTCTTTCGGCAAGTACAACTTCAGATCCGCCGAAGACATCCTAGAAGCAACAAAACCCTATCTATTAGAATTAGGAGTAAGTGTAACAATTAGCGAGTTGTTATTAGAGCATGAGCCATTCCCTATTTTAGAATCAAAAGCTACTATCTCTGATAGCGAGAGTGCTATACACGCAACAGCGGTTGTTGGTGTTGACTTAGCTCAAAAAGGTATGCAAATGCCTCAAAAGTTTGGTTCAGCATCTTCTTACGGTAAAAAATATGCTTTAGGAAATCTATTTTTAATTGATGATACAGCAGATAGCGATGCTGTTAATTCGCACGGGAGTGAAGCTACTCCGGCTAAAACCAAAAGTACTTTAACCTCTAAAAAAGATCCAGCTTATGAAAAAGCGGTTCAATACATAGCAGCAGGTGGTAAAATTGAAGCCATAAAAGCTAAGTACAGCCTATCTCAAGAAATAGAGGGCTCATTATTAACAACACTATAAAAAATGAAAGACTTTAACAAAAAAGAAATATTAGATAGACTTACAAACGATGAAGACTACTATGGTGACTTTGGTCGACAATTTAGAAGCAATTCTGATATTTCTACACTGTTAACAAACCCTTTAGCGCTTGGCGCTCCTCAGCAACCAAACATTAATTTTTTGATTGGAGGTTACTTCCATACAGCTATATTAGAACCAGATAAACTGAAAAAGTATAGGATTATAGAAGGAACTAAGACTAGGAATACCAAAGCGTATAAAGAGATCTCAGGCGGCGAAATGTGTTTATTAACTCACGAAGTAGACAAGTTAGAATTACTTATAGATACCATGACATCTAACGAAACTTGCAATGGATTAATAAATGGTATTAACGTTGAGTATGAACAGCCTGGGATTGGCGAGATTGAAGGTATGATGTGGAAAGGTAAAGCTGATATAGTAAATCACGATGAAAGATTGATAGTCGATCTTAAAACTACAGGTGATATATCAAAGTTTAGAAGCTCTGCTTTCCGTTACAATTACGACAGTCAAGCCTACATTTATCGTAAAATATTTGGTTATGATTTAATTTTCATGGCAATAGACAAAACTACGCAGCAAATCGGTATATTCGATTGTTCAGATTCTTTCTACGAAAGTGGTAAGAACAAAGTACAGCAAGCGGTAGAGCAATACAAATTATTTTATGAAAACCCGGACTTTAAACCGGAAAACTATTTTATCAATAAGACATTATAAGTTTACAAATGTAATACGAATGACTATCGATAATATAAACGATTAACAATTAAAACTAAAACAAATGGCAAGTATTATTAAAGCAAGTATCAACTTAGACATGATCGACAAGTCTAAAATCTATGTTGGAAAGAAGGGTAAGTATTTACCTATTACAATTACTATTAACGATGAAGTAGACAACTACGGAAATCAAGGACCAGTAGTTATTGAGCAATCTAAAGAAGAGCGCGAAGCTAAAGCAGCTAAGATCTATTTAGGTAATGTGAAAGTTGTATGGACAAACGGAGATAACGTTTCAGCAGCGCCCAGAACTGATCAACCACAACAAGCAGCGGCCCAGGTTGGCCCTCCAGACGATCTGCCTTTTTAATGGATCAATGTGAAATATGTGGTGAAGTTATGACTAAGCGTGACTTTGATTACTGCGATATGTGTCCCGATTGCTTAGACGGAGAATAATTAAATTAAATTAAATTAAATGCAAACAACAGAGATCAATGGATTTGTGATTGATGAATTCAATACACATAAGCTTGATGAAGGCAATAAGCAGGGCATATGTCCTGTTTGTTCTCCTGATAGAAAACCTAAGAATCAGAAAGCAAAATGTGCTTCTTATGATTGGGATCGGGGTCTCGGTACTTGCCACAATTGTAACACTAGTTTTCAATTGCATACTTATAAGCGTAAAGGCAAAGCTGAAAAAGTATATGTTAAACCTGCTCCTGTTGCTATACACGGCGAACCAGGTATGCAAGTTGAAGATTGGTTTAAAGCAAGAGGTATTTCCAAACAGACTCTTAGTGACTTAAAAATCACTGAGGGTCCTGAATGGATGCCGCAAACACAAAAGTCCGAGAACGTTATAAAGTTTAATTACTTTATGGGGGGCGAGTTAACAAATGTTAAGTATCGTGATGGTAGAAAAAACTTTAAGCTTTATAAAGGAGCTGAAAAAGTATTCTATAATATCGACAGCGTAGTAGGTTTTGATTATTGCGTTATTGTTGAAGGTGAAATGGATGTGCTAGCGCTACACGAAGCTGGTATAACAAATGCAATCTCAGTTCCAAACGGAGCTACACTTAATACTAACAACCTAGATTACTTAGACAGCTGTATTGATTACTTTGAAGACAAAGATAAAATTATATTAGCTGTAGATTCCGATGAGGCAGGACAAGCATTACAAACAGAATTAATCCGTAGATTAGGATCTGAGATTTGTCATATAACCACATTTGAAGATTGTAAAGATGCTAATGAATATTTATTAAAGTATGGAAAAGAAAGGTTATCAGAGCGTATTTCAAAAGCAAAACCAGTCCCACTCGAAAATGTTACAACGTTCAGAGATGTTGAAGATGAGGTTACCGACTTTGTTAGGAATGGCTTTAAGCCAGGATTTCAGATTGGCTTACAAAATTTTGATGAAATCTTTTCAACATACACTGGTCAATTCATTACTGTTACTGGTATTCCTAGTTCCGGTAAGAGTGATTTCGTCGATCAAATGGTTGTCGGATATAATAATAACTACGGATGGAAAACAGCGTTTGCTTCGCCTGAAAATCAACCAACTTATCTACATGCTCATAAATTAATGCGTAAGACTTGGCAAGGCATGCCAACTAAAGAAGATATTGGAGGAGATAAATGGAATCAAATAGCAGACCATTGTAATAGCAATTACTTTCACATCGACATGGAACGTTATACTTTAGATTCAGTTCTTAAAAAAGGGGCTGAGCTAGTTAAACGTAAAGGTATTAAATGTTTAGTTATAGATCCGTTTAATAAAGTAAGAGACCTTGGTGGATCTGATGATGTCAATAGATATACTATGGAGTACTTGCAAAAGATAGAAATCTTTGCTAAGAAGTACGATGTATTAGTGTTTATTGTTGCCCATCCAACTAAAATGTATAAGGATAAAGATGGTAATATTGAAGAGCCTACAATGTATTCTATTAAAGGTGGAGGTGAATGGTACGATGCTTCTTATCACGGCATATTAGTTCATAGGAACTACAACAACAATACTGTAAAAGCTAAAGTGTTAAAAGTTAAGTTTCAAAACCTAGGTACTAATCAAGCTGAAGCTCATTTTAAATGGGATCCTAAGTCAGGTTGTTTTATTCCTCATCAAGAAATTAGTTTAGTTGGAGAAAAAATGCCATGGGAGTAAAGAAAAAGTCTTGCGATATGGGTAAAAGTCCATTCAAAGAAACTCTTTGGGAAGATCAACGCTGGTGTATTAGAGAGGGTATCTACATAGCTCCAAAAGCCAAGAACGATACAGCTTGGTATATCGACATTAAAAACAAAGGCAAAATCAATACTACTCCTGGTACTTTTGGTAAAACAGAAATATGGGTAAAAATATTTGAATATTATAAATACTATGCAGATAAATATAGAAAATGAATACAAAGGATTACTTTCAGAAATACTCAACAGAGGACTGGATAAATCAGATAGAACAGGCACAGGGACGAAGTCTGTCTTCGGAAGAACGATTAGACACGATATGTCTTTGGGGTTCCCTATTCTTACAGGAAAAAGAATAAGTTTTAATGCTGCAAGAACTGAATTGCTATGGATACTAAACGGTAGAACTGATTTAAAATATCTTGAAGATAACGGTGTTAAATATTGGCGACCAGATTATGAACGTTCAGGCAGAACTGATGAAACATTAGGCCCTGTATACGGAAAACAATGGCGCGATTTTAACGGCGTAGATCAGATCAAAAATCTTGTGTATAGCATCAATACTAATCCAGATTCTAGACGCCTTATGGTCAGCGCGTGGGCTCCACATGAGTTAGATGAGATGGCATTGCCTCCTTGTCATTATGCTTTTCAAGTTTATATTAATAATGGTGTTATGGATTTGATGTGGCAACAACGATCTGCTGATGTTTTCTTAGGTTTACCTTACGATATTGCAATGTACGGTTTGTTATTAGAAATGTTAGCTAAAGGAGCGGGATTAAAAGCTGGCGAATTGATTGGTCAACTTGGTGATTGTCATTTATATAATAATCATTTAGAACAAGCTAAGGAATATAGAGACCGTCCTAGACGAGCAATGCCTCAATTAGAATTAGAAAGAGGTATTACAATCGGTACTAGCAAGATGTGGTTATCCAGTATTGAGGTGCCTGAGAAAAATCAAATCAAATTAAATAACTACAATCCTTACGCTGCTATCAAAGCAGAACTAAGTGTTGGTAAATAAACAAAAAAATGTACACAATTTATCACATTCCTGGTAAAAAAATTGGAGTTACACGTAATATTAATAAAAGAGTTACGGAGCAACAAGGATATGCACCAGATGAATACGAAGTTCTACTTACTAGCGACGATATAGATTATATATCAACCATGGAAATAGAACTTCAAAAGTCTTATGGCTATAAAGTCGACAGACAATCTTATAGAAATCTAATTATTAAACCTAAATCAATGAACATTAACGCTACAGAGCAGACCTCAACATTTCCATGTCCATTAAACAAGCTGAAAGGCCAACTAATGGACAATTTAGACTTAAGTTGGGAAACATCCCATGGTACTTTTAAAATAACCAAAGATAACATACCTTGGATATTGTCAAACGCTATAACTTCTATGTTTGATCCTAATAGATGTTATGTATATAACAAAGCTTTCGCTAATCTTTCAACCCATGGCTCTCCAAAGACTGTTATGTTCGATAGAAAAAAGAAAAAGTCTAAAAAAATAAAACCTTTTTACGCGGAAAACGAAGAAAACGTCTATGACTTAATTAGAACTTGGGCTACTAATAAAGGTATTTACAAAAGCGGTGATTCAAAAACTCAGTACTTAAAACTTATGGAAGAAGCCGGTGAACTAGCTGAAGCTTTATTAAAAAACGATGAGACAGAAGTTATCGATGCTATTGGTGATATGGTTGTTGTATTAACCAACTTAGCTAAACTAAGAGGCCATAATATAGAAGATTGTGTTACATCTGCTTACGATGTAATTAAATCTAGACAAGGCAAGATGATTAACGGTACATTTGTTAAAAACAATTACACAACTACTTCAACAGCTACACTATAATGAAACAAGAAATAGAATTTAGAGATCCAGTTGTTAAACGTGTTGTTAACAAGTTTGTATCAAGATCTGACGTAGGTTATTCTAAGTACGGAATAACATTAGAAGACGATCCATCAAAAATGTTTGAGTGGCTTAATCATTTGCAAGAAGAGCTTATGGACGCTGTATTGTATTTACAAAAAGCAAAAGAAGTTTATACAACTGAAGAACAAGAAAGAATGAATGAGCTTTTTGATGTCAATGATAACTTAAACGCTAAATATGAGGAAACCATTTAAAAGAACAAGCGGAAAGCGAGGTCCAGTAAGAGCAAAGAAGGTATCATATGATGGTATCGACTTTGCCTCCGGGCT
>Ga0307376_10006350_pt1 | contig 10465 bp, 5 predicted proteins | sample TR2MG_FD_202536 | JGI IMG/M metagenome (GOLD analysis project Ga0307376, IMG submission 202536) | Soil microbial communities from Risofladan, Vaasa, Finland - TR-2 | ecosystem: Environmental > Terrestrial > Soil > Coastal area > Acid sulfate soil | place: Finland: Risofladan, Vaasa | collected...
AACGGTCCCGGCTCGGCCAGGAAGGATTTTGCGGGTCTACCTTCATGGCGTGAAAATAAAGGATGGTCATTATTTCCACCACAGAAAGGGAACCGCCGGTGTGTCCGGCGCCGGCGTGGCCGATGGTCTCGATGACCAGGCGACGAATTGTTTTTGCTTCTTTTTGTAAATTCTGCATATTCTGCATATATCAAATTAGGGATGGTATTAAAACAACATTTTTAAACTGCAATTCAGGAAAACCATTCTCTTTCCCGGTTTTTAAGATCTCCAAGTATCTCAATGGCAGTATTCACATTGTCTACAATCTGAAAATCGAACATCCCCACGCAGATAAAATCTGCTCCGTTCTCAAATGCAAAACGAAATCCGTCTTTCGGCAAAATGGCTCCACCTGCTAATACCTTATAAGCAATAAATGGTTTTTTAACTTCTTTCATAAATTCTGTAGTTTTGTCAGGAAAAAGGTCGAATATATTATCATGGTTCTTATTGTGATCCAGATTCCCCTTATTATACGAATCTTCAACACTCCATTCAATCCTCTCAGACTCAGGATGAGCCGACCAGTATTTATCATGATGGAAAGTCTTTACATAATAGTCAACAGGTAAACCCTCCCTCTCACAGGCTTTAACAACTTCAAGCGAATGAGCTCCCATACCAGCTAAATACCCTTGTTTTTTAATATATTCAACAGCTTTTGCTAGCAATGCAATTTTCCCTTCCTTAACATAAAGGTCGGCATGTCCACCCAGTATATATATGGCATCAGCCCCATATCCAATTGTCATGTCAATGTTATTAAGAAGATTTTTAGGATTCATTTTACGATCAAGTTGGGTCTGACATATCGATTGCATTTTGCCTCTATACACCTTCAGATACTCATTGAAAGTAGGGTAAAACCAAGTTTCCATGAATGTTGCGTTAATCCCGGCCATTTCAGCAAGGTGCCAGGTCTCCAATATTTTATAATCTGTATTATATGCTTTAAAAAGTGTACTGACATACTGTAAGTCACGGGCATGAGCATAGCCAGTCGCCATATTACATCCCATCATCATCTTGCTAAGATTCATCTCCCCAAGCTTACCAACAGGCAATTTACCTTTGATATCTTCTATTTGTTTAAAATCAACCCTGATCCTAGCAGTGGCACCGGATATAGCATCTGCACCTTTTTCTGACAAATTCCTAAAAAATGCGCCTCCGAATACGGCCAGAAAAGGTATTCCTGCAAGTCCTTTGAGTAATTCCCGTCGATGATTACTTTTCTGATCGTCAGGTTCTTCCTGAAGGTCTGGTTTTTTCTGAGAAACAATTTTTTTCTTTTTCCGCAACATATCTAATCCGAAGAACTGACCCGATTTGGTCAAGTCTAGCATAATCAGAGCAACGAGCTCAATAAGGTTCTTATTTACTATCAGGTAACTGCCTTCGGATGGAACACCATAGCTAAAGACACCAAACGGAGGATAGGCCAAATAATACATCAACAAGAGAGTAACTCCACTCCATGATGCAAGCCTGGTAAAAAGACCAAGGATAAGTGCAAGTCCGATCAGGGTAAGACCCCAGGCATTTGCAGTATCGATGATCCACATACTGGTATCTCCGGAACTCATCCATCGGAATAAATCACCGAATATCCAACGGGAATTTTCCAGAAATGGCCTGGCAGTCCAGGCAGGATTCAGTAGTTTTACTAATCCTTCATATAGGAAATGCCATCCTATTATTATCCTTAATAAGGCCAGGGAAACTGGTACAAGTCGGTTTTTAAAAATAGTATTCATCATTATGCTTTTCATAGTTTGCATATTTATAAAGCTAATTTATAATTCTTTAGCAATAATTACACGTATAAGTTATTAACGGTTTTTTTTAGAGATGCCCTTAATTTAATCTTTCTGCCAATTTAACAGTCTCTTTATTGCATTCATGGAGACTTGAGCCGCTTCCTCTGGATTTCTTTTCAGAACATTCCGGTAGTAAGCAAAAGATTCAAACTCCACGGAACAAAAACCTTGATAGCCAATAGCCTTCAAAGCGCTAAAAAAATCAGACCAATCCACTAAACCTTCTCCAAGTATGGGAAAAAGAAAGTTATCACGTACGCCGACACAATCCTTCAGATGCACATGTTTTATTTTCTTTCCCCACTGTTTTACTATCCAGCCCACATCCAGATTACCGTAAAGAATTCCGTGCGAAGGATCCAGGTTCACCCCTAAATATTCCGAATCATAGTGTTCTATCAGCGGACGCGTTGAATAATAATCGTGGCAAAGCATACCCCAGACTCCTTCAACCGCCACTTCAACCCTATGTTTTTCTGCATAGGGTACAATTTCATCAAAAGCGCTAAAAACAAAATCCCAAGCCTCACCCTCTTTTATGTTTTTCCCAATTACCGGTGCTTTCGCATTCCACGGAGCGGGGCCGGTAAAGAGATTGACAGGTCCTACCCCAAGTTCGCTACAAATTTCAATCGATTCCTTTACTAATTTCAATCTGTCTTTCCTCACGGTTTCATCAAGGTTAACAAAATCCTGCTGAACTATTATTTCACTAATTTCCATTCCAGACCTGTGGGTAATCTCTACCAATTCCTGCAATTGCTTTTTCGTTTTCGTTCTTGGATTGAAATGAGATAGCGTCCAGCCAACCGCTGAATACCCGAGATTAGAAAGAACGCTTATTACCTTTTCCGGCTCCCATTTAGCAAAATCGAGCGCGGCTAAAAAGCCAATTCTCTTTTCAAATAAGTTGTTATCTGTTTGGTCCATTTTTCCCTTCTCACTGGACGCAACAAATCCTGTCCCCCCCAGCACATTCCGCGGTAAAATTGTAAACACGGCCGCAGCGGCCGATGTCTTAATGAATTGACGACGGGTTTCCTGAGTACAAGTCTTCTTCATAATAATCCTTTATTAATTATTTATGACCGTTATGTTTTAAAATTTATAAACGCTCTACATATACAAACGGCACACCATAATTCTTCCCATCGATTTCGTAAAACCAAGTCTGCATGAAAGCTTCTCCTGCTTCTAGGTTCAATTTTACTTTAACCTCGGATGTCCCAGGATCACAATCTTTTTCAATTTCCCTGTCTCCAATTTTTATCCTGACTCTCACAACATTCAGCCGGGTATCTTCTTCTTTCGGATAAATTCGGCAGGTAAATTCGTATTCACCATCCTTTACTATATCAACTGCCCAGAATCCATTGCCTTGTTGACGATTTAGAATGATTTCCTGATATACTCCAATGTTATCATTAGTATGCCAGTCATGGCAGGTAAGTTTAACGGGGTTCTCATGATCATCGCCCAGATAAAGCCTGGAATATCTGTCAAAATGATCGGAGATATGTTTCCACCATTGCTCATAATCCTTACGAAGATTTTTAACAACATCAGCATATTCCTCAGCAATGTCCTTTTCCTGAGAAGGGTCCTTTTTAATATCGTATAATTCTTTTCCGTTAATTAACCTGTATTGTTCGGTCATAACTGCGATTCTCCTCCATTTCTCAGGGATATCTAAATTTTGAAAATCAACAAAAAGTGTTCTCTTGTTCCATCCGGCACTATCACCATTTAAAAGCGGAACAAAGCTCTTCCCATCAAAATCAATGGTATGTTTGTTTTGAAGCTGGCATAATTCTATTAAGGTTGGCATTAGATCAAAATGAGCTGTTAATTGGCTGATGTCTTTCCCGCCTTCTATTCCACCATTGGGCCAACGGATATAACAGAACTGCCGGTGTCCGCCATCATAAGCACTTCCCTTTACACCACGCATACCTGCATTGTAATAGAAAGGTCCGCTTCGAGGTAAATTGTAATTTGACTGACCATTATCACTCATAAAAATTAGTATAGTGTTTTCTTTTAAAGAAAGTTCTTCGAGTTTTTTACATAATTTACCCATATTCTCATCAATATTTGCAACCATTCCCAAGTATCGAGACAACTCATCATCTATTCCTTTTTCACGAAAGGGCAGGGTATAACGATTCGGAACAAAATAATAAAAATGAGGTGCATTCGTAGGTAAATAACAGAAAAATGGTTTTCCCGTTTTCTCAGGATTGTTTTCTTCAATGAATCTCATGGCATTTTCAAACCATACATCATTACAATAGCCTTTATAAAATTCAGGTTTGCCATTATGCATATAAATATCATCAAAATAATCGTTTCTCCAGAAATCAGGAATCTGGCCAATCCCACCGCCTCCAAGACTTAATACTTCCTGAAAGCCCCTGTCTTGCGGGCGGTATGGGTAATTGTCACCCAAATGCCATTTCCCGAAAAAACCGGTTGTATAGCTATTTTCTTCAAAAACCTGAGCTAAGGTTACTTCATCCTTATCCATAATTGTTCTTCCCTTATACGTACGCCAAATACCGCTTCGGTTTGGATATTTTCCAGTTAGCAAAGCTGCTCTTGTTGGTGCACTGACAGGACTAACATGAAAATTGGTTAACCTTACACTTTCATTATAAAGTCTATCGCTATGTGGTGTCGTTATAAAAGGATTCCCATTGCATGACAGAGTACCATAACCTTGATCATCAGTAAGAACAATGATAATATTGGGCTTGGAATTAGCATCGGGATTATTGCCATATGAAGCTATTGATGCCAATGTAGACAATCCAATAATTGAGCCTGATATAATGTTTTTCCTCATTGAATAAATTATTATAGGGTTTGCTGATAAAGTCAGCTTAATACATATTCGAGATCACATCATTAATATATATTAATGATTATTAAAACTATAAAAATGATTATTAAAACTATAAATGTATTATAAAGACTTTATCAGCAAACTCTGATTTAAATACCTTTTTACTAAATTTAACGGCACCTTGAAAACTTTTTTTTTGGTGCCCTTGTTTGAGACAAATATATTTCTTTGGTTTCCAAGAACCTAATTGTACCACTCCTATATCTAACGTTTGATCATAAGTTAGTATTAACCGAAGTTTCACTGAATGGTATTGGTAAATAGTACACAACAGGACCTATCGGTTGAAGATCATCAGGATCCTTTTTGTCAACAACCTCCTGTACCATTTGTAAACGTACAAGGTCGAACCAACGACAAAATTCTCCTGCAAATTCCCATCCTTTTTCGGTAATGATATCATGTTGGGTTATTGAAGTTGCATCGACAGCTGCATTTGGCGTGTTTAAAGGAACCCCCTCTCCACGACGCTTAATTTTATTGAATGCTTCCAGAGCTTCCGGATCGGAAGTATTTCCAGTTGCCATCACCTGTGCTTCAGCATATACCATGTAAGTTTCAGCAAATCTTTCCAAAGGCAACGAAATCGCACTAATCTGGCTCCATTCGTTTCCAAAAAACTTTTTGTAGTATGGGTGTGCGGTTGCGCTTTGCTGCCATGAAATAATAACACCATCACCTCTGGGCCAGGAAGTCAGGTAGGTCACATCTTTTCTTGTTCCGGCAGGAAACTCATTGAAAAAGGTGAGTTCACAAAAGAAATCATCCCATCCGTTCATTTCGCCTGGTCTAGCACACTTTCCAACAATTGCGTTAGCATTTCTTCCATCTCGCCCAGCGAAATTAAGAGCGAATACCTCCTCTTTGTTGTTATCAGCGTTGTAAGTAGGACTTGTCCACAAGTCAGCAAAATTAGGCACCAAATCGAATCCGTAAGTGTCCTTATTGTCAATAACTTCTTTTGCTTTAGCAGCTGCTTTTGCATAATACGATGCGTCATTAATAGGCCACCCGGCCATAGTTAAATAGACTTCAGCCAATACAGCGCTTGCAGTTCCTTTGCAGGCTCTTCCAGGCTTAACTTTTTTATTTGCCATAAGGCTCTCTGCCATTTTCAGGTCTGCAACTATTTGGGCATAAATATCTGCTTCAGGGCTCGAATTAATAGTCAACAATTCTTCATCATAAATATGTGAATTAAGCACTAGTGGAGCCTCACCCCATAAACGTACGATCCAGAAATAGCTGTAAGCCCTAAGGAAATAAGCCTCCCCAGCTATCTGATTAATCACTTCCGGGTTCCCGGTTGCATTTTCATAATTTGCCAGGATGTTATTAGCTCCCTGTGTAGCTTTATAACATCCTCTCCAAATGCGATCAGAATGCTTACTTACATTAGAAACTTTAAACCGGTCAAATTCGCGCTGTGCTTCTTTGTTACTTCCGTGATGAGTTGTTATGTCGTCACTTCCACTTAAAACTGTCATAGTGGAACCATTTGAAAAACCCATATTAAAGGCCCAACCGTACGGTTTATAGGATCCTGCCAATGCGGCAGTAAGGCCTGTTTCACTGGTTAACGCACCGCTTTCACTAGTTATCAATGACGATAAATCTTCTTCATAAAATTCGGTGCATGAACTTGCTACTAATAATAGTATTAATATATATGATATTTTTTTCATAATAAATATAATTTATAAAATTAAAAGGTTAGATTAATCCCAAATGTCCAAGACTTTGAATTAGGATATGCCCCAGCATCAGGTCCACGTGAATCGCTATCGCCAACATTAGAGGATGCTTCAGGATCGAGACCCTTATATTTTGTAAGAGTCCAAATGTTTTGTCCGCTAATCTGGATTGAAGCATCTGCCCACTTCAATATATTGTTAGGCAGATTATACTGCAAGCTGATGTTTTTAAGTCTGAGGAAATTTCCACTTTCAACAAACAATGATGACTGTATTTGCGGTCTCCTTGTGGGGCTAAAAGCAGCAACCATACGGTCAGGATGCTCAGGTGACCATCTGGTCATAATATCTGCATTTGTATATTCGCGGGCATCCATTGCAGTCATTGATTGAGCATAAACAAAGTTCCATTTATCAAATCCCAACATTGACTGAAAGAATGTATTCAAAGTAAAACCTTTGTATGACATAGTGGAGTTAAATCCAATAATTTTAGTAGGGATACCTGATCCGATAATCTGAAGGTCAGCTCCAGTAATCCCATAATCCCCATTCAAATCTTCATATTTATAATCACCGGGTACATTGCCATATAAAGCTGCCTCAGTGGCTTCATTTACCTGCCAAATGCCAAGGCATTTGTACCCATAGTAACTAAATAAACTATAACCAGGCATGAGAATTGTTTCAGCAAAGGATACTATTCCGCCACCAGCACCCTGCTTTACGGTAATAAATTCCCTTGAACCAATACTTACAACCTTATTTTCCTTTACTAATGAGACATTTAAACCTACATCCCAGGAAAAATTACTATTATCAAGTATCAATCCTCTTAAACTAAACTCAAAACCGGAGTTCATAACCTCACCTATATTCTTGTATATATTTCCACCGCCAACGTAACGAGGTAAAGGTTCCAAAAGTAGCAGGTCTCTTGTGTTTTTTACAAAATAATCAGCTTCGAGACTTATCCTGTTCTTTAAAACAGCTATATCAAAACCTACATTCGATTGTGTTGTGGTTTCCCATTTTAAAGCGGTATTTCCGGGGTTACCTAAATTAATACCTGAGGTTAATAACCCATTTTCAAAAGCAACTCCTGCATTCCCAGCATCAGTGTTATAAGTTGATACTGTCCCATATACATCTATCGCCTGGCTTCCCGTCTGCCCCCAACTGGCTCTCAGTTTTAAATTATCAAGAAAATCTATATCCCTCAAAAAAGCTTCTTTTGAAATACGCCAGCCAAGACCAATCGCTGGGAAAGTGCTTTTTTGGTTGTCACCTCTGAATTTTGATGACCGGTCATTACGTACAGAACCGGTGACAAGGTATCTGTCCATTAGAGAGTAGCTAATTCTTCCAACATATGATCCAATTGTCGACTTGGTATTTGATGCATTAGCAATTGTTGTCGAACATAAAGTTAGATTGTCATACTTTAACTCGGGGAACTTGAGTGCAGTTGCATCAACACTAAAATAGTCCCTCTGTTGAATTTGATATTCAACGCCACCTGTTAATGAAAGCTTATGGATATCGTTAAAAGTCTTTGTATAGGTCAGGATATTTGTACTTTGCAGGAATATTTGTTCAGTGGACGCACGAGAGGCTGATGACTGTTTTTCCTGTGCATTCAATCTAAAGTTCTTCCTTTGAGTACTAGAATGACTTGCACCAAAACCCAGATCGAGGGTCAATCCTTCAATTATCTGGTAAACAAATCCGCCACTAGCATTAAATGCATTATTTTCTGAAATAGCATCATTTAAAGCAAGTTCAATGGGATTAGCATTTATTGAACAGATAGGATCTCTAACTGTAAGCACTCCAAATTCATCATATGCGGGAGTTGTTGGAGACCATATAGTTGACTGTGAAAGAGGACCATAAATATTATAATTACCGCTTGTATTATTATTTGTCCTTCTGGTAAAACTTGCCTTCAGGGTGGCTTTAAGTTTGTCTGAAATTTTTGCATCAATATTAGATCTTATTGAATATTTGTTATAATAAGAATTAATAAGGATACCATCCTGATCGAAGTAATTACCAGAAATAAAATAAGTTACGTTTTCAGTGCCACCCGAATAGTCTAATTGGTGTTCCTGTCCATTCCCGGTCCTCACAACTTCATTCTGCCAATCGGTACCCCCATTTTTTATGAAATCTTCAACCTGAGCATCAGTAAATCTAGGTGCATAACCTAAAGCGTCGGCCCTGTCATTTACTGTTTGAGCAAAATTGCCGGCATCCATTATATTCGATAGTTTAGCCACTTTGCTTGTAATAAACCGGGATGTAAATGAGAACTTAGGCTTACCGGAGACTCCGCTTTTTGTAGTAATAAGCACTACTCCGTTTGCTCCCCTGCTACCGTATATGGCAGTAGATGACGCATCTTTTAATACCTGGATGGTTTCGATATTGGAGGGATTGACATCCCGAAAATCAGCACCCACCAACCCATCAATAACAAACAGAGGGTCATTGTTACCCGTTATTGAGTTTGCACCTCGGATTCGAATGATAGATGTACCTCCTGGTGCTCCGGAAGAATTCATTATGTTGACCCCAGCTGACCGGCCCTGAAGTATCTGGTCGACACGGTTAACCGGTTGATTTCTATATTCATCCTGCTTTACAGCTGTTATAGAACCTGTTAAGTCAATTTTTCTGGCAGTACCATATCCAATAACAACAACCTCTCCCAGTCCAATTGCCGACTCAGTCATTGTTACATCTATTTGGGTCATTGTCCCAATACTGACTTCCTGTGGCTCCATTCCAATAAATGAGAATGTAAGGCTTTTTGATCCCTGAGGAACTTCAATACTGTACTTACCGTTTATATCGGTAATCGCTCCCACAGTTGTTCCGGTTACAACAACGTTTACTCCGGGAAGAGGTGTACCATTGTTGTCGGTAACAGTCCCGGTTATTTGTTTTTGCTGGGCATCGGTTCCTGATGCAATAGCCAGTAAGTTATTCTCCAGGGGATCAGTGGTTAGTAAGATTTGCCTGTCTAAAACTACATAATTGACATTAGTGCCTTTAAATAATTCAGGAAGAATATCGGTAATCAGTTTATTGTCGTCCTGAATACTTACAATTCTATTGACATCAATCTGTTTCTGGTTTAAGATAAAATAAAATTCACTCTGTTTTTCTATCTCATCCATTACCTGTTCAAGACTTTTGTTCTCCATGTCTAATGAAACCTTCGCTACCTGGGAATAGGCAGGAATAGCCAGAACATTTGAAACACTAACCACAATAAGGAAGAATACAATTTTTAGTTCCATGATTAGTTTTTTTAGGGTTGGGTGTAATAACATCCATAAATTAAAAAAAATTTCCATAACTTTGAAAAGTTTTAAGATTAGGTTATTATTTTTAAATAGTAACTTAGCAATACATACAGGAAGGCGGTTCAATCGCTTTCCTGTTTTTGCTGGTAAAAGACTGTTCCATAGGCAAATGTCTTTAAAATTTGTAATCAGATTATTTGGTTCTAAGTGTAATTATCACCTTCTTTTTAGCATAAGTCTCATCCGGTTTGAGATTCCTGTTTTCAATTCTGTAATCTAATAGCATAGTGCGTTTCAATAAATAAAGGACCTCTTCCAGGCTTTCGTCAATGAAAGTGGCCCGTAACCTCTGCTGCTGAGAAACAATGCCATTTATTTCAACATCAACATCATACCATCTCTCCAGTCTCCTTGCAATAACATCAATCGGATCATTCCTGAATTCCAGCTTACCTTCTGTCCACGACAAATATTTGCGAGGGTCCACTACTTCAGATGAAAAATCCTTTTGAGTTTTGTCATATACAACCAGATCATTAGGTCTCATGGTGTACGATTTATTTATTTCCTTATCATTGAATACCAGTTTCCCTTCCTCAAGAACCACTTCGACATTATTCTCATTTTTATATGAAGCTATATTAAATCGGGTGCCTAAAACTTTAACATTGACTTCATTAGTGTTTACTA
>Ga0307376_10006352_pt1 | contig 10464 bp, 19 predicted proteins | sample TR2MG_FD_202536 | JGI IMG/M metagenome (GOLD analysis project Ga0307376, IMG submission 202536) | Soil microbial communities from Risofladan, Vaasa, Finland - TR-2 | ecosystem: Environmental > Terrestrial > Soil > Coastal area > Acid sulfate soil | place: Finland: Risofladan, Vaasa | collected...
TACCAACGCCTTATTGATCGCCTCCACACACATCCCCGCTCCTACATTCGCAATCTCTAACGGGACATACGCTATCACCATGTCACTTTCTCCTTTTTTGTTTTGATTTTTTATTCCGTCCTAAACGTAATCACCCGGACAGCAGGGTTTTCATCCCAACTAAATTTGGTTTTGGAATAGACAGAATCCCATGCGACACAGAAGTCATTTGTCGATTGAAAGCCCTCGTGCATCGCATCTCTCGGTGTAATGCTCCGCAACCATTCCAATCTAATATCAGTGATCTCCAACATGATACGCGAAGCCCAGCGGGGCATGTGGATCGAAGGACGCCATTTGAGATGCTTATCTCTATCGGGTTGTGTGTTATCGGCTTTGTAAACAAACCGCTCACACGCTTTTGTAGACTCAATACTACACCAAGCAAACAGCCCTGTGGCTTTCCATGTCTCCCTCACCCACAGCCTATCACCAACCACACCATAGGGGCATTTGTTCTTATTTTTCAAGGGTCGGCGTGTCTGCGTTTTCGTGCCATCAAAAATAGCCCTCACCGATGACGCGCTAAATATGATCGGATGCTCTCTCATTTTTGTTTTTTTTCCAAAAAGATGCTTTTGTAAAATTGTATTTGTATATTTTTGATTTTCTTTCTCTCATACCTTTTCCCTCCATGTCAAGCTAAATTTTTACCTTCCAAGCGAGAGGGTAGGGAGGGGTTATTCATGAGGGGGGACGCCCGGCGGGGTGTTTGGGGGTAAGAGGGGGGGCGAACAAAAAGCGCAACTTCCACAAATATAAATTTTACGAAGCAAACCAACCACTGCTAACCCTTGATACTGCTTGACTTATGCTATATTGCTGTGTGTTTGTATGTTTGTAACCATCACCGGGGTTGTTTGCTGACCTGATCAAGTGTGTCAAAATGATACACATTTCTCTAATCCTGATTTTGCTCCCGACCGATCCCCCCCTAACGTATTTTTTTTGCTACAGCTAGTATAAGATATATATATTAAGGTTATATACTTAGCTTACGTGAGTATAGGGGTATATGATTATATAGGATATATATAGGGTTATAAGATGTAACGATGGATTGTGGTTGTGGTGGTTGTATGTGTTGAAATAGGACAATTGGGGTAAAACGGGGTAAAAGTGGGTCAATGTGAAACAAAAAGGGGGTAAAGGGATTGCGAAGTGTGTCGAAAGGGAACAGGATGGGGTGATTAGGATTGGTGAAGTCGTGCAATCAAACGAATATAGGTTTGATTAACATGAACGAAATCAAGGGAGGAATAAATCAAATCAAACTTGCATATTGGCGTGGAATATGCTTCATTAAGATATTAAGAACGGGAGGGGGTGAAACGAAATGAGTGAAGTAATGTGGGAAATCGGTCGAGAGTGTGAGGACGGTAGTGTTGTGGGCGGTGTTTTCCCGATGTGTGGTAATTTGAAACGTGTAGGATCATTCCGAATTGAAGGAGATGGCACGATATCACGCTTTCCGGGCACAACAGCACAGCAACGGCGCAAAGCTCATGATTTAGCATTAGAACGATATAAATCCTTGTACGGTGGGAGGTATTGACCATGAATATTGATGCCTTGTTACATATCAGATTCGACGGTGTGCAAGAAGGAATTTACAAGCCACAATATACAGACCTGCGTACAAGGACTACGTTTTATTCGCTGAATATTATAGAGACTTTGAAAAAATTAAAACGAATCAGAAAAGCATTTAAAAGAGGTCAAACCCATGAATCGGAATCATTATTTTATTATCGCGCGTATAGAACGAAAAGATAAAGCTTTGGCTTGTAGGATAGTTGATTGTGGAAAGAGATTGTATGTGAAAAGGATTGGATTGACCGCACAACAGGAACAAATTTTAATTGATGCGAAATTTACGTTACGGAAAACCGCGTATGAGTGGTGTCCCTGCATGGATTTTGACCGTAACTGTGATCATCGCCGTAAATATGCAAAAAATAAAATACGGATTGATAAAATTTTAGGATGAGAGGATTGTCATGGAGAGATTAATTGTAACTTATGAATTGCAAGCTGGTGGAGCTGAATGTATCGGACATGCTTTGTTGGCATATCGCAAAAGGGAAAAACCACAAGCCGTAGTCAATAAATATTTTCGAGAATTTTATGGTGAGAAAAACCTAGACGAAGCACCAGGAGAATTGTCGGAATATTTTTTATATCTAGATCAGACTGTAAGTGTTAAAATAATTAGATGGGAAATTTTAAAACCAAAAGAATCTGTGATTTTGGAAAAATATATCGGTCTGGAGTATATTAAGATTTTAAAACAGGAGGATTGATGTGTATATTGAAGATGAGATTAGGGCGTGTCTAGAAAAATACGGAATGATCAAATTCCTCGAAGAATCGGATACCAGTTTTTTGTTTAATGCGCCGGACAATTTATCTCTGGTGGTGCAAACTCGATTGAGAAATTTTGGATTTCATTATGATGCCAATTTAAAAAAATGGATACGGGGAAAGGGTTTTCATTTTTCGAATTATGATCCACACGTGAGCAAGGGTATCCAATGGTTGTGAAAGAATTGTCTTGTATATCATGTAGAAAAATCGGATCAGTAGAAATCAAATCTCTCTCAGAAAAAAATATGCAATTTTGGGGGAGAGCTCCAAAAGCGTACGTAGTCGCTAAATGTTTGTGCCGATTGTGTGGATTATTTTTCTATCGCGTATTTTATCCTGTTTGTAATGGGCAAAAATTGGACACTGGAGAGAATGTAGTGCGCATAAATCCCACATTATCAGATATCTATAATTATCTAGACCTGCATGGTAAGCAGGTGGTCGGCGGTTCGAATCCGCCCGTGGGCTCTCGCCAAAACTCTGATTTTACAGGAGTTGTCGCTAATGAGAAGCAAATATCAAAACCGTGAAATGAACAATATTTGTGCATATTTGTCCTAATATTAGGCATAAGTGGTCACTGTTTGGACACTTTCTTAACGGCGGCATTGTCGCCGGAAAACTAAATAAGGAGATGGAACAATGAAATGCGTAATTGAAGTACCACATCAAAGGAGAGCGTCCGTGACATTGATGTCGGATGCTGATTTTAAAGCAGAATGCGAAAGGCTCGTTGCGGAAACAGACAACTATGGGTATTTTAAAGGCACAAAAGAGGAATTTATACGTGATTATGGCGAAGACGAAGTCCCTCACGAAGCCATGTCTTTTTTCCTTGATGGCGCAAAAGATGTTGTGGAAACACACGATGAATCTTTTTACGAGTATCACGATGCACAGGCAACGGACTGTCCGACATTAGCAGAATTCGGGGAGAGTATTTGGGCGCACGACCTACATTCTTTCGGGGTAATTTCTGCGAAAAATCAAAAGGAAATGATCAGGAAAATCACTGAGAGAATCAAAACAATTACCAGTGATGATCATCAATGGGTAACAGTATCCTCACAATTAGAGTATGCGCGTGAGGAGTTAGAGGAAAACGAAAGAGAAGGAGCTGAGTCGTATATATAACAAGGTTATCGGTGCATCACCAAATCGGCGGCGGTGTCGCCGGAAAACCACGATAAGGGGACAGGACAATGAAAACAGAAAAAGTTGACGAAAACACTACTAAGGCGTATGTAGTGTACGATCTTTCTCCCCCGCACACTATCAGAGGGAGCGGGGAAACATTTGATGATGCCCTATTGGATTACCTACAATCATATTACACTCCCTCTGATTGGGGCTTCGAAACGTGGAAAAAGGTTTTGGAAACCTGGTCTGATGACAGTGATCAGACAACGGGGATAATGACGCGCTCTGAATATCAGCGCGAATATGAGGATTGAGCCTCTCAACTTGCGCCCGGGCGCCCGGGCTCTTTTTCGGAGACTCAATCAGTGAGTCGAAATCAAAGAATGAAGGAGAAGGAAAATGTGTACAACCTATCCGTATCCCATTGAATCCGGTTGCGAAATTGCAGACCTGATTGACGCAATCAACGCCCATCTGGCGGAGCAGAACCAAATGCTCGTATGGTTTTGTTCATCCCAAAGCGGAAATTATGCAAACAAAACAGTCAATGCTGGTATTTTCCCCGCAAACGTAGAGGAGGGAAATATGTCTGTACATCACAAAAACTGTATACATCATCTCGTCAGCTGGGATTGGTGTCCCAGCGTTGGAAAAACAGCACGATCAAAACATTATAAATCGTTGAAATCTGCATGGGAGGAATATACTGGTACGGGCGTAATCAGTGATAGACAGCAAGAGAGATTATCTAACCTCGCTAAAATCAATAACGCTCAGAATTACGAGGACGAACAATCTGCGCTCTCTGGACATCCGGGAGTTGATGTTCGGTGCGATGGCATGCTCGGCGACGCCGGTAACGTATGGCGAATGTGGACAAACAATATGACAGACACGGATTTAGCAGACTTTTCAGGCATCGCCAAAAATCATAATCTCCCATTTGAGCGAGGAGTGCGGGCATATTACGTGCCTAAAAAACAACTTAAATCCGTGTATCAGCATTGTGTGGCGGCTGGGTTTGCTATTGCGTTGGATTATGACGCCGCCCGAACATATAACGATATCGAAACGGAGGGCGAATAACGAAGCAAAGGAGGTGAGAATAATGAAAAAATACGACGTCTATCATTACCGCGAAAATTGTCTGCGGAAGGGTCAGATCGTGTACTATGAAAAAGGGGAGATCGATGACGATGAAATATCTGGCGATCTCCAATTTATTTGTGACGGCACACCAGAGGAACATGTACAACAGTAACCGCGAAATGACTCCCTCTGTCTATTTGTCTATCGAGGTATGTGAGCGAATAATAGAAGAGTTTAAGAATTATTGCTAATAACGGCGGCTTTGTCGAGTGAGATTAAATTGGGAGTTTGTCTATTTGGTGGGATTGAGAGTCAGTATAAGACAAATACCGGGATGTTGTTTTAATATTGCTATGTCCCAAAATATCTCTTACAACACTAATTGGGACTCCAGCGTAAAGGGCGTTGAGTGCGAATGAGTGCCGTAGATCGTGAAAGTTGAATCGGATACCAGTTTTTTGTTTTAGGGTTCCCAAGGCACTGTAGAAATTATTCTGAATTCGCTTGCCATTAAACAGGCAGACATATCCCCCTTTGTTCCTACCCTTTATATTTTTTTTAAAAACAGATACCAAATATGAATGGATTGGTATGATTCTGATTTTTTTTGTCTTGCCGGATTTTACCGAGATTGTTTTCCGTTCAAAATCAATATCACACCATTTTAAATTTAGTATTTCGGACCGACGCATCCCTGTTAAATAAGCAATCAGCATAATCAATTTTAGATGAGAGGGGGCAATCCCTAAAAGGATATTTATTTTCTTCTTGTCAATCCACGTCGGGGCGCGGGATGTAGTTGGTCTTGTTTTTATGTTTTGGGTGGGGATAGTGGGCAGATATCCCCATGTGAGGGCTTTATTGAATGTAGCTTTAATAACCTTTACGCGCTCATTCCATGTCCGATTTGAAATTGTTGGTAGGGACTCTAAAAACCCATTTACCTCAATAGTGGAAATAGTGTGTAAATATGGATCGGCCCCGCGATAATAATCCATAAAAGCATTTAAGCAAAGCCTATATGATAAATAAGTGTTCCGGCAGTGGTTTTTGTCTATGTGTTCGAGTATTTTTTTTACAAAACTTGAAAGCGTGATGTGATGGGGCATAATATTAGGGTATAATAGCTCTATTTTTTGCTGTTCAATTCTGGCGTGATAGATTTCAGCGAGATGGCGAGATGAGAAATTTTTACGAATTCGTTGGCCATGAATTCTTATATCAACTCTCCATTTATTGTTGTGTTTTTTAAGCACTATTTTTTATATTTTGTTTGAAGTGTGTTCGAAGCGTGTTTGAAGTATGTTTTACGTCTCTTCGAAGTTTCCTTAAAAAACTCTTAAAATATTTCTCATTTTCGTTGCCATTTTTTTAAAAAAATTACCCAAAAACCGGAAAATCATACCCAAATTTTTAAAATTCTTTACTATTTTTCCAAAACAATAAATTTTTTTACACTTTACAGGCTGGTTTATTGATTTAACAACCTCAACAAAATCAATACATTTATATCAAATACTTCAAACAATCTTCGAACAATCTTTGAAGGGTGTTCGAAATTAATACAATACAATACATACAATACAATAAATAAGAATACAGAAGAAAATTCTAAATTCTAAGCTCTTTTATTTTTTTTTCCAGGAATCTTTTTTTATTTTTAAAAATATTTACTCTAAAAGCGGAATAATACAATGAACACAATTTCCCAAAAACAACACATTTTTTACAGGGGTGGGAAGTGGAACGGATTTGGAATTATCATTCACAAGCATAAATGATTTTCCGCTTCTATATACCCTAACTACAGTATGCTCTTTTTTGTCTTTTAGATACAAAAACACAATTCTCCCGTCCAGGAAATCTATATTTCTCATCTTCTTACACAAAACAACACTATTTTGAGGAATGGTTGGATTCATTAAATCTAAACCATATTTTATCGCAAAATCAACATCAAACATAATATCATCAACACAGATTTTGCTATGCGAGATATTTTTATAATTTACCGGGGGATCGCCTTGTGGTGGAATGTTTATAATGGGTATTGTGCGTTTTATATCAATTCTCACCATGTCGCGATTCACCAATTTCATTTCAGCGAGAGCAAGTAATTCTCGTAACCGGTTCCACTCCGGGATAGACCGTCCACATACCCATGCGCTAACAGTTGGCACAGTCACATCTAAATGCGACGCTAACGCTCGCTGGGTCCTAAGTCCAGAATTTTCCTTCGCCGCGAGAATAATTTCCGGCACACTCAAAGCAAATTTTCTGTTTCCGCTTTTTAGCATTCTCACTCTCTCCCCGTCTATTAGTCTTTTATTTTCATACATATATGTTTGATTATATTATATGTATTTTTTTCTTGACATGGTTAAATCAAACTGATATAAAACATTCTTAATTTATCGTTATAAAAGGCGAAAAACACAAAAATGAAAATAACACTCAATCCAGAGATTATAATAAATGCGATGGAGAAACAAAAATTTACTTCAGCCTCACTCAGATTGAGAGTTAAAGAAATTTTAGGTCGCCAACATCTCAACTCACGGCAGTCCCTCCATTTAATTTTACACAAAAATAACAATCCGCGCTTTGAACATTTTATTGCACTAATTCTTGCCCTAAATTTACATGAGTTACCTATAAAGAGCTTTTATAATGTTGATGAAAATTAAAGAAGCCGCTCAAATGCTTGGTATATCGAGCTCTACGTTTTATCGACGCTTATCAAACCCCATTGATCCTATAAATGACTACATAGAGATTGTCTCGGATCAACAAAAAACACGAATTATCTCAGAAAGCATTGCCCGATACATTGAAAACAAGATACGTATAAATAGAGTTTAGATTAAATTGTCAAGTAAAATTATAATATAGCTGATCTGTAAGATAAATTACAAGGAGAAAAAAAAATGAAAAAGAACGCAACCATAGGGTTAATCTTAATTTCCGTGACGATAATAGCGATTGTAGGATGCGCTATTTATTCCCGCGAAAACAAAGTTTTTTTTCCACCTGGCGATTCCGGCGAGCAACTATACCATCAACAAAACATTCTATATATCGGGTTGTCTGGATTCGCCGATGATGCCGCAACCACAGAATCGCTATTAGTCGCAACGCATTTCGAGCAACCAGTCACCACAGAAACAACAGAAATGGGAATCTCGATTGGCGGGGTTGTCGGCGCGGTCATCGAGCTCGTTGTTTCGATTTTTAAATAAGGAGCTGGGGAAATGAAATTTAATGGGGATGCCAAAACCGTACGCGCAATACGGGGGAGCACATCTGATTTAGCAACATTGTATATAGCGTCATTTAAGCAATATGCTGACGAACTCGGATATGCTTTAGGCGATGGGATACAGTTGGCTGATATTGGTTTAATGGCAGCTATAGCCGTAAAATTAGTAGAGGATGCGCGAAACATCCACATGCTGAAAGGGGCCGAAAAAAAAGAGCTCGCCATTGCGCTGGTAAAAAAGGTCATCGAGATTTATGGGCTGAAAGAGATTTACAAAAACACAATGGTTAGTGTTTTTGAAATTTTGCGGCGGATTATAAAAGCAAATGGGATTCTGGGAGGAATCCTAAGTATGCTTTTAACTCAAAAACGGTGGGATGGTATTGTAAATGCGGTTATCTCAATGATAATTGAATATGTACTATCATTTCTGAAATCACAATCACCATCATTCAATTTAAAAGCATTCCTTTTCCGGCATCTTTAAGTAAATAAAAACGGCGGGACCCCATCTACAATTTCCCGTTGATATACTTACCTCCCACTCTAAGCGACAGCAGGGGAGCATTGGTTACTCCGCTCGCCAATGCTCCCAAATCTTTTACAGGGAAGGACAGGACAAAAAAATGAAATGGCCCGAACATTTATCGCCGACCCAAATCAATATGTTAACGAAATGTCCAATGCAGTGGTACCTGCGGTATGTTGAAGGATTAAAAATTCCTCCAGGGATAGCATTGGTGCTGGGAAAGTCGTTCCATGAGGCTAAGGCGTTTAATGGAGGGCAAAAAGTTTCATCCTGTGAGGATTTACCCTTCAATGTTGTTGTCGATTATTTCTCTTCTCAGTTTGATAAAAATATCGCGATGGGGATTATGTGGAACCCCGAAGAGATCGAAAGAGGGCGTGAAAAAGTCCAGGGTGAAAATAAGGATTCGGGATGTTCCGTTACTAAATTATACATGACGGAGCTGTCACCCCAAACGCAACCGATAACAGTAGAAACGGAATTATCAATAAAATTTGAGGGAGATTTTCCAGAAATAAAATGTATTTTGGATGAGATATCTTACGAAAGAACAGATACCGAAAAAACGAAATGTATCCGGGAAACAAAAACCACTGGCAAAACACCAAATCAAGACACCGCCGACACGTCCCTTCAATTAACTACGTATAATATTGCGTACCAACAAGAAAACAAACACGAGCCACGTCTTTTTTATGATGCTCTCGTAAAAACAAAAACCCCCAAAGTGGTTACGCTTCCTACGACACGGGGGGAACAACAAACACGACAATTTTTAGAGCGCGTAATGGCGTGTTTAAAATTAATAAAACATGATGTATATATGCCTACGCCTCCAGAATCCTGGTGGTGTAGTGCTCGATTCTGTGGATACTTTGGGGATCAGTGCAAATATACAAGATAGGAGAATATTATGTCAGTACAATTGCAATTGCGGGACGGGGAATCAATTGTTGGGGGAGCACAGGAAATTGTTGATTTGCAAGTCGAACGTCAAGAGGCATTTAAGCGCATGGATGCTCTCGACAATGAGCAAATTATCGGAGAGATATCGGGGCAGTTCGCAAAAAACTACATCTACGACATCCCATATAGGGGCGGCAATACATTTAAATGCGATGTGGCTGATTGTGAGTTAAAAAAAGATAAAATAAATCATACCCACGCAATAGGGCTTGCTTACACAGGGGTAAAAGAAGCTCGGAGACTGTATGGACACATCGAATTGAAAATCGTCCAAAAACCCAAAATTATAGAGATTGAGGGCAGGAAATTTTTTGAAACAAAAGTCAGCGCAAAAGACGTAATGACGGGAAATTTGCAGGAAATGCTGTACATCGAACCGCTGGAAAAGAAAAGGCGCGACGGCTCTTTTTATTTAAATGATTTTGCATATCAAATTTGTCTCTCAAAAGTCTGTAGAAACGCAATAGCGACTCTTCTCCCGCAACCCGTTATGAACGCATGGATACAGGATAAAAAATTGGGGGCAGAGGGACTCGATCCCAAAAAAATGGAAAGCTATAAATCTCGATGGGTACGACTGGAAAGCAAAACAGAAAATCCCACAAAAGAAGATAAGACCCAAACAAAGAAGGGGCCTCCACAACCGACCAAAAAATCTCCACCCCCCAAAACAGAACCCCCCAAAACAGAACCCCCCAAAACAGAACCCCCAAAAACAGAACTCCCCCAAGAACCACACGAACCCCTGGAGCAAGAGCAACCCAAAGAGACTCCAGAGGAGAGAGCGGAAGTAGATATGGAGTGTATAAATAAAGCAAGACAAGAAATGAGAGTTTATTTGCGAGAGAAACTAATCAACAGCGTCCAGGACGAAAACAAAAATCCCAACATCCCCGCCATACAAAAAATGATTCAAGTATCGAGCGGTAAGGCAAAATTGCAGGACATGAACAATCTAGAACTAGCAAAATTACTAAACTCGTTATTGCTTTTTCTCAAGCGGCAAAAAACTCCATACGAAGAGGCTTTTTTGGGTAGTTATCTACTTGATGAGTGAAAAATATGAAATGGTTTC
>Ga0307376_10006355_pt1 | contig 10461 bp, 8 predicted proteins | sample TR2MG_FD_202536 | JGI IMG/M metagenome (GOLD analysis project Ga0307376, IMG submission 202536) | Soil microbial communities from Risofladan, Vaasa, Finland - TR-2 | ecosystem: Environmental > Terrestrial > Soil > Coastal area > Acid sulfate soil | place: Finland: Risofladan, Vaasa | collected...
AAAGAAGTTTTTCCTACCTCGTGTGATCCTACGATAATAAATTTAAAGGCATAATTAGCACATTCATCTAATTCTGATTGACATATAGATTCTTTAAGTTTTTCATGCCTTTCTGCTTCAGAATCAAAATCAGGGATATCTAGCTGGACTAATTCATCCCCTTGCATGTTAAGTATTTGAGCAGTTTTCTCAGCTAAAAAATAGGTATAGGGTGCCACTTTTTCAACTGATGCCATGCTATTAAAAATTAAGCTTAAAATTCTTTCTTCGTCTATTGTAATAAATAATAAGCGATGCTCATCCGTGTCGAACGAAGCAGTTCCAAATTTCTTGAAACTGAATTCATTTCTTATCCTTTCTAAAACGGGGTTAATAAGGGTTGTTAGAACAGAGATGATCTCGATGTTACTATCAATATCCTTCCTTTTTTCTCCAGCGATCACGAAACCTTCAAGATCTGAGATAATAATAGCATCTATTTCGGAAAACCGCTCCAAGAAATTATTAAGGATATCGTTAAAAAGCTTTTGCTTGTTTCCTAACAATTGAATTTTACACCTTTTTTTGGTCTAGACAAAGAAAAACTTCGTCTTATCATAAATATAACACAACTTGCTTTTAAAAGTAGCTTTTTCAATTTATAAAGGTTTAGTTAGCAAAATTTGAGAAAAGTTTAGAGGTTTATGATAGAATTAAACATCACTTCAATTTGGTCGTAGATTTCAAAGAAAGAATTAGAAAAAATCTATTCACATTGAAAAGATATCAGTCACAATATCCTTTACTGGATAAAATTGGGTTCTATCTCCATTCCAATTGATTAGCAGGTTTCTATAGAGTGTTTCAATTTTTAAAACTAATCTCTTAATGTTATGCTTAAAAAATTCTAGTTCCTCTGTGCTAACTAATACACCAATAATATAAACACTTGCAAAAATAGTTACTATTTTATTCTTTTTCTTAATGATCAAAATTTTATTTTCTTTGGTATTCATTAATTCATTAAGCATAATATTTATTGATGATAATGCTCCAGATATGACCTGTTCATCGATAGTTTTTCTTTCTTCTAAAAAAGATTTGCTATATAGATTAATCCCATTTCTATTCAAAATATATATATTTTCGATTTTATCGTGCCAGTTAAATTCAAAAAAGGGAAAAAAATTTCTGAACATTTTAAAAATCAAACCAATCGCGATAAGCTGCATACTAATTCCGGTTAATCTAGTTATGAATCCATAATAATACCAAACAAAATCTATTGTAAGTATATGACCAGATAACATAAGTAGAATTGAGAATCCCATTTTCAAACCAATGTTAGGGAGTATCTTTTGTTTTTTACCTTGTTTATCAAAATCTTTAGCATAGATAAGCAGAAATATGATGAAAAGCGGTAATAATAAAACTGATAGATAAAGAATACTAAAAAGATCGATTAAAACCATAGAAATGAGAATAAAAATTTGTATTAAAAAGCAAAAAGTGAAAAAATATTTTTTGAAAAAGAATTTTTTATATTTTTCCATACAAAAAGTAAACAGTAAGAAACCAAAATTTATTGATAAATATCCAAAATTTAAAAATACAAATCTAAAACTCCCACTTGACCAAATTAAAAACGGGGAAGTTATCGTTCCAATAGCATAATAATCCCCTATTAATATAAAGAATCTCAAAAGTGAAATTCCATAAAATAGCGCGGAAAATCCAACATTTTGTGAATTTTTAATCTGCACTGGTTGCTTTTTATGTTTTATTTGAAAATATAATCCTAATTCAAGACACAAAATGATAAAAATCCATTCCAATATTAAAGACACAAATCTTAGTGGATCGGTTATAGGAAAAATAATTTCATCATCCTCGTAATATATTTTCCATTATATTATTAAAGCTAATAAATATTTTTTCTTGATCTTCCTCTATATTATCTAAATTTAATAATATTTCCTTGAAAAATGATTCAAATCGTATTCTAATGATTTTTAATAAATGTTTTGAACTAATTAAATCCTTTTTAACAATTAAAACATAAATTAATGAAATAGGAACATTTCCATACTCAAACATTATTAGAAAATCGTCTTGCTGTATCTTATCTATTCTCTCTGTCTTTGTATTAGTAATTGTAGTAATTAATTTTTCAATTCCAGATATTCCTTTTGAAAAAAGCCTATCAATATTTTCGGCATAATTACTTGTATGAGAATTTTGAACTAAATCCAAATGATATAAGCTCTTAAAATCTTTGGGGTTAAAAATAAAAAGTTTAATAAGATTCTCACGCCACTCAAATTCATAAAAAGGTGGAAAATTGTAAACTGAAAAATAAATTATCAAGAAACCTATAAATAGATTCAGTACTCCTGTAAAATACACAATTTCATTAATAATTGGAGGTAAAAAGCGTAATCCCACAATTACAGCAAAAACTAATGCAATGAGACTAATCAAAGCTCCAATGAAAAAAAATCTAATTTTTGTTCTTATCCTTCCTATTGATTTTTGGATCAATATTATTTGAAATCTAATTATATATAAACCATTCAATACGACAAAAAAAATACTTCCAATAAAGATTGGAGACTGTAATGAGGGTAAAATAAAAACGCAAAAAATTGGTATAAAATTTAGTATCACTAAAGTTTTCGCAACTTTTAGATTAATAATTAAAGTAAACTCCTCAAGGATAATGAATCTTGAAAAAGATATCGTAGAAAAAAAAGTTAATACCCAACCAATTCTATAAACTATTTCATAAATGGTCTCATTCACAATAAAATTTCTCGCAATTTGAATAAATAAAGCACCAATAACCATGAATAAAATAAACGAACCAAATGCTAATAAAATAATATTGAGCGGAAGATCCTCATCTTTAAGTTTCTTATATTGTGTATAAAAATAAATAGTTAATTGAATACCCATTATAACCGGAACTAAATAAGCTAGAAACTGTAGTTCTTTACCATATTCAATTTGTGCAAACATTTGTTATCTCATTAAATAAAGTCTCAAATAGTTTTTATAGGTGCAAAAAAGCTATCAAATTCAAGTGTAATATTAATGCGAATTATTTAATTATTTAGATTAAATTCTGAAATCTCAAAATGTCTCTTACTAATGTTTCAAAAATAATTTCAACATTTACACCTGACTTAGAAGAACATGCGATATATTTATACAGATTAAGATCTTTCGCGATGCTTACTGCTTCGCTTTCAGTTACGGTAATTTGATCTTGCAGATCTAATTTCCCCCCAACCATTAATATTGGAATTTCTTTTTCACTAGATGCTAAACCTTTCTTAAAAGTCTCGATCCAGCCATCAATATTTTTTAATGGCGCTTTATTACTCAGATCAAACATGAAAATTCCACCAGATGATCCATTAGAGTACAAAGGTAATAGGAATTTAAAGTCATCTTCACCCCCAAAATCCCAAATTTGCAGAACCACTCTTATATTCTCTATATTGATATATTTCACAAAAATTTCAGCACCCATCGTAAGTTTTATGTCCTCTTCGAAATAACCTTTTAAATAACGATGTGCTAAAGTAGATTTTCCTACTCCACTTTCTCCAAATATACATATTTTATAAGCCATTTCTTCCATAGGACTCAACTTTTTCCACTGTTAATTTCAATTCAGAGGTGTGATAAAATAATAGACAAAAATTATTTAAATTTTTGTTAATTTCAAGGAAAACATGCTAATTTCTTAAAATATGTAATAATTTAACTTGCTTTTAGAAATAGTTATTAGAAATTATTAACCTTTTATGCTAGCTTTCACTAATGCTTAATGTAAGAACTCATAAATTTGTAATTGTACTAAACATTACATCAAGTTGATCGTATATTTCCAATCTATACTCGAAGCCAATCTTAAAAAACAAAAGAGATACCATTTTCTTCTCTAAGTATTGATTGACATTAAATTCTTCCATTATATTTGACCAATCGGTTTCATCTGATACTCTCACGCCAATTAGTGCAACTTTATTTTCTTTTAAATTGCTTATAATGTTCAAAACCACATCTTTCCATTTTTGCTCGATGTGCTTTTTGTTTCTGGCGTCAAATATGATAAATACACCATCAGAATCTTTAATATCTATGTTATCGAACAAAAAGTTCTTAATAATAAGCCCGTTGGAGTATTCATACAATCTTTTATCTTTATCATCTATTAGTTTTTCACATTTACATAATATATTAACATCATTTAGGATCTGCAATCCGGGACTCCAGTATGGGTTTTCAGTAATAAAAGAGATGGTTAATTTTCCTCTTTTAGTTAATAACGAATTGATTTGATCCATTAAGCTCTCTTCTAATTTTTGCTCCTCTCTCTCTTTTCTCTTCATTATATAATGGTATGCTATTAAGCTAAAAGCGTCCTCAATATTTTCGCCCGTTAATGCGCTAGTTTCAATGTAAGAGAAGTCACTTTCAATATTCTCCTTTGTAAGCTCTTCAGCAAGCTCAATACCCTCTTGATATACGACGCTTCTCTGATCTACTAAATCTATTTTATTACCTACAATTACTATGGGGATATTTTTTTTATTGAGAAAATCTTCAAGTTCTTTATACCATACTTTCACATTTGCGAAGGAATCTCTTTTACAAACATCGAACACAATGAAAGCAGCTTGAGCGCCTATATAATAAGTTTTTCTAAAGCGTTTGAAATATTCTTGTGCTCCTACATCCCAAAGCGAAAAGTAGATTTCATTACCATAGAAGTTTAATGAATGAGAGAGGACATTTAAGCCAAGAGTAGCCCTATAATCAAGAGAAAATTTATTTTCTACAAATCTCCTTACAATCGAAGATTTTCCAACAGCTTTGTCGCCCACGATTATAAATTTAAATTTATAAATTCCTCCTGAATCTAAACGTAATTGATAGATTTGATTTTTTATTCTATCGGGTTCCTTTAAGCTTTCGGATTCTGTGTCGAAATTGGGTATTGTGACCTCAATGACATCGTTTTCTCCAGCATAAATAATTTGAGCAGTCTTTTCTGCTAAAAAATATGCATATGGGCTAATTTTATCAATGGAGGATAGTGTATCTAATACGACACTGAGAGTTATGTTCTCGTCAATAGATATAAACAACAGTCGATTGTTTTCGGTATCAAAACTAGCTGATCCAAATTTTTTAAAGGCAAATTCGTCTCTAATTCTTTCTAAAATAGGATTGATTAAAGCTGTTAAAACAGATACCAATTCCATATCAATGCTTGCTCTTTTTTGCCCAGCAATTATTAATCCTTCATGATCGGATACAATCAGAGCATCTACATCTTCATACATTAATAAAAACTTTGTTAGGAGCTCATTAAACAATCGTTTTTTGTTCGTTGACATAATCGATTCGAGGGTAATACGAATATATTAGAGTGAAATATTAAAAAGAACATATACTTAAAAGTTATAATTTTATAATTTATTAAATAGTTTTCTGATTGACATGGCTATTTGTATCATTTGTCATTTGGGTATTATTGAAGGCGTAGATTCTTCTCACGATTGTCCTAATGGGCATCCGACTCACACTGATTGTTTGAAGGAGTGGTTACTTCATTCTTCTAATTGTCCGTTATGCAGAGAACCGTATCCAAATGGAGTGCTTGATGAATTCAAAGATTTCATAAAACTTAGAGAAGATGAGAAGCTATCAACATTAGATAACGAACTTAAAAAAGAAGAGTCAAAAAAAATGGAATTAGTTGCCTCGAAAATGACTTTTCTAAAATTCATCGAATCTATCAATATCCTAATTAACGAACAAGAATATGACTATGCTTTATCGCGGTTAGAATTGCACGAAGATAAGAATCTTTCAAATAAAAAAGATCAGGATATTCTATTCCTAAAAGGTAAGATAAACCACATGCGAGGACGCTTTGATCTTGCCATTAATCAACTATTTAAATTAGTAAAAGAGAATTATAATTATCCTGACGGATTTTTATTTCTTGCAAAGGCATATGAAGCACTAGGTTTGGACGATAAAGCCAAATGGGCTTATGAAAGAGTTAATTAGGATTTAAGTTTTACTAATATTATAGTATGAAAACTTTTTGTTTAACAATAGCGGGTTCAGATCCTACCTCTGGTGCGGGTATTCAAGCAGATATTAGGACATTTGATAGATGCGGAGTTCATCCTTTCTCAGCAATTACAGCTATTACTTATCAAAACGCGACTGAATTTGTAGGATACAAATCTCTCTCTGACGATCTAGATAACCAGTTGGACTCAATTTTAGGAAGTTACCCAGTTAAATACGTCAAAATAGGAATGATTCCCGATGTTAAAGCTTTAGATATCATTGTTGAAAATGTGAAAAAATACGAATTAATCGCCGTATTAGATCCGGTTTCGGTTTCTAGCGCAGGTGCTAGGATTTCGAGCGAAGGACTGGAATTGGAAATAGAAAGAGATTTGTTTCCTCACCTTAAAATACTTACTCCAAATGTTAATGAAGCTAGTTTTTACACTAACTCGGACTTGCTTAATAGGCATGAAACCGATATCGAGGAACTCAAAAATGCAGCCAAAATCCTTGTAAAAAAATTACATATAGAAGGTAAACATCCTAAAGAAGAAAAAGCAGTAGTTATTAAGAGCGCCGGAACAACTATAGACAAAGTATTTGATTTAATATGCATCGGAAGGAACGGTGAAAGAGAAGAAAATTTCGATTTCAGGACTTATACAAAACCGAAACTCTCTCTTAAAGGAAATATTCACGGTACAGGATGCGTTTTTTCTTCTGCAATAACGGGATTTCTTGCTAAAGGATATCCCATTAGCATAGCGATCGAAAAAGCAGAAGCTTTCTTTGATTCTCGATTTCAAAAATTCATTGAATTACCTAATGAAGGAAGGATAATAGACTTAACCCTTTCCGAGCAAAATATTGAGGTAATAAACCAAATTAAAGAGGTTTACAATTATATTTCGAAATCGAAGAAATTCAGCATCTTAATTCCAGAAGTCAGAATGAACATTTCTGGATCACTGCAATCAGCAACAACTCAAGAAGATATTGCTGCCATAGAAGGTAGAATAACTCTAATCAATGGATATCCTCAAGCGTCTGGAGAAATCAAATTCGGAGTATCAGATCATACTGCACGTTTGATTCTCTCTGCTAAAGAATACGATAAATCGATTAATTTTGTCACGAATCTGAAGTACAACCCAGATTGGATAAAAGCAATTCAAGACAACACTGATTTAGATTTGCAAGAAATAATTAGGGAAAATCAACCCCTCGAAATCAAAAAAAAAGAATTTTCTACGATGCAATGGTTAATTAAAGAAAGCGTAGAGCGATCCGGAAAAATACCTGATATAATATGGGATAAGGGGGCAATGGGTAAAGAACCAATTATCAGATTATTCGGGAAAAACTCAAAAAATATGATAGAAAAACTTGAAAAAATTATCACAGCAATAGAAAAACAGTAAGATTATTTTTAGAACATATTTGCTGGCTTTATTACAAGATTTTTTTTGACGCTCGTTTATCTAATGCGTCCTGCAGGATTTTAATTGCGCAAAATTCCCCACACATACTACAAACATCATTCTCTATCTTTCCATTTCGATAATGGATCTCCCGGGATAATTCTGGATCGATTGAGTGTTTTATCATTCCTTCCCAATCAAGATTTTTTCTTGCGATATCCATTTTGTAATCCCAATCTGATACTTTTTTACCGTACTTGGCGATGTTTACAGCGTGAGCCGCGATTTTTGAAGCAATTACGCCTCTTTTTACTTCTTCCTTATTAGGTAATGCTAAGTGTTCAGAGGGGGTAACATAACAGAGATAATCTGCACCCGCTAATCCCGCGATAACACCACCGATAGCACTTACAAGGTGATCGTATCCGGGAGCAATATCTGTTACTAACGGACCTAACACGTAAAAAGGTGCGTTATCGCATAGAGATTTCATAATTTTAATATTTCTCTCAATTTCATTAGCTGGTATGTGGCCCGGACCCTCTACCATAACTTGTACATTCTGTGCCCAAGCGCGCTTTACTAATTTAGATATTTCCATAAGTTCTTGAATCTGTGCATAATCAGTTGAATCAAAGATACTTCCAGGTCTCATACCATCGCCTAGGGAAAGAGTGAAATCATACTCCTTAGCCATATCTAACAAATAATCGTAATTACAATTGAATGGATTTTCTAGATCATTCTCTAAAATCCAAGCTGCTAAAAAAGTTCCTCCTCGAGAGACAACACCCATCATTCTAGGATGATCTTTTAGGTAATTAACAATATTTTTTGTGACTCCGACATGAATAGTGAAAAAATCGACACCTTCTTTCGCTTGTTCTTCGACAACATTAAAGAGATCATCCTCATCAAAGTTAATGACAGCACCTTTTTTTTCTAGGGCTCTTAATGCTGATTGATAAATAGGAACTGTTCCAATTGGGACCTTAATCTCATCTAGTATTTGTTTTCTTATAAGTTTCACATCCTCCTCACTGATCCCTGTGCTCAGGTCCATTACTGTATCGGCACCGTACTTTACTGCAATTTTAGCTTTCTCTAATTCTCCCGCTATATCGCATACTCGTTTACTCGAACCTACATTAGCGTTAATTTTTACTAGTAAGCCCTCTCCTATCCCAATGGGTTCAGTTTTGCGTTGGTTGGATTTTGGAATAATAATGCGTCCCTGAGCTATTCCCTTTCGTATGAAATCTACATCAACTTGCTCTTTTTTAGCTACAAGTTCCATTTCCTTAGTTGTTTTACCTTCTCGCGCGATTTTCATTAATGTAGACAAATTTTAGAACCTTCTCGTAACGTCATTAAACTTATACTAGTAATTTAATATCGAATGCTTAATGCAAATTAATAATATTTGAATTAAATTGTTTTGTTTAATAAAAAATAATTAATCACCCATCCAATAATATTTTTATAGAATTAGATATAACTACTATCATTAAAGTTATTGAATTTCATTGAAATTCCGTTAGTAGGTGAAACCACATGGTAAGTAGAGGTATTTAATTAGATTTCGTTGTGGTTGAAGATGTGATAATATTGTATTTAAATTTTTACTATTTGATAAAGTAAGTATTGCATTTTGTGGGTTTAGAAAAGCGAAAAACCAACAACAAGAAACTTTATAATAATCATCTAAAAAAATACGTAATAGACTTATTAAAATCCCAGTTTTAGTTGCTTTAAAAGCTCAATTAAAGATTCGGTTAATTTATATGTTTTTAATTCTTCAAATGGCACGAATTTAGCGTCTAACGCATCGGAATCTGGTATAGGTGGTTGATTTAGGTCGTCCTCCGTTTGCTCTACGAAATAATTAATCAAAACATAATGGTATTCGACTTTTCCATTGGTGTCGTACATAATCTTATCAATTATACCTGCTAGTTTAGAAACCTTCACAGTAAAGCCCGTTTCTTCATAAGCTTCCCTTTCAGCTGCACTTTCAACTTTTTCACCCAGATCCAAGTGTCCTCCGGGAATTGACCAATACCCCGCATCGGGATCGTATTTTCGTTTTACTAATAATAAAGAATTATTTCGGGTTAGCAATACACCAACACCTATTAAAGGAACAATGGGATAGCGCCGTAATTCGAAAGGCGTTAAATTTTTATTATTTACCATTTTAAAACAAAATCTTTAATGATATTTATTAATAATTTTAGAATCTACTACTATATATTGTTATTTTAATATAATCTACATTTAGCTTCTTAATATAATTTTAATCATTTATTAGTATAAATTTAAATATTAGGATAACGATTTTTATCCTTAGTCTTATAAATAAATCTCTAATAAATGAAAAAAGGCGAAATTTAAAATGAGATATTTGAATTTTAGGAAAAAAAAAAGAATCTTTTTGATATTATATATATCGCTCTTAATATTCTCTTCTTTAGGCTCTATAAATACTTTTTACAAATCTGAAAGTAACGATTCTTTATCTTCTAATGATGAGATGGAATTTAACCTTAACAACGTGCAATTTGATCTAAAATCTTTTCCTAAATGGAAGGAGCAAATTTCAAAAGCGGATAAGAATGAAAATGGAATAGATGATAGCTTTGAAGTTAGGTTAAAATATCTATCTGAATTTGGATTTATCGAAGAAAATTTTGACAGGGATAAAGAATATTTAGACAAGAATTATATATATGATGACATCTTCAAAACTAACATTCAAAAAACAGAAAAAATCACTATAGATGACATACCGATAATTATCTATTTTCCTAACGGAGATTTTGATTTAATTTCTTTACTCTTTGAAACTTTAGGAGGAAAAATAAAATCAACTTATAAAGCAGCTTTAAATGGGTTTGCTGGCAGAATCAGTTATAATCCTTTAAATGAATTTTGCGATTTACTCATTCAAAATGAAATA
>Ga0307376_10006356_pt1 | contig 10461 bp, 4 predicted proteins | sample TR2MG_FD_202536 | JGI IMG/M metagenome (GOLD analysis project Ga0307376, IMG submission 202536) | Soil microbial communities from Risofladan, Vaasa, Finland - TR-2 | ecosystem: Environmental > Terrestrial > Soil > Coastal area > Acid sulfate soil | place: Finland: Risofladan, Vaasa | collected...
AATACGTGAGATAGTAGGTAAAAAAACCATTATTTCAACCTCAATGGATTTACATGGTAATGTTTCATGGCGACTGGCACAAAACACCGACCTGATAACCTGCTACAGGCTGGCACCTCATGAAGATGCTATTGAATCTAAAAAAAGAGCTGTCGATAATCTGTTATTAAGAATAGAAAACGGGAAGGGTAAACCCGAGTATAAGGCATGGATTCCTGTTCCTATATTGTTGCCTGGAGAAAAGACAAGTACAAGAATTGAGCCAGGTAAGAGCTTATACGCAAAAGTGGCTCCTGTAGCTGATCAGGAAGGTATCGTTGATGCTGCGATCTGGATTGGATATGCATGGGCTGATGAACCACGCAATCATGCTGTAGTAATGGTTACAGGTGATGATAAAGAGAAAGTTATAAGTGGTGCTGAACAATTGGCGAAAAGTTTCTGGGATGTAAGATCAGAGTTTGTATTTGTTGCACCGACTGCTTCTCTTGATGAATGTCTGGAAAAAGCAATTTCAAGTAACAAACATCCATTCATTATCAGTGATATGGGGGATAATCCAACAGCCGGTGGGGCAGGGGATGTGACCTGGACTTTACAGGAAATACTCGCTCGCCCCGAATTTAAATCGGAGAATGGGCCATCACTTATTTATGCCTCAATACCTGGACCTGATTTTGTAGAAAAAGCAATTGAAGCAGGAGTTGGCGGAAAAGTTGAGGAATTTGCAGGTGCGGCTATTGACCATCGCTTTGCTCCTCCAATAAAGCTATCAGGAATTGTAAAATCTATCAGACATGGAGATGAATATGCTGAAACTGAAGTTGTTGTAAAAACAGGGAGCGTTAATGTAATAGTAACTAAGAAACGTAAACCCTATCACAGGGAAATTGATTTTACAGGATTGGAACTGAATCCCCGGGAGACTGATATTGTGATAGTAAAAATTGGCTATTTAGTACCGGAACTTTACAATATGAGAGGAGACTGGATAATGGCGTTAACACCTGGTGGTGTAGATCAGGATATTGAACATCTTGATTATAAGAGAATTATAAGACCAATGTTTCCTTTGGACAAAGACATGAATGACCCTGATCTTAAAGCTAAACTGGTACCATTATCTGATGAGATAGAATAAATCAGGACAATAAGAAGTTTTAAAGTTCAAAGTTGTAAGGATTAACAAACTTTATTGATTTTACAGATTTTTCTCACTTCACTTTTATTGTGAAATTATTTGTATTTTTAGTCATTGCATAAGTTAAGTTATTCTATTTACTAATTTTCAAATTAAAAACATTGAATCCCATGAGTGAAAAGTTTTCAATAAGCCCCAGCGGAGAAAAATATCCTTTACCAAAGCCAGAGGAATATATTACAGAATTCGAGAGTCTTAAAAAGCGTGTTGATCAGGAAAGAGCAAAAAATCGTGAAATTGTGGTAGTTATGGGCGTAGGATTTGTTGGTGCAGTTATGGCAGCTATTGTAGCAGATACTGTTGATAAAAACGGCCAATCCTCTAAATTTGTAATAGGCATGCAGCGTCCTAGCGTTCGAAGTTTCTGGAAAATTCCTTTACTCAATCGTGGTATTTCACCAGTAAAAGCGGAAGATCCGGAAGTTGATCCAATGATTGATCGTTGTGTCAACAAGAAAAAAACCCTTATGGCAACTTTTACTTATGATGTTCTGAAACTGGCTGATGTCGTAGTTGTTGATGTACAGTGCGATTATATCAAAGAAGATTTGGGTGATGTCCGTACCGGCCAAACCGACATGGCTGCCCTTGAGGCATCAATTGGTGTTATAGCTGAACACATACCACCAAAAGCTCTCGTTTTGATCGAAACAACAGTAGCTCCCGGGACTACTGAACAGGTAGCTTATCCGATAATGAAAAAAATATTTAAGAAACGAAAGATAGAATCCAGCCCATTATTGGCCCATAGTTATGAGAGGGTTATGCCCGGACGTAATTATGTTTCCAGTATTCGTGATTTTTGGCGTGTTTGCAGCGGAATAAATGAAGAAGCAAAAAAACGGGTAGTTAAATTCCTGAATGAAGTACTGAATACAGATAAATATCCTTTGACAGTTATGGATAGGCCCATAGAGTCAGAAACAGCTAAAATTGTTGAAAACAGTTACAGGGCCACCATTCTTGCTTTTTTGGATGAATGGAGCTTATATTCTGAGCGTAATGGGGTAGATTTGGTTAAGGTCATTAATGCTATTAAAATTAGGCCGACACACAGTAATATGATCTTTCCCGGACCAGGTATCGGTGGATATTGTCTGCCGAAAGATGGAGGCCTGGGTGTATGGGCTTATAAGCATATCCTTGGCTTTGAGGATGATATTTTTAAAATTACTCCCATGGCGATTGATATTAACGATACACGCGGTTTGCATGTAGGTCAGCTTACACGTGATGCATTGCGTAATATGGGCCAGCCGATTGCTGCATCGGATGTTTTGGTACTTGGAGCAGCCTATCGTGAAGATGTTGGGGATACCCGTTATAGTGGTTCGGAGATAGTAATACGAAAACTTGCCGAAATGGGAGCTGAAATCAGAGTACACGATCCTTATGTTGAACATTGGTGGGAGTTTGAACAACAGGATACTTATCCTGCTGAGGGGCAAAGCAAAGCAAGATTCTTTCGTAACCAGGAAAAATTAAAGGAGATACGTGTTGAACATGATTTAAACAGAGCCCTGAACGATGCACAAGCAGTTATATTTGCTGTCCGTCATGAAGCATATCTTGATTTGGATCCCGATGAAGTGGTGAAGAAAATTGGTCGGCCTGCGGCGATCATTGACTGTTTTGGTGTTTTATCGGATGATAAAATACGGAGATATTTTCAACTTGGCTGTGAAGTAAAAGGCCTAGGACGAGGACACGTTCAACGTATTAAAGAAGAAATACGGAAAGGATAGGAGGGAAATAAGTCAAAAGTCAAATCACACTTTTATGAACTTTACAAACTTTATAACTTCTGAACTATATTTCGCTTCTTACGCATACAATTTATTTAACAGTTAGAGTATTTTTTCTGAAAAAGATACATCCAGGTTCAGAATAATTGATTGTCGTTGAATTATACCAAATAGAGTATACTTATCGATTGTTGGGTGTGGTTAGTAGATATATATATGTAATGAATTGATTGATAACACACAGGACTAAAGGTAGTTAACTTTAAGAAAACTTTAACATAAAAAATTTTGTCAAAAAATATTTTATTCTGTGATTTGTATAGCCGGGAAACAACAGAGAAGTACTTTAAGAAATTATGTACTTTATAACTACTTGACCGGCTTTTTAATTTTTCATAAGCGGTGCAAGGTAAATACGCATTAAACATATATAAACGCTACAACTTTAAAACTAAACAACTAAGCAACCATTTTCCACCTCTAAAGCATTTAGAGCTTTTACAGACTATATAGTATATTTCTGTCCAGATATACTACAAGGATGAAAATAATCGATTCTCATTCAATAAAAGCCGGTATGAATTGTGACAGGTTACTGAAAGATATTCTGCATACCTTGTAAACATATTGAATCCGGAATACTAAACTTATTGAACATTAAGGTGAGTGAAAATGTTCTGATATGAAAATTACAGATGGCTTTCAAAAAATCAAATTTGAAAAGAACCAATCCGGTTGAGCCGCCATGTAGGAAGACAATGTATAATTCACATGACGAAGCCTTGGATATGATCAGGTATATAAAAGAAAACAGGGAAGGAAAGGATTTACGGGCATATAAATGTAGTGTCTGTGGTTTCTGGCATTTAACAAGTAAATCAAATTAATACAATAATATGCTGTATCTTACATCTGAGTAAAATTTTTATAATTTCTATTTGACATAATGTAAATTGGGGTAAACGACTCCCGGCTAACGACAAACGGAAGGACTTTTATTATAATCAGGTGTCTTTAAGTCTTTTAAACGAGTTCAATATTTTCAAATAATTAATTTTGAAGTGGTTAAATGGCGTTTGTCTTTCGTTGTTAGTCTTTCGTCGTTAACTAATTAATATATCAATAATTTCCTGTTTGATATGAAATATAAGGTTTGGGAGCAACATTAATTAAATAGTTACAACTCTTTTCCGTCTTTTTTAAAGAATCACAGTCTTTATAATGAAGAATATTTGAGAATAGCCTAATACAAAGTGCATATATATGCCCAACTTTTGTTATGCGCTAACAATATCAAAAAAATACTATGAAAAGAATCATGTTTCTAATTGTTTTGTTTCCTTCTTTGCTTTTTTCTCAAAGCCCGGAGGATTCACTGACATTCGAATTGTCAAAACTGACCGGTGACAGCGCAATAGTGGGATTTGCGGTAGCTATCCTTAACCAGGATAGTATTCTATATGCTAAAGGATTTGGTTTATCAGATAATGAAAATCATACCCCTTATACGATAAAAACAGTACAACCAATTGCTTCAATTTCTAAAACATTAATTGGTTTATCATTATTGAAAGCTCAGGAGTTAAAAATGCTTAACCTGAATGATGACATTAACAGTTATTTACCATTTAAGATTGTAAATCCACATCATCCTGATTCGATAATTACAATAAAACACCTTGCCAATCATTCATCAAGTCTGAGAGACACAAAACATTATGAGAAATCCTATATATTTTCTACTACGATACCAAAGCTTCAAAAGAACTTTCCAATCGGCTTAAAAAGACTGATAGTCAGTCGAATAGTAAAAGGATATAATAAGAATAAAGAAATGCCTCAACTGGAGTTTTTGAGAAATCTGTATGTCCCGAAGGGGAAATGGTATAGCAAAAAAAACTTTTTGAAGACCCCCCCCGGACATGACTATTCTTATTGTAATAATGGAGCTGCAATTGCATCGATAATAATTGAACAGGTTTCTGGGATGAAATATACTGATTTTGTTAAGTTGTACATTCTGACGCCACTCAGAATTAAGAACTCAGGTTGGGAGCTAAGAGCTTATGACAAGAAAGATAAATCAAAACTCTATTTTTTTGGGATGGAGATCCCTGAATATAAACTAATAACCTTAGCGGATGGTGGGTTTATTACCTGCATTGAAGATTTTTCCAAATACATGATGGCAGTAATAAGAGGATACAATGGTGAGGATAACATCATTAACTCTGCGAGTTATAACATCATGCTAAAAGAAAATTTAAAGAATGATCAGGGAATTTTTTGGTGTGTAAAAGAGTTGGATAACGATAACTATATCGGCCATACCGGGGGCGATCCCGGCATTAATACAATTGCAATTTTTGATATAAGAACCAACCTTGGATATATATGTTTTTCAAACACTAATACATCATCAGGGGAGGAAATTGATAATGCACTAACAGTTTTGATTAAATATTCGACAAGATTAGTATCGAAATAGAGAGAGGATGACTTTGTATTTTAAAATTATAGGCAAAATGGGGGAGAGGAAGGCCAAGATTGTAAAAAAAGTATTCAGTATTTAGTAATCAGTAAGGAGTAAAACACGCCTATACAGTATATAATCAGATATATACGCGAAGAATAATTAGAATAATCACTGCTTTAATGCGGTTATTAATCACGTTATTCATAATTTCTATTTGACATAATGTTTGTGTGATATCGGTGAAGTTCATTGAGATTGCTTCGTATCTGCATGGCAGATTCTCGCAATGACGGGTGAGGTTATTGAATTTAGAGAAAACTATAACAAACCTATATTTATTGTACCGTCATTGCGAGCAAAGCGAAGCAATCGTTAAATCTTTTCTACAAAATCAATAATACAATATAACCATTAAAGCTTCTAAAGCCGATTCAGACTTTACTGCTTTTCCCGGACAGATATACTAACAGGTTCAGAATAATCGATTCTCGTTAGGTTAAAACACCTCAGCAATAAAATATTTCAACTCTTCAACCTTTTCAACGCTTCAACTTCTATTTGATATAGTATTAATTATAGCTACAAAATAGGACTAGAAATTTGCTCAACATAAAATCGGTACCGATATGAGTCCTTCGGACATCATATCTGATTTTATGTTGAATAGCAAGCTATTACGCAAATTTCGGGATATAGGAGAATGCGGGGCGTTTTGCCTATAATTAATATTATGTCAAATAGAATTTATTTCTAGTAAATATTAAATGCAGATTTCAATTTTGCCTCTCGCCTATCTCAAGCGTGACAAAAAAAAGAGGAATTCAAATTAAATCCCTCTTCTAGTTAGTTCTAATATTTTTTTCTATTTATCAATAGCATCCAGTTTTGCTTTAATCGCGTCATATTTGGGTGACAGAGCCGGATCTTTCTGCCTCAGTCTGTAATATAATTCTTGCAGACTTCTCATTGTATCAATATCTTCGGAATTCAGTTCATACGCTTTTTCCATATGTGGAAGAGCTTTTGCATATACAGCATTTGCCTCATCGATGGCATCACTATATTTCTTAACATCCATAATATCATTGGCCTTAAGAAACATATCTGCAGCTTTATTAATATAAGCAGCACCCAGTCCATATTGTGTGTCAAAAGCATCGGGCTTAATTTCAACTGACTTAATAAGTTCAGCAATTGCTTCATCATATTTGCCTTGATTCAGATAAATGATGCCTGCAGCATAGAAAATACTGAAGTTAGAAGGATCATCCACTTTCGCCATTTCGATATATTTCAAAGCCTCATCTTGCTTGTTACTCTTAATATAAAGATCAATTAACTGAAGAGTAATTGTCTTGTCATCTGGAAAAATTTTTGTTAAACCTGTCAGAACTGACTCTGCTTTTAACGTATCACCAAGACCCAGATAACTTACATATATTTGATAATAAGGTGTGATACCCTGGTACTTCATCTCTGCACATTTCTCAAAAAACTTTATTGCTTCATTATACTTATTGGAATTGATAGCTGCCAAACCTGCATTGTAATACATTCCTGTGTCTATTGCTCCCACATACTTATCACTTTCTGTAATTTCAATTTGAGTTTCGAACGATTTAAGCGCTCCTGCATAATCTTCAGTTTCAAACCTGCCACTTCCCTCTGTAAACAGATCAGCAGCCAAAGAATTATATACCATGTTGGCAATAACTTTCTTTTTCAATGATCCTTTTTCATCCATTGCCAATGCTTTCTCATAAGAAGTATAGGCTTCCTGGAGTGGATTTGGACAATAGTCCTTAAACTTGGGATTCTCAGATTCAAAGACGGCCTGACAAAGCTTGGCCTTTGCAAAATATGTATTGAACCAGTCTTTAGACTTTTCATGAACTAATGCCTGGTCAATAGCCTCTTTTGCTTTATCAAGAGCACCCTGGTCAATGTAACTCAGCGCACTTGTAACCTTTCCTTTCTGAGACATGGCCCCAAAGGAAATACTTATCGCTGCTATTAGAAGAAAATACTTTTTCATGATTATTATTTTAATTAAGGTATTTATAAAAATTTTTCCAAATTTATAATATTACTAGTTAATCATCAAATTCTTTGCCATTTTCCTCACCATCTGATTTAATTTCTTCATTATCTAGAATATCAATGCTTTCATCTTCCTCATTTACAAGTACACAAGCTACTGAAGCAATTATGTCATTTTCTTTAAGATTTATTAATCTTACTCCCTGAGTTGCTCTACCCATTACTCTTAACGCAGATACTGAACTCCTTAAGATATTTCCGAATTGTGTAATGATCATAAGATCATGATTATCAGTTACATCCTTCAATGCTATCAGGATGCCAGTTTTTTCTGTTATATTGATTGTTTTTACTCCTTTACCTCCCCTGTTGGTTATTCTGTAACCATCAATATCAGACCTCTTACCATATCCCCTCTCTGAAACAACAAGTATATTTTTGTCCTTATTTTCAACAGTAATCATCCCTATAACTAGATCAGTATCTTCATTAGCCAGCCTTATGCCTCTTACACCTGAAGCTGTTCGTCCCATTGGCCTTACTGATGATTCAGGGAACCTGATAGCACGACCTGATTTAATTGCCAGCATAATATGGTGTTGCCCATTAGTCATTCTGGCTTCCAGAAGCTCATCTCCATCTCTTACTGTTATGGCATTTACACCATTTATCCTTGGACGTGAATAAGCTTCAAGAGAAGTTTTCTTAATGATTCCTTTTGTTGTACATAAAACAATGAAGTTATTATTAATATAATCAGAATCATTCAGATTCTTTACATTAATAAAAGCTCTTACATTATCGTCAGGTTCAATATTTATCATGTTTTGCATGGCTCTGCCTTTAGAAGTCTTTGAACCTTCAGGAATATTGTAAACTTTGAGCCAATAGCATTTGCCGTTCCTTGTAAAGAAAAGCATCGTATTGTGCATCGTTGCAATATATAGATGCTCAATAAAATCCTCATCCCTTGTAGCTCCGCCTTTTGCTCCGGTTCCTCCCCTGTTTTGTCTCCGGAATTCACTTAATGGAGTCCTCTTCATATAACCCAGATGGGAAATAGTAATTACCATTTCATCATCTGAATAAAAATCTTCAGGATTAAATTCTTCAGCATTTGGAATTATCTCTGTCCGTCTTGCATCACCATATTTTTCTTTTATTTCATTAAGTTCATCTTTAATAATTTTCATCTGAAGATCAACATCAGCAAGTATACTCTTCAGGTATTCAATTAATGTCATAATTTCTTGATATTCAGCCCTTAATTTTTCCTGTTCAAGACCTGTAAGCTGGCGAAGACGCATTTCCACAATTGCCCTTGATTGGATATCTGAAAGGCCAAACCGCTCCATCAATCTTTCCCTGGCCATTTCCGGTGTTTGTGAAGATTTGATTATTGCTATTACCTCATCTATATTATCACTTGCAATAATCAGTCCCTCAAGTATATGAGCACGTTTCTCAGCCTGATCAAGATCAAATTTTGTTCTTCTGAGGATAACTTCATGACGATGTTCAGCGAAATATTGAATTAAATCTTTGGTGCTTAGCATTTTGGGACGACCTTTTACAAGGGCTATATTATTGACGCTGAATGAAGTCTGGAGTGATGAATATTTATATAAATTATTCAAAACAACATTTGCGCTGGCATCTTTCTTAAGAATAATGACAATACGCATTCCATTCCGGTCCGATTCATCATTGATATATGAAATCCCCTCAAGCTTTTTATCATTTATGAGATCGGCAATTTTTCTGATCATTTCAGCCTTATTGACCATATAAGGAATCTCATTCACAATAATAGATTCCCTTCCGGAATGTGTAAGTTCAATTTCAGTTTTTGCCCTTACAACAATACGTCCTCTGCCCGTTTCACATGCATCTTTAATACCTTGTCCTCCATAAATTATACCACCAGTGGGGAAATCAGGACCCTTTATATACTGTAAAATTTCTTCATTTGTGATATCCTTATTATCAATATAGGCAATTGTTGCATCAATGACTTCACCAAGATTATGTGGAGGCATGTTTGTTGCCATACCCACTGCTATTCCTGAGGCGCCATTAACAAGCAGGTTTGGGATTCGTGTTGGCAGAACTGTGGGTTCTGTTAAGGAATCATCAAAATTTAATTGAAAATCAACGGTATCTTTCTCTATATCTGCAAGAGTTTCTTCTGCAATCTTTTTAAGCCTTGCTTCAGTATATCTCATTGCGGCTGGACTATCGCCATCAACCGACCCAAAGTTACCCTGACCGTCAACCATAGGATATCTCAATGACCATTCCTGTGCCATCCTCACCATAGCCTCATATACTGATGAGTCGCCATGTGGATGAAACTTACCAAGCACCTCTCCCACTATCCTGGCCGATTTTTTGTATGATTTGTTAGATAGTACTCCTAGTTCAGACATCCCATAAAGCACCCTGCGATGGACAGGTTTAAGACCATCTCTTACATCAGGCAATGCTCTCGACACAATAACCGACATCGAATAATCTATGTAAGCCGACTTCATCTCCTCCTCAATATTTACCTTGATGACTCTCTCTCTATCTAACATAACAATTTATTAATTAAGTATTTACAATTAAGTCTCCCTGCAGGAGTTTTGAATTACGAAAGTAGTATTTATTTGGCTAATTTTGAGCTTTTCATGCAACGAATTTTTAACATTCTTTGTACAATATTAGGCATGAATATTGTCATACAGATATTATGCATAATTTAGCTGTTAAAAAGCTGTAATGTGTATTTTTGTATAAAGCATCTGACATAATGTCGGATAGCATATTTTAAACCGGCAATAAGAATATCAAAATATGGATTCACAATTTTCACAAAGAGTAAAAGAGATTTTAGGGTATTCAAAAGAAGAGGCTATAAGGCTAGGGAACAGCCATATAAGTCCTGAGCATCTTTTTCTAGGTATATTGAGAGACGGAGAAAGCGTTGCGATTGAGATATTGATGAACCAAGGCAT
>Ga0307376_10006357_pt1 | contig 10457 bp, 13 predicted proteins | sample TR2MG_FD_202536 | JGI IMG/M metagenome (GOLD analysis project Ga0307376, IMG submission 202536) | Soil microbial communities from Risofladan, Vaasa, Finland - TR-2 | ecosystem: Environmental > Terrestrial > Soil > Coastal area > Acid sulfate soil | place: Finland: Risofladan, Vaasa | collected...
TTATTAGTAAATGTTTTAAAGAAAATTGCTATCTATACTACTCCTAACTATAAGAGAAGTGGTTTCAATTCGAAGCTTTAGTCTGGTGGCATCTCCTAGTTTTCCAATAAAATCTATCCTAAAAAAAAATTAGATGAGGGGCTATTTAAAGCATGATGTCGATTAGTTGTAGACGAATACGTCTTTTTTGTACTAAGATCTAAATTAACCCATTATATAAACCCCAAAAATTTGCTTTTAGTTAGGAAGAAAAGTACAAGTTTTTTTTGACAAAATCGTATTTTAAATTAGTAAAATGTGAGATGGGAAACAAAATTGATAAATTTTAAATCGAATACCAAGGGGTCTCGAATTTGCGTAATATTTTTGGGTTAATGGTTGTTTAACTAATAAGATTTCACTTCAAAATTTTTACCCATTTAAATATGTCTTCAGAATTGGGAATGATTTCCCACACAGAAATCGTCTTTTTTATGATTTAACAATTAATGGGTTAATATTTGATAGTTAAAGAATTAAAGAAATTTCATCTATAAAGTAATTCTTAGTATGATTAATATTTGAGAAAATTATAGAATTATGGTAAACCGTATAAGTGAAGAGATTTAAATGAAACTCAAGAGTTTGTTATTGTGAATAGACCTAATGTTAGAAAATTTAAGTAAAATGGGGAAAAGATACATCCAAAGAAGACTCCTGCGCCGCCCTGGATTTTTGTCTTTTGGTAGCATATGATTTACGCTCAATCAGTATTCTTCCTCTATTTAAATTTTAGACCTAACTATTAGGTCTTGGCGACAGGAGTCCACCTTTCTAAAAGAAATAGGTATAAAAATAGAAGTTCAATTTATTGTAAATTTTTACCGAGTAAAATCTTTTTTCATCAAGAATTAGATGTATAAATGCTTATAGTACAGACTAAATGCCCCAATTTATATATCTTAGTTAATTTAAACCTTATTACATAAAAGATGTATTTGAACTATGCTGTACGGTAATTTTATCCATAAAAACTGAACTTATCTTTAAAATAAAAAGATATATATTACCAATTATGGTATTCTTAATTAACTATGTCTCGATCGTATAAAGATTTTCTAGACAAATACAAAATTGACGACTTTAAAACGAATTTAAAGCTAAGCGGAAGCACAAAAATAGATTTTTATAACGATATTGATAAATTATTGAAAACAATGAGTACAATATTTGATAAGCTCGCAATGATTGCGCCTATGAGAGGGGCTCAAGTATTAATGGCTGTTGCAAAATTAACAGGCCCAGATAATGTCGTAAACAAAACGGATATTAAGAGATGTTTAAATATTGATAGATTAGAGAAGATTCTATCTGCAATTGATTACTTAGAGGATGCGAAGTATATTACGATTGAGAAGAAAACAGAAAAGTTCCATATTATAAAATTAAACGAAGAGGATAACCCAGATTTAATAATCTTTAGAGAAATCATTCAAAAATACTGGAAATCACCTCAAGAAGAAGTTGAACAAGCAAATAAATGGAGGGATGAAAAATGAGAAATTCGTTGAAAACAATAATAGAATTAAATTTTGAAGACGAACAAGGCTTAAAGGAGTCTGCTCAAATAATAAAATCTGAGTATTATAAGAAAGCACTTAAGTCAAGTTTATATATTGCTATTGTTTTAATAGTAGGATTTATTTACCTTGTTTTCGGTTATTTACCTCACATGGATAACACTTCTTTTCCATATTTTCTCGTCACTGAAAGTTCTACTCCTGTAAGTAATGGATTTTCTTTAGACTTAACTTTGGGGTGGAGTTTCTTTAGTACTTCAATCTTCTTGATAATTCATTTCATACGATTAATTAAAGTCAAATTTACACCATCGTTGATTAGGTTTATTGAGAAAGAGACTAAATATGCAGGTTTTGAATTTAAGAGAATATTTGATAGTGTGGGATTATTTGTAATCTTGAATGCTATGTCTATCTCTTTACTTTTTTACCTAGAGAGCAATCTTATCAGATTTGATAATAGTCCTTGGAGTAATGTATTTAAAAACTTTCTTTTATTTTACTTATTAATTAGTCTAACCTTACCGATTGTGTGGGTCTTTAGAAACGATAAGTTCGTTATCAAAGTGAAGAATAATGTTTTTATTCAATGCGATTTGCACTATAATAGCAAGAAGAATAAGAACTACGACACAAATCTAATAGGTATTATTTTAACATCAAACCGATTATGCTCTAAATTTGATAGATCTGGAAAATTTATATATTCAAAAATTTCAGAAGGTAGATGGTTAGTAAGGAATGCATCTTCAGCGATATCGCCATACCTCCATTTTGAAGAGTATTCTGTTCCGTTTAATTTTCAAAAACAGTTTTTAAACATCATACTAGCCCTAAACGAGTGGGAAAACAACTACGCATCAAATCTCGATTCCCTTAACTACTACTTCACAAGAAATCTTTATGGTTATAATTACAGAACTAAAAAACACGATGATAAAAACGAACTAATTTACTTCAAATTTTTAAACATTTAAAAATACATTACACCCTTTTTCTTAAAGAAATAGATGATGCACAGTTCGTATAAGGAGCTTTAATATCAAAAATAGGAATTTATAAGGATTTAAATAAAATATTTTTGCTGAAGCATAACATATTCGTTATGATCGGTAAACTTCTTTTCGACAAGATTAGACACAATATCGTATAACTGTCGAAAGAGTTCTTCAGGGAAGGCTTTGTGCTCAAAAACTATGTCACTTACTAATTCTTCTGTTAATATTTGAGAATTAACCGGTTTGTCATACAATAAGAATTTCATCATAGCAGCGTCTATTTTCGATTTTACAATATTCTTTATGATTTCTAAACATAAGTCTCGCTCTGGATCAATAAAGTATGGGAAATTCATATCATCTAAAATTTTAATATATCCAAAACGAGAAATAATTTTGTCAGCGCAATATTCTAGCGAACTGATTTCTAAATTAAACTTTTTACAGAAATCTTTTTTACTTTCATGAGCAGGAAACGCAAAGGGATGTCTTGTCACAATGTAATACGCAGCAATGAAAAACTTGTATAGATTATGCGGAATTTTACTATTAGCTCTCAAATACCTATATACTAACGAAACTGTATCTAAAACAAAATCATTATCTATGTCAAATTGGGTTAAAAAATCTTCTCCATCTTTAATTAGATCGATTGTGATCCGATCTTTAGTATTTAAAACTTCGACTTCAGGATGATATAATTCTAACATTTCACACACACAACCTTAGCTTTTACATTTTTTTCAAAGAAATATCGATATACCACTTTGATAATATATGAATAACACTAATATTATTTAAATGTGATGCAACTTGCATCACTTCGATGCATAATTCGCAATATTTAAATACCCAAACTATTTCTATTAAAATAGGATTTTCAAAATTTCGACAATAATAAGAGAAGCAGTAATGACACAAGACAATACCGATAGTGCTAAAAAAAGGATAACTGTTAACTTAGAAAGCATAGATTATAAAATCATTGATGCTTTGGAAGGTGTTATAGCGAATTCGAAAGCTGCAGTAATATATCAAATGATAAAAGAGTGGATAAATCAAAATTCCGAGCGGATCATGAAAACATGGGAGATTGATTTAGCAGGCATAAGACGACAGGTTTTAGCAGAAACAAAAGGATTGTCCATCAAGGAAGAATTAAAGGAATTAGATAAAGAGATAATAGTAGAGTTACCAAAACTTTTTGAAACCATTTCGAGTATTAGTTCAAAAGAACTCGCAGAAATCCTTGATGTCAATCAAAAGATGCTTCAGAGAGTGATTTTTGGATATAGAAAGGAGTTATTAAAGCTAGGCTTAAATTTAATATATGAAGATGGTTTGATCACGAAAAAAGAATCAAAATGAAAAAAAAATAATTTAAAAGTTGATGTAATTGGCTTTACTGAAAATAGATAAAATGAATATTTATTTAGCTCCTAATAACCAGAGTTTTAATTCAGGTGTAATAAATGTAGATGAATCAGATATTTATTCAGGTGAAGAAACCATTAGATTTAATAACCGTCATCCTATTTACAAATCTTTAATGAAAATCGAATTTGAAGAAGCTCTTCGAAAATATCATAAATTAATTTTAACTAAATGAATAAAAAAAGAGTAGAGTGTGTTTAAGGTGGCCATTGAGAAAGTTAGAGAAGCAGTCCGTCAAAGATTAGAGGAATTGTATGATATAGAGTTAGAATTTCAACAAATTTTATCCAATGTTGTAATTCCATTTTCAGAAATCTTTAAAAAGCCAAAAACTTCTGAATTCACTTCAAAAAATAACGACCTACCTTTTAGTAAATGGGATAAGAAGTATAAAGAAATACTGCTTAAAGAATTGTAATAATTACGAACTGAGCGATTTCGCTACAAGATTTAAATTCTTTTTATCAAATCTAAAAACTTAAAAATCGATCTTTTACATATTACTTAATATTGATTAATTAATTCTAGGTGAAACCTTTGACAGAAGAAGAAGAAGATGATGGGTTTGCATTAGATCCAGAGGAATTAAACATATTCTACGAGGTCCTTTTTAGAAGGATTATGGATATAATGGATAATCCTAATATTAACATTAATCCTTTCGAGGATATGGTAAAAATCTTAAGCCGGTTAAGCGAAATATTTAGTTTCAAAAGCATGATAACTATCATTCCTGAATTAATAGGTTATGCTATAAAGTACGGTATGATGGTGGAAAAAGCTTACGATGAAGAAGTAGCAAATTTAGAAGAAGACGAACAGGGTTTTGGTCCAGAAGAGGAGAAAGAAAAGAAGAGATCGGTAATTAAGAAAGATATAGACAAGCTTAACATGTTTTTATGATTAATCTTTATTTTTTTTAAATTTTTTGAATTGATGTAAATCATTTAGCTAGTTATCAAACCTATTCCGATTGATCTGAGAATTTCCGCTCAATTATTTTAAGTATGATATAGGCGAGAAACCCTACAAGAAATCCAAGAGTAATATTTAAAATGAAGCAGAAAATTGCTGTAATAAGGATTATTGGAAGGTTCTTACTTTCAAAATCTTTAAATGATATTTTCCCCAACAAAAAAGCGGTGTAAAGCAACATTGCCCCTAAAATGGCTTTAGGGAAATTGTTAAACAACAAAAATAATGTTTCAGAAAAGAATAATCCGAGTAAAAGTTCCATTATACCTTCTAATATCATTGAGCCACCAGTTCTAGCACCAAAAGCATATTGTGCTGCTAATCCGCCAGATCCGTGGCATAGGGGGATACCTCCCAAAAAAGGACTAATTAAATTCATAATACCCATATTAACTGCTAACTCGCTGGCTGTTATAGCATTTTCTCTTTCAGGAAATAAATCTTTAATAAGACTTATCGTAGCAATCATAACATTTGTAAGTGTTAATAATAACTGTGCGATCCCAGCTATTACCATTCCAATTAAAATCTCATCCCATTGTGGAACATGGAAGCTAAAATATGGTAGTCCAAATTGGATGTTTGACAATGTGATTGATTGATTTAAAAAAAGTAGGACTATACCGAGAGCGACCAAAATAATAGATGAGGGTATCCTTTTAAATCTAAAAATTAAAATTATAATAGAAACAGATATAATCCCAAGAAATATATCAGATATCAGTAATAGATAAGCAGTCCACCCTAAAATTAAACCTAACCCTAGCTGAATTCCTCGAACCAAAACAACAGGGACCTTTCTCACTATTTTTTCTAGGAATTTTGTTAATCCCAATATCGTCCATATAATACCCGTACCAAATCCCGTTGATATAACTAAACCAGGATTCCAAGCTTGAGATATTGCTATCGTGCCAATTGTTTTCTGCGGTTGGACAGGTAACGGTAGGTTAAATCTGATACCTAATATGATATTGGTAAAACCTAGGCAAAGAAACACACCTGCGGGATTTAAACCTACAATCGAGATGTAACCAATAATAAAAGGAATTAAAGTTCCCCAATCTCCCAGAGCTCCAGCAAATTCACTTAATGAAAATTTAGTTGGATAGCTCCTCCGGGTCGGTTCTTTTTTAGTTTTTATAGTTCTTGTACTTTTCTTAATGTTCATCAGATTTTCTTTAATATATTAAACCTAAGTATATCATATTTTTGATAACATTTATTATTAAATGTAGCCTAAAAGAATATTAAAACTTAGTAAAATTTTTAAAGACATTAATTATTAAAAAACTTAGAAATCAGTGATAAATATCATGAATGAATTAAAATCTGAAGGTATCCCTTTCTATATTGTTGATGTATTCGCAGAAGGAAAATACTCTGGCAACCAACTCGCCGTTGTAATAAGTAGAAATAAGCTTAACGGCGAAGAGATGCAGCGTATAGCAAAAGAAATGAATTATTCCGAAACCACATTTATTACATCCGTTGAGAATTACGATGTTAGAATCTTTACTCCTGAAGTAGAGTTACCTTTTGCAGGACATCCAGTAATTGGAACAGCTTACATATTTCAGCAAGAATTCATGAAAGAAAAAGCTAAAACCATGGCACTAAACATAAAAATTGGCCAAATTGCAATTTTGTTCAAATATAAAGGTGAAATACTCTCAGAAACATGGATGGAACATAAAGAACCAACATTCAGCGGGTTTTTTGCACCTGACTTGATAGCCGATGTTCTAGGTATAGACGAAAACGATATTGATGATAGATTTAAAATTCAAGAGGTTTCCACTGGTATTCCTACTATCATTGTACCTTTAAAATCCTTAGATATCATAAAAAAGGTGTCTGTAAATAATGAAAAGTATACACATCTAATTCAAAATATCCAAGCTAAAAGCATACTAGTCTTTTGTCCTGAAACTTACGATAAAAGAAACGATTTAAATGTGCGATTTTTTGCTGATTACTATGGAGTCCCAGAAGATCCCGCTACAGGCTCTGCGAATGGTTGTTTAGCGGCTTACTTGGTGAAGCATGATTATTTTGGTAAAAAAAACATCGAGATTCGAGTTGAGCAAGGCTATGAAATTGGGAGGAATTCTCTACTTCTTTTAAAGGCTGAAGAAAAAGCCGGTAAATTCTATATCACTGTTGGTGGTAAGGTTATACTAGTAGCTAAAGGAACTTTGCTCTAATCCTAAAATGCACAACGTCCGGTAAGTCAATTAACCGATAAATTGGAAAAAAACTATTTCTTTTAATATTTTAGTTTAAAATTATTGATAAATTGTTTTATCGTTTTAGCATTGGAAATAAAGATTTTTGATAATTGGAGAAAAGATCATCAGATTATTCTCGAGAAAATCATTACTTTAGCGGATTTTCCTGACAATGGAGAAATCCAGAAAAAAAAATTCTCACTGTTGACTGAACTATTCTTAAAACTTTGTTCAGATAAGAATAACAAAGGCAATTTTAGAAACTTTTCAAGCTTAATTTTACTCCTTCTCAACTTATACAAAAAGAATTATCCTATTGATATTTTTACCAAAGAAAAGAACCGAAATCTTGAAACTGAGAAAAATTTTTCAGAATTCAAGCGCCTCTTAAAACGAGAATTGTGAAGCACTGGCCCAATACATTAATTCACAACAAACCAATAGACTATCAAATCACTAATTTAGTCGAGTCTATTTAGTTATAATTTAATAACGATATAATGAGATAAAAAGAAGAGAGATTATAAAATGAGTTCTAAAACTTCTGGTTGGAAATTTCATAACAACTACTTCATGCTTGAATTAGAGTTATCCGATACCATCGTTTCGTTTAAAGAATTGCTCGGTTATATTGGAGCAGAATATATCTATACAGGAAAAGAAGAAATTCCTTTTCGAGAAAAAGATATCGAATTTCAGAAGATAATGTTAAGTGAATTCATTGCTTAAATCTTTTTTATCTAAAGTTTTTTAAAAAGAAAAAAAAAGTTAGAAAATTTTAAATCCTCTTTGAAAAACCTAACTTGAATTTACAAATTTAATTCTATGATTTTTTTCTGGTTTTCTGCCACTTTGTCAGGCGTTAAATTATACCATCTCCAAAATACGAATGTACCAACCAATATGCAGATCATCGGTACTACAGCTAAGTGGATATGTACTCCAAATTTCGCAGAAGCGCTATATGGATCTGCAACCAAACCAGTAAAAACATGGGCTAAAGCAAAACTTGTTGCTTGAAAAAAGATCGCTAATCGGCCAAAAAATTGTTGAAATCCGGCAAATACTCCCTCTTGGCGCCTTTTCTGCGTAACCACAGATTCATCTACAACATCAGCTAAGATAGGAGCAATCATAGCCCAATAGCCTCCAATCGATAATCCCCAAACTACCATTGCGATAATTATACCCACAAGATCTTCGAGAAAAATCAAGGGGATTGTAAAAACACCCATTAGTAACCCACAAAGCACCATTATTTTTTTATTATTATTTGTTTTGTGAGCAGCCTTGACCCAAATTGGTGTTGAAACTAAGGCTCCTACGAGAAACCCCGCAAAAATTGGAATAGACGCTGTTGCAGGCCATTCTAATAAAGTATCAACAACAAATGGTACGGATGCAGTCATCGATTGTACTAAAGTTCGATAAAGAGTATACGATACAATAAAAGCGACAAAACTTTTTTGCTTCAAAGCAGTACCTAAAGATTTAAAAAACGAAGGTCCTTTTTCTCTCGTTTTATGCGTTTCCAAATATCTATCAACAGCGTCCTGATCGTCTCTTACGCCTGGGATTGCTAAACCTATAGCAATTAGGCCAACGATAATAACAATTCCTGCTTGAATTAGATATGTAGAAGGTATTCCAAATTCAACGACAATCGGAGGTAGAATAGCTCCGAGGGCTACACCTACAAGACCAATCGGGATTTGTAACCCCGTGGCAGTTCTCCGTTCTTTAACTGAACGGAACTTATCAGGGAATAGCGACGAGAAATTAACCCAGAAAACCGAAGCAAATGTGTCGAATAAACATGTAGCAAAAACTAACCAGCCAAAAAGTAACCATTGATCTAAAGAGGGTGGCGTAAATATAAACAAATAACTTATTACAAAGGGAACGCCTCCTATTAAAATCCAAGGAAATCTTCTTCCCCATTTTTTAGTAAACTTGAACGGCCTATTTGTTAAATATCCTACAATCGGGTCATTAATTGCGTTGTAAATCGCATAGATGAAGAATCCAATCATAACGATGATTGGATTTAAACCGAGTTCCCTTTCGTAAAAATAGAATGCGTAAGTACCAAAAGCCATTTGTACAAATTCGTTCATAAAGTTACCAAAACCATAGGAAGCCATGTTTTTCTTTGAATGTCTTACATCGCCTACTTCATTTGACATAATTTATCATTTTAGTTTAAATTTTTTTTTATTAGTTTCATTATTTGACGGAGTTATTTAAAAAACTATAGTTTTTTCGAATAAGAAACTAGACTATGACTAATTAGCGCGTAAAAATAAAAAAAGTAGAAGAATTTAATGTAACTTTTAATTTACCTTTTAGTCTGCCATTTCCTGGTCGTAGTAAAACCAAGAAAACGCTACTAAGAAAAATACAAAGATAGCAGCTTGGAACCACATAATTATCAGAACTGGATACAAAAATACTGCCCACATTTGAACAACTGTACCTATAACGAGCCATACTATTTCCATTTGAACTATGATTTTAACATGCGCCCATTTGGTTTCCCTCCACGCTAATAAAGAAGCCACCGCTAGTCCTATAAATAGAGCTCCTAATACGCGCCCAGTTACTGGGTCTAAATAAGGCCAACCTGTTAGACTTACATAGGACTCAACAACGACCAAGAAAATTAGCCCAAAAATTGCAGACACCAAAAAATGCACTAAAAATCCAATTTTTAGCAGTTTTGAAATTTCTTCCTTCATAAGTTTTAATCCCTCATTATTGTAATATAGACTATAACTAATTTCAATTTACATTTTTATTTTAAGATTTTTATTAAAGTAAGCTATTTGCTTTTCTTTATAAATCTTTCTCGATCAAAAACTCGATTAAATATAAGCAATAAACATATTTACTTATATTTTTGAACGAAATCTAATAATGGTGAAAAATAATCCTGCTTAAACGAGAGGATATTGTTGTGCCCGGCTTCATTAATTAAAATTAATTTTTTCTCAACATTATTGGGCAAATTTTGATATAATAATTGGGATTCAGTATAGGGAATAATCCAGTCTGTTGTCCCGTGAATTATCAAAGTCGGAACTTTAAATTTTTGAACTCTAGTGTCGTTCGAGTATTCTTTTAGCGAATCTGGCGTTAAATAAGGGCTACTGATCCGAAATAAATTAGTCATCATGTTGAAGATGCTAGCGAAACCACTCTCAAATATAACACCTCTTAACTTGGGTGGATTATTTGCCCCGATTTCTGCCGCACAAACA
>Ga0307376_10006359_pt1 | contig 10453 bp, 5 predicted proteins | sample TR2MG_FD_202536 | JGI IMG/M metagenome (GOLD analysis project Ga0307376, IMG submission 202536) | Soil microbial communities from Risofladan, Vaasa, Finland - TR-2 | ecosystem: Environmental > Terrestrial > Soil > Coastal area > Acid sulfate soil | place: Finland: Risofladan, Vaasa | collected...
TCAAGAAGTATGGAATAGCGCTTCCGGACCGGGAGTTGGTGTGCGCACCCTTTGGCTCAGCAGAGGGGCAGGACTACTTCGCCGCCATGGCAGCGGCTGCCAACTTCGCCTGGACCAACAGGCACATCATCGCGCACTGGGTGCGCCGCGCCTTTGAGGAAGCGCTGGCGGGCAAGCTGCGGTCCTGGGAGTTGACGCAGGTTTACGACGTGGCCCACAATATCGGCAAGGTAGAAAGGTACACCATAGCCGGCAAGGACGCCAAGCTCGTCATCCACAGGAAGGGCGCCACCCGCGCCTTGGGGCCAAGCTCAAAGGAATTACCGGCGACCTACCAGGGTGTGGGGCAGCCAGTCCTGATCCCTGGCAGCATGGGCACATCCTCCTACGTGCTTGCTGGCTCCGACAAAGCCCGCGAAGTCACCTTCGGCTCCTGCTGCCACGGAGCAGGTCGGGTGATGAGCCGCACGAGGGCGAAGAAGCAGATCTGGGGAGAGGACCTTATGCGCGATCTGCGAGGGAAGGGCATCACCGTGCAAGCGGGCAGCATGTCCGGCCTAGCGGAGGAGGCGCCGGCGGCCTACAAGGACGTCGAGAGGGTTGTGGATGTGGTGACAGGTGCCGGCATCGCTCACAAGGTAGCCAGGCTAGTTCCCATCGGCGTGATCAAGGGATAGGGGCACGCTTGAGCGAGACAAACCGGGGACATCGGCGCGCCGGCGGGTCTGAGACCCGCCCCGTCTATTCTCCAGCCAGTCCCAGCTCCGGCGCGATCTCCTTCATCGCGTCGAGCACAATCAGAATGTGATCGTTGAGGTCCTCACCCAGTTCCGCTGCGGCCTCCTCGATCTGTTGCCGATTCACCGCAGCGGCAAAAGCCTTGTCCCTCCATTTCTTTCGCACTGACTTGGGCTTCACATCGCCAATGCTCTTGCTGGGACGCACGAGAGCTACCGCAACCAGAAAGCCCGTCAGATCGTCCACAGCATAGAGCGCCTTCTCCATACGCGACTCTTGAGCGACACCTGTGTACTCACTGGCGTGGGACAACATAGCCCGGGCTATCTCTTCCGGCCATCCCCTATCCCGAAGAATCTTGGCACCGGTAACAGGGTGCCCTTCCACGCTAAGATCAGGGCTCTGTTCGTAGTCAAAGTCGTGCACCAGCCCCACGATACCCCACAGCTCCTCGTCTTCCCCATACTTGCGGGCATAGGCGCGCATCGCTGCCTCCACCGCCAGCATGTGTCTGACCAGGTTCTGGCTCTCGGTGAACTCAGTCACCAGATCCCAGGCCTTCTCTCGGTCAATCTTCATCTTTTTGAGCCTCTCCAGAGCGTCATTGTATCTCAGACCTGTCGTTGCCTGTTCCTCGAGTGCTTGGCAGCAACCACCTTGGCACACGCTACAGGATTCCAGCTTCCTTTCGTCAACACAGCACTTCAGTATCCAACACTAGGGAGACCAAAGTCTCTCCCTGTCGCCCCTGCAACCGTCACGGCGAATGCTTCCGGGGGTCCATCTCTATGCCTCTCTCTGTCTCGAACCACTGTGCAATGCCCTCCGCGATCTCGCGGCCGCTGGCTGCACTACGAACATCGCACTCATCACAGTCAAGCCCGCAGGCTGCGATCATCCTCCTCCCCCGGCCATGAGCAAGTCCTTGCCAGATACGACCAGCAAGATGTCCGGCTGCCACGCCGGCATTATAGCAGGCCGCGCGTTGGTTGTCTACCCACGTACCCCCCTCGGCACCCAGCGCAACGTCGCTCTCCCCTGGCGTCTCCCAAGTCATTTTCGCACACCCCATGGATAGATCGCGTGACACAGGGCAGTCCGCGACCAGATCCAGGGAGTCAGTGTATCCCTCCACGAGGCAGAGCGGCGTGGTGACTGCACAAACCACAACACTGGTGTGGAGATAGGTGGCCTACAGAACCTCGGCCGCGTTCAGGAGGCGGTCCGTGTCCGAATCACCCATCTCCGCTCCCCCTGGGCAATACAAAGCCCAGGTGGCGCAGCGCCGCCTCATCACGCGGCCAGCTCTTGCGGACCTTGACCCAGAGTTCGAGGTACACCTGGTTATCCACCAGGCTTTCTATCTCCCCCCTGGCTGCCTGGCCTATGCGCTTGAGCATCTTCCCGCCCTTGCCGATCACGATGCCCTTCTGACTGTCCTTGGCCACATAGACGGTGGCTTCGATATGGGTCAAATCCTCACGCTGCTCTTTGAACTCCTCCACCACGACTGCGATACCGTGAGGCACCTCATGGTGCAGATGGTGCAGAACCTGCTCCCGGATCAGTTCCCCGGTCATGAAGCGGAGAGACTGGTCGGTGACCTGCTCCGGTGGATACAACTGAGGGCCAGGGGGCAGGTACTCAATGATCAGGTCAAGCAGCCGGTCCAGGTTACGGCCCTCCGTGGCTGACAGCATGATCGACTGCTGGCAGTCGACCAGACCCAGATACGCCTCCCGGCGGACCTCTGCGTCTGCCGGCGAGATGAGGTCGACCTTGTTCATGACCAGAATACGAGGGCTGGCCGCACGTTCCTCGATCAACTTGGCCAGCTTCTGGTCTTCGTCCCCGGGCGGTCCCGATACATCCACCATGAACAACACTACATCGGCGTCGGGAATCGCCCTTACCGCGGTCTCCACCATGTATTCGCCAAGCTTGTGGCGAGGCTCATGGACGCCAGGGGTGTCCACGAACACGATCTGCGCGGCGGGCAAGGTCAGTATCCCCCGCAGCCTGCGGCGAGTGGTTTGAGGCTTGGGAGAGACGATGGCTACCTTCTGGCCCACGTAGCTGTTGATCAAGGTCGACTTGCCCACATTCGGCTTTCCCAGGACGGCCACGAATCCAGACCGGTAGCCCTCAGGCAGATCCTCCTGACGTACCAGTTCCATGTTCCTCAGACCTCCCAATCAAACGGCAGCGGTGCTGTGGCTCAGTGCGAGGAAGCTATCTCGTCCAGCGACTGTAGGACCGCTCTCACACCGGCCAGGTTTCTCTCGAATTCGGTGTCCACCTTCGTCGTCAGTTCCACCTCCACCGCGGCCACACCGTGGTAGGCCAGGTAGTCCACGATGGCTCCTGTCACCGGGTAGGACGCCCAGCCCTCCTCGGCGAAGGGATAGCCTGTGGCCTCGGACAGCCGCCGAGCCAACCCCTCAGAAGGAGCATGATCGGCGCAGGAGGTGACAAAGATCATGCCCGCCATGCTGTGATAGAATATGGCCACCTCGGCATCCCCAGCGAAATCTCGGAGCAGCTGCGCCTCCACTTCAGAGAAAGGATAGGGTCCACCACCACCCTCGATGATCGTCTCTGTCGTATACGTGTCCTGAGCCCAATCGTTCTCCACACACGAGTCACTATCCGTGTCCGCATTGCGGTTGAGATCCACCATGTGCGCATTGCAGCGTGTGTCGTTCTCCAGTCCATCTGGATTGGCGGTGGGTATGATCCACAGGGTGACCTCAGGTGGCATCTCGTCCACATTCTCCTGGAAGTAGGCGATCATCTCCTGCGCCAACTGATGAGTATTCACCTCCGTGCCCCCGTGGATGTTTCCCACGAGAACCACCTTGCGGGGACCAGTGCCAAAGCGATACGCAACTATGGGATGTCCCTCCCACGACTTCCCCAACAACTCGGACCCTTGGAGTGACGGCGTAGCCGTCTCAGTGGGCGCAATGGTCGCGGTGTCTGTGACTCGCGCTGTCGGACTAGGGAGTGAACACACCGTCGCACCGCTTGTCCGTTCGGTCGGAGTAGGGACCCCTGCCTGCCCGCACCCGGCCAGTATGGAGACGAGGGCGAGACCAAGGATCCAGCCCAACGAAACCCGCATCCTGGTCACCCCGGGCCCCACTGCAGGAGTGTGACTTCGCCGCCAGCTGAAAGGGACACTATCTCATCCCCTACCTCTCCATCCATCTCTGCAACATCCAACGCGCCAACCGCATCCCCTCCCTCATAGAATCCTAGCACAGCGCCAGTGGCAATGTCCAGAACGTAGATCCCTCCGGAGGAGAACGAGTCTCCCGTCCCTACCACCACCTCGCTGAAACCATCCGCGTCCACGTCGCCCAGGGCCACATCGCTTACCGGACCATCCACCTGAGCTCGCCAGTGCAACGAGCCATCCATGGCCAGAATGTACAGAGTCCCGTCTGCTGATCCTACCAGCAAACGCTGCTCACCGTCGTCGTCTGTGTCAACCAGGGGGATAGCGGTGGGAGCTGCCTGGAGGTCGAATCGCCAGGCCAGATGTCCGTGAGGGTCCAGGGCCAATACTGAAGGTTGAGGGTAGCCGGTTAACGCCAGAACCAGCCTAGATCGGCCGTCGGCCAGCTCCCCGGAGGTCACGTAGCGCACGTAACCTGTGGTGGGGTACCTCCAGAGCAACACCCCGTCACTGTTCAGCACGTACACGTCCTCGGCCCCCGCGATCACCTCCTGGTTCCCGTCTCCATCGAGATCACCAACCTGTACACACTGCACAGACCCATCCGTCGGATGTTTCCATCGCAGACTCCCATCACCGTTCAGAGCATAGCTGGTATCCCCAAAGGCGCCCCACTCTCCAGCGACAACAGGCGACGCACCGTTGTCACTTGCGCCGCCAAGCGCTACGTCCAGTACACTGGCTTCCGTACCGAAGCGCCACCGAACCTGCCCCTGCGTATCCAGCGTGACCACCTCTCCCGGTTCGTCGAGCAGGCCCGATGCCACCACGATCTCGTGCGTGCCGTCGCCATCTACGTCTCCACATTCGAGATCATTCACCTGCCCTTGAAGACCGCTCTCCCACCTGACCGATCCATCAGCATCAAGTGCGTAGATGGCACTCGGGCCCCCTGGCGATCCTGTGCCCAGGGCGATCTCGGGCCTCTGGTCCCCGTCCAGATCGCATGTGCGAACGTCCCTCCCCCGGTCTCGCAACGCGAGAGACCACACCATCTCCAGCCCCTTGGATTGATCGGCTCGATCCATCGGCGTCCGCACCTCCCCAGGAAACTCACGCCACGCAGCACTGACCTCGAAGACTTTGGAGAGGACGGATCTAGCCTCCGCTGGAGGGAGCACGCTGGGCTGCCCAGCCTCGATCTGCACTGGAACCAGTTGTATCTGCTTCAGACCACTGTGATCTATCAGGCCAAGAAGGACCAATCCCTGCTGCGTCTCTTCAGAGAAGGGCTGATCGAACACGAAATTGCCCAGGCTATAGGCCACGAAGCCCAGTTCTTCGAAAGCCACTGCTCCCATCACGTGAGGATGGTGTCCGAGAACCAGACCGGCACCTGCGTCCAGCATACCAAGCGCCACCTGCTGCTGAAATTCATCGGGCAGGGGCGTATACTCCTCTCCGCAGTGCAGGGACACCACCACGAAGTCAGCATCCTGAGCGGCTTCTGAGACGTCTGCATAGGCCAACTCCGGCTCGAGCCACGCGGGTCCGCTGACGCCCTCACCTGTGACGGCCTCCCAAGGAAGCCCAACGTGGTTGTACGCCAGGAACGCGATCCTCAGACCGTTCACTTCACGCGTCAGCGCCACTTGGCCCTCATCGTCGTCAGGGGTCAGACCCACGAAGGCGATCTCTTCGCCGTCCAGGTGCGACATCGTGTCCAGCAAACCGACGGCCCCGTAGTCGTCGGTGTGGTTGTTTGCCAATGACAGGACATCGAAGCCCGCATAGCTAAGACCCTCAGTCACCTCAGACCTGCTGCGCAGGGCGATTCCCCCCTGCGGGAACCCTCGCGTAGTGATGGGGCTTTCCAGGTTGCCAAAGGAGATGTCTGCCTGACTCGTCAGGTCCCTCGTCGCGTAGAAAGGGTAGGATGGTGAGTTGGCCGCGATGAGGCTACCGACACCACGCCCCAGCATCACGTCGCCCACCGCCACCAGGCTCACCAGAGGTTCCACGCCGGCGCGCAGCCCCTCACGAAGAGCTTGGGATAGCTCTGGATGCGCGTCCAGCTCGCCCACCAGCCACCAACGTCGCTGATGCGGGTAGTCATCCAGGTCCAAGAAGAGCAGGCTTCCCCCGCCGATGGGCAGGGCGCGAACCCGGAACCCTACCTCTCTCCAGGGCAGCAGTGAGACGAGCCGGCTGCTGGCCTGCACCATTTCTCTGGCCTCCGCCCAAGAGGAAACGTGGAGCGCCTCGGGCTCGAGATGATCGATGCCCAGGAGTTCCATGGTCGCCAGCCCGTCGCCCAGCACTACTGGCCGGTATTCGCCTCCCTCGCTGAAAAGACCCTGCAACCACTGAAGCGGAGCGTCCTCCAGGGGACTGGTCACGTGGCCGACGAGAACGTAGGGTTCACTACGTAGCAGCGCGGCGCCGACCTCGGGCGCTGGGCCACTAACGACGCCCAGTTCGGTCTGGCCAGCGTCGAGGAGTCCCATCGCCCGGGCGCCGTTCTCTACGGGGCCCGCCAAACAAAACGGATACCGCCGCTGGAGAGCAGTGAAGAATTCCTCTTCCTCCTGCCACAGATCGCGCTGGATCGCCAGGCACGGAACGGGCGCAAGAACGGAGGTAACGGCGGGTAACTCGCGCCCGGCTGCGGTCCCAGGCTCGACCGCGTCTGGGCCGCATGCCGAGGGGATGGTCAGCACAAGGAAGCACAGCGCAGCGAGACAGAGGATCCGCCGCACCCGCACATTCACGGTGCTCCCTCGTCAGGCGACTGGGCGAAGTACTCCTCTAGGAGCGTCGACAGGTCTTCGTCCGTGTGTCGCGAGAGGACAGTGAAGAAATCCGCGGAGTAGCCGAGCGCGTGGCTCTGCGTCTGACAGTAGTCCCTAAGGAACTCCTGGAAATGCTGGGCCCCCACAGCCTGTCGCAGATCGGCGAGGAACAATGCACCCCTGCGATACACCGCATTCATGTACGAGGCCTCGTCCGCATAGTCGTAGATAGCGCCATCTATGGGTCCCCCCCGCGGCCAGTTCAGGACCTCGAAATCCCACAACCACAGAGCATCGTGAGGATACCTCAGCTCATAGAAGACCGACTCGCTGAACGTAGCCAGGGCTTCGTCCAGCCACGGCTGCTTCACCTGGTCGCTCCCCACCAGGCCGTACCACCACTGGTGAGACACCTCGTGCACCAGCAAGGCGATCAACTGCGACCGCACACCTCCTGGGTATGTCTCGTACCACAGAGAGCCCAGGAAGGAGACCGCGGAGAACTCCATCCCGCCGGCGAACTCGCTCTCTGCCACCCGGTAGTATCCGTAGGGGTACGGCACGCCGAATTCCTCGCCGTACGTCTCCAGCGCTTCGGCGGCCACTTGAGCGACATCCAGCCCGGCGAGCTCATGCTCTGGGAAGTAGTAGGAGATCACGGTGACGTCCGCGGCATCGATCCTGTGAGAGACGTACTGGTCGCTGGCGGCGAAGGCGAAGGAACGGGCCTGCGGCATACGATAGCGCCAAACCTCCCCCTCCTGCTCTTCTTCTCCACCGCCCACCAGGATCACTCCTTCGGGGGCCCGGATGCGGACGTCGTACTCTGCTTCTTCCATCACGTACGGGTCGCCGATGGGGTAGTAGTCAAAGGTGTACCAACCCTCTCCCGGAAAGAGAGGGGCCAAGGCAGGATACCAGTGGCCGACATCGACAGCGCGCTCCGACCAGCCAAGGCTGCCGGCGGTGAAGCTGTCTTGTGGGTTTATGTAAGGCAGGTCCAAGGTGAAATCGAGGAACAGCGTTCCCACCTGCCCGGGTCCCAGTTCTTCCGGAAGAGGCACGTGCAAGATCATGCCCTCCAGGCTGTGCGCCGCTGGCATCGGGCCGGTGCCGAATTCTAGACTGAGACTATTCAGGGTAAAGACGTCGGGCTCGTGGTTTGGGAATACATTGAGCACAATTTCGCTCAGCATCTCCCCGGTACGATTAGCATAGTCTATCCTCTCCTGGGCGACGAGGCTGTGACCGGCATAGTCCAGCGTAACTGTGATCACGTAGCGTGGTATCGAGGTGCTGCTGATGGGCAGATAGACCGATGGGGATGGAACAGGGGTCGGCGACGGCAGAAGGATTGTGCCGCCTGGCCCCGTGGCCCCGGAGACACCCTCGGTGGCCCCACGCGAACGCAGCCACTGATAGGTGTAGAACCCCGCCACGGCGCAGACGCCAACAGTGAGCAGGGCCGCCAACGCTATCGTCAGGGTCTGGTACCAGGCCCCCGGCGACTCGCCCCGTGTTTCACGCGCGGCAGGCCTTTGGTTGGATGACGTCTGCTCCCAGAGGGCAAGAACCTCTCTCACATCCAAGTTCAGGTAGCGCGCATAGAGTCGCAGCGCGCTCCTGATGTGGCCTGTGCTCGCGAACTTTGAGTAGTCCCCTTTCTCGAGGGCCCTGACGTATTCTGGCCACAGGCCAGTGGCAGCCTCTATCTCCCGAAAGGAGCTGCCCTTTCTCTCTCTCGCCTCTTTGAACAACTGGCCGAGTCTGGCCATCGCCCCGCCTCCGCGTGACTTCCGGCATATTGTAGTGTAGCCCTATGCTGCGGTCAAGCCAGTCGATGGTCACTTCCCCGCGCACTGGAAGACCCTCGGTTCGCCGGAAGCTGGCTTGCAGCGGCATCGCCTTCCCCCATGGCTTCTGCCATGACCAACGAACCCACACTCCGTCCAGAACGTGATTATCTCGGAGTAACTCTGAAGACCTCTGTGACCAGGGGAAGACCGTCTTCGCCGGCCAGGAAGCGCGGCTGCACGTCATCCACGATTTGCACAGGAACCAAATCGATTGCCTCCACGCCGTCCTCTCCAAGCAGCACCCGAAGTATGGATCCGTAGCGTGCTCCTTCCCCCACGTCGATGTCGAAGATGAAGTCACCCAGGCTGTAGGCCACGAACCCTCCGCGGTACGGTTCGACGTCCTGCACCACGTGGGGATGATGTCCTATGACCAGGCACGCGCCAGCCTCAATGGCGGCCCTGGATACTGCTAGCTGCTCCTCATCGGGATACAGTTGATACTCCGTGCCCAAATGCATGACCACCACCACCAGGTCCGCCAGCTCCCCGGCCCGTTGCACGTCCTCTCGAATGGTCGCCCGCTCCGCGAACGAGATCAGCTCCCTCGTGGGCAGCTCGAAGGATCCCTCCCAACGGCCGGCGGCGTAGGCGAGAAACGCTATTCTCCTATCCTTCGCTTCCCAGACCAGCGGGGCGTGCGCTTCCTCGTAAGAAAGCCCTGCTCCTACGTGGGCCACGCCAGCTTCGCGCAGCGCCTCCAGGGTCTGCACGAATCCCTCCTCACCATAGTCCAGCTGATGGTTGTTGGCCAGATTCACCACGTCGATGCCCGCCCAGGCCAGGGCCTCCGCGAGGCGGGGATGCGCTCTGAAAAGGAACCTCTTCTGCAGGGGCTCACCTCTCACAGACAGAGGGCTCTCCAGATTGCCGATGGCGATGTCTGCGCCACGGAGCAATCCGACCACAGCCTCCAACGGATATGAGGTTCCGAAGACCTCCGTTCGTTCCTCCACAGTGCGGGAGAGCATGATGTCACCTACTGCTACCAGCTCGATCAGATCCTCCCGTTTCTCAGCCGATCGGGGCAGCGGTCCCCTCCAGGACAGCAACGTGTCCACTTCCGGTTTCGCTTCGGGCTCTGCCCAGCGTGTCTCCGCAGTGTCGACCGTCAAGAGGTACACGTCGTTCCCCGAGCGCGCCACGATGTCCTTGGACTCCCCAGCGGTCTCCCCGACCACACCTAGTCCATGGACTCTGCGTTCTGTCTGATACCCACCGCGCAGCCGCCCATACATGTCCAGGATGCGGATGCTCCCGTCATCTCCTCCTGCGAGAACCTCGTACTTCCCATCTCCGTCCACATCAGCCGCCCGGACCACCCACACGCCCTTCAAGACATCGTAGGCCCACCTGGGCTCTCCAAGGTAACTCAGCAAATGGATCTTCGGCGTATGGGGTCCCGTGCCCACTGCTATCTCGCCCCGCCCATCGCCGTCTAGATCGGCCACGTCCACTGTGATCACCGGGTCCCCCAACGAGCTCTTCCACTGCAGATCGCCTTCCCCGCTCAGGACGTAGAGCCATCCATCAGCCGAGCCTACAATGATCTCCCCGTGGGAGTCGCCGTCTAGGTCCTCGGTGGCGAACTCACGCACGTGTCCACCAGTCCGGTAGCTCCACAGTACGCTCCCATCCGCGTCGACGAGGGATACTAATCCCCCCTGGTGGCCAGTCAAGGCCTCCAATCGACCGTCGCCGTCCACGTCAACCAGCTGGACGACCGACAGCCCCTCGTTGCTCTTCAGCTGCCAGCGCAGCCCCCCATCAGCACCCAGCAGCCACAAGTGCCCGTCCCAGCTCCCGGCCAGCACTTCCCCCGTCTGGTCGCCATCCACGTCCCCAACGTGGAGGCTCGTCACCCGGGTGTCCGCCTGCCAGTCCCA